>Ga0307375_10000130_pt1 | contig 100004 bp, 91 predicted proteins | sample TR1MG_FD_202531 | JGI IMG/M metagenome (GOLD analysis project Ga0307375, IMG submission 202531) | Soil microbial communities from Risofladan, Vaasa, Finland - TR-1 | ecosystem: Environmental > Terrestrial > Soil > Coastal area > Acid sulfate soil | place: Finland: Risofladan, Vaasa | collected... | reverse complement strand
TATCACCCGGGAGCGGGTGCGCCAGATTCAGCTTGAAGCGCTGCAATCCCTGCGCCGCTCCCTCTCACAGAAGGGGATTTCCAAAGAAGCGTTGTTCTGATGGAAGCCGGTCGAAAAACGGGCGGATATCCCTTTGTTCTTCTGCTTACCAAACATGGGTCATGCTGAACACATCGCCATCGGACAAGATTCCTGCCGAAAAAAACACCGGAATTGCCGAATTTTGGCTCTAGCAGGATATTGAAAATACGCTGTCTCTTCTCGTAAGTGACAGTTTGGCGAGTGTGACTGAAGCCACACACGGTATGGCCGGTCGCGGGCCTATTTTCGGCCACTGCCAGAAAGCCTCCGCAGGCACAACGGCCGCACTTCGGCCTTGAACAGGCCCATCAGGAAAGCCATAAACAGGCAGGCTGCCATCGAGGTGGCCAGCCCAAAGGCGAATGCGCTCAACTCTTCCATTTCAGACCTCTTCCCCGAGAAAATGCCGCGCATAGCGCTTGTTGATCTTGACCATGGGCAGCAACACCAGAAAATCCGCCGTATTGAAATCAGGATCCCACGAAGGGTCGCCGCAAATATAGGCGCCGGCGCGCAGATATCCCTTGAGCAAGGGGGGAAGGAGCGCCGGCGCGGCAAAAGTGCCGTCGAGCTTGTCCAGGGGCAGGGGGCAACGCGGAAAGACGCGCCACTCGATCGGGCTCATGTTGTCGACCTTGAGCTGGTTATAGAGACTGGCGGCAGCGTGCCCGCCATCAGCCATGCTGATGCTGGCGCAACCGATCAGGTATTCGTAGCCGTGGGTGAGCATGTATTTGGCCAGGCCAGACCACAACATGGAAATCGCCCCGCCGCTGCGATAATCGGGATGAACACAGGAACGCCCCACTTCTGCCATGCTGCCGGCAAGATGCAACAGGCGGGTAAGGTCGAATTCGCCTTGCGAGTAAAGTCCGCCGATCCTTTTTGCCTGGTCGGGCGGAAGAATGCGATAAGTACCGACCACTTCACCGGTATTGCCGTTGCGCACCAGCAGGTGTTCGCAAAAGGGGTCGAAAATATCCCGGTCCAACCCTTCCTCCTGATTCGGCAGGCGTGCGCCCATTTCCTCGGCAAATACGCGGTAGCGCAGGCGTTGCGCTTCCTTCACGTCATCCTCGGATTGCGCATAGGACAGATAAAGTGCCGCCGATGGCTGGCCGGAGAGTCTGCTGGCTGGCTGTTGTAATTGCATCGCTGCCTCCCTTTTCATTTGACGATGGAGCAACGATAAGGCCGGATTGCTACTGCAGGATGACAACCAGGTTACAATTTTATTAATCCGGCACGACAGGTGGCGGGCAAGGCGGCGCAGCGCCGCCTTGATGCGGGCATCGGTCTTGAATCCGCCTCATGTTTTACCTGGCCGACCGGATTTAATAACCTCCAACTTGTTAATTGCATCGACCAAAGCCTTGTCCGACAGTTTGGAAAGATTGATCAAAGCAGCGCGCAGTACTTCGCTTTTTTTAACGCTGACCCCCGCCTTGAGGCACCGCTCCTTCAATGCTCCAATGTGGGCATAGTCATCTTGCGGCATGGCGAAACGATCCTGCACTATTTTCTGTTTTTTGTGCTTTTCTGCCTTTGGCGACTCGTCCGACGGAACGATCGGTGCAACCTTCGCATTAGCCCTTGTCCTGGGCTCTTTAACCGGGGCGGGAGTTATATCGGCAGTTTTTTCTTTCGTGGCACGGCCGGACTTGATCTGGGGCTTTGTTTTTTCTGGCATGTCAAACACCTCCTGAGTTAAAGAGTGGTAGATTTATTTCGGGCGCAGCGCCTAACTTTTCAAGCCTGGTAGATAATTTATACTATCGTCAAAAAAATTCGCCATTGCGGCACGCCAGATTCGGATGCACTTCTTCACACAGACGGCGTTCCGAGCGAATGCCGGAGCTGTAACCGATAAGCAGCATACGAATCATCAGATCTGGGGCATATAGCGGGTCTTCCGTGATTATAGAACTCAGCAAGGTGCGAGCGAACGCGGTTGTGACGCATCCCCCGCACCGCTGGCGATGTTCTTGAGCGGCGCCATCTGCCATTCGGTGGAAAGCGAGCGGGGCGCAGTCATGGCAGGATATTCGCGGCTGTTTATATACAGGCTGTTGCCGGAAATTTTTTTGGCCATCTTCTTGGCTTCCGCCGACACCGTCGAGATTTCCATGTAGGAATTGAACATTCCGGGTTCGACCTTGAGTGCGCCGATGGAGAGCGTGGTCAGCGGGTGGAATTCCTTTTCGCCGCGCCGGTTCTCGGAAATGTAGCCACCGCGCTCGCGGTCTTCGACGCTGAAGAAGCGGACCACCGCTTCGCCGAATTTTTCCAGAATCAGGCGGCAGCGGTTTTCCCAGTCAGGGCTGCCGAACAGGATGAAGAAGTCGTCGCCCCCGATGTGGCCGAGAAAATCCTGCTCGGAGTCGCAGCATTCGGCGAGGATTCTGCCGGTGACCTGGATGATGGCGTCACCCTGGCTGAAGCCATAGACGTCGTTGAACGGCTTGAAATGGTCAAGATCGCAGTAGCAGGCGCAGAAAGAGGCGCGAGTGTTGAGCAGCATGTCGATGTGCTCGTTGATCGGCGCGTTGCCCGGCAACTGGGTGAGCGGGTTGGCGTAGCGGGCGGCACGGATCTGCATTTCGGTGATTTCGCGGATCAGGTCGTGGCCGGTGCCGATGCCGAGATAGCGCCCTTCGTCGGTGATGATGAAGCCGTTCGCCAAGTGACGGCGGTCGCCGGCGGCGATGAGGTGGCTCAGTTCCTGGATCGAGATGTTCTTGTCGACGATCAGCGGTTCCTCGTCCATGAATTTCAGGCATGGTTTCTTGCCGTACAACTCATGGCGGAAAGGGCGGGCAAAGCGGTCGATCAGGTTGTGGCGGTTGATCAGGCCGACCGGCACCTGTTCCTTGACCACCACCACGGCATGCAGTTGCTCATCTCCCTCGAACATGTCGAATACCACCTCGTTGGGTGTGTCCGGACAAACGCTGGGCGCCTTGATCAGCAGTTTCTGCTCGATCAGGCCGACTTGGCCGGTGTCGCCGGCATTCCTGAAGGCCGCGTGTTCGCGCAGGCTTTTGACCACCTCGGCGGAGGCCACCAGTGAAGGAGATTCGTCAGGGCGCGCAATGTGGTAGCCCTGGCCGAAATGCACGCCGAGCTCACGCACCAGCATCAGTTCCGCGTGGGTTTCGATGCCCTCGGCGATCACCTGACAGCCGGCATCGGCGGCGATTTCGTGGAACGATTTGACGAATTGCGTCTTGACGGCGTCCTTGTCGATGTTCTGGATGAAATGCCGGTCGATCTTGACGAACGCCGGGCGTAGCTCCGCCCAGCGACGCAGGCTGGTGGAGATACCTTCGCCCAGATCGCCGAGGGCGATCTTGTAGCCCAGCGACTGGTAATGGGCGGCGGCATCCAGCAGCATGTCCAGGTTGTATTCGAAGGCCGGCTCGTTTTCGCTCAACTCGATCACCACCCGGCTGGGTTCCAGGGCGGCCTGAAGGATGGCGTCGAGACCGCCGTTTTCGCGGAAATTGTGCAGCACCAGCACGTCCGGGCTGAAATTGACGAACAGAAAACCGGGCAACTTGAGCTGGGCGAATTGCTCCACCACCACCTTGCAGCATAGCTTCTCGATGTCATACGCCATACCGGATTGGCGCGCCAGTTTCAGCAGCTTGTGCGGAGAATGCAGCGGGCTATCGGACGGTCCGCGTATTAGCCCTTCGTAGCCGACGATGCGACTGTTTTTCAGGTCGACGATCGGCTGGAACAGCGGCGTCAGGCGCTGCAGTTCCATAATATTGTAGAGTGTGCGCAGTTGCTCGGTATGGCCACCCAGCGGGGTAGGGAGGGTCAAGTTTACGCTCGCCATGGGTTTTCCTTGGAGGATTTAATCACTAAAAGGTTAGCTGGCATCAACCTAGCAGAAACAGATGACATTTTTATGAACCTGCGGCAATTGCGGCGATGCCGTCTTCTTGCGTTGTCATCATGGCAGCGGTCTGTCACATACGTGTCATTATTGGCGGCTACCATTCTTCCAGACCAAATTCTAGCCAATAAGGAATCGACGCCATGGACATGAACGCCCCTCAGCCCACCTTGACCCCCGAGCAATTGCGCCGCCTCGACGCCTACTGGCGCGCCTGCAACTACCTGGCTGCCGGCATGATCTACCTGCGCGACAACCCGCTGCTCAAGGAGCCCTTGAAGCCCGAGCACGTCAAGAGCCGTTTGCTGGGACACTGGGGGGCGAGTCCGGGATTGGCCTTCGCCTACGTCCACCTCAACCGCCTGATCAACAAGTACGACCAAGACGCGATTTTTCTCGCCGGCCCCGGCCACGGCGCCCCCGGCATTCTCGGCCCGGTTTATCTGGAAGGCACTTACAGTGAGGTGTATCCAAACAAAGGTGAAAATGAAGAGGGTATGCGCCAGTTCTTCAAGGAGTTTTCTTTCCCCGGCGGTATCGGCAGCCACTGCACGCCCGAGACGCCGGGATCGATTCACGAGGGCGGCGAACTCGGTTACAGCATTTCCCACGCCTTCGGTGCGGCTTACGACAACCCCGATCTGGTCGTCGCAGTGATGGTCGGCGATGGCGAGGCAGAAACCGCGCCGCTGGCGACTTCATGGCATTCAAACAAATTCCTCAACCCGATCCGCGACGGCGCAGTGCTGCCGATCCTGCATCTCAACGGCTACAAGATCAACAACCCCACCATCCTGTCGCGCATTTCCCACGAGGAACTGGAAAACCTGTTCAAGGGCTACGGCTGGACGCCGTATTTCGTCGAGGGTAGCGATCCGGCCACCATGCACCAGGCGATGGCGTCGACGATGGAGCTCTGTTTGACGGAAATCCACCGCGTCCAGATCGAAGCACGTGCCAGCGGCACGCCGACGCGCCCGCGCTGGCCGATGATCGTGCTGCGCTCGCCCAAAGGTTGGACCGGGCCGAAGGAAGTGGACGGCAAGAAAGTGGAAGGCTTCTGGCGTGCGCACCAGGTACCCATCGGCAACGTGCGCGACAACCCGGCGCACCTCAAGCAACTGGAAGAATGGCTGCGCAGCTACCAGCCGGAAGAGTTGTTCGACGAAACCGGCAGGCTGTTGCCGGAACTGAAAGCGCTCGCCCCCAAAGGCATGCGCCGCATGAGCTCGAATCTTCACGCCAATGGCGGACTGCTGCGTAAAGCGCTGCATATGCCGAACTGCCAGGACTATGCGATTGCCGTGACCAGGCCGGGCACGACCACCGCCGAGAACACCCGTCCGCTGGGCAAGTTTTTGCGCGACATCATGCGCGACAATATGAGCAATTTCCGCGTCTTCGGCCCCGATGAAAACAGCTCCAACAAGCTCGACAACGTCTACGAGGTCAGCAAGAAGACCTGGCTCGCGGACCTCCTGCCGGAAGACGCCGATGGCGGCGAACTTTCGCCGGATGGCCGCGTCATGGAGATGCTCTCCGAGCACACCCTGGAAGGCTGGCTGGAAGGCTATCTGCTCACCGGCCGCCACGGCTTTTTCTCCACTTACGAAGCCTTCGTCCACGTCATCGACTCGATGTTCAACCAGCACGCCAAGTGGCTCGCCATGTCCAAGGAAGTGCCATGGCGCGCGCCGGTGTCATCGCTGAATCTGCTGATCACCTCCACCGTGTGGCGGCAGGATCACAACGGCTTCACCCATCAGGACCCCGGCTTCCTCGACGTGGTGGTGAACAAGAGCCCGGACGTCACCCGCATCTACCTGCCGCCCGATGTGAACTGTCTGCTGTCGGTGGCCGGGCATTGCCTCACCAGTACCGACTACATCAACGTCATCGTCTGCGACAAGCAAAAGCACTTGCAGTATCTCGATATGGACGCAGCGGACAAGCATTGCGCCAAGGGCATCGGCATCTGGGACTGGGCCAGCAACGACGAGGGTTTCGAGCCGGATGTGGTGATGGCCAGCGCCGGCGACATTCCCACCAAGGAAGCGCTGGCGGCGGTGGTGCTGCTGCGCGAGAATTTCCCGCAGCTCAAGATTCGCTTCATCAACGTCGTCGACCTGTACAAGCTGACGCCTTCCAGCGAGCACCCGCACGGCCTGTCCGACAAGGACTTCGACAGCCTGTTCACGCTGGACAAGCCGGTCATGTTCAACTTCCACGGCTATCCCTGGCTGATCCACCGCCTCGCCTACCGCCGCAACAATCACAAAAATTTCCACGTGCGCGGCTACAAGGAAAAAGGCAGTATCAACACGCCGCTGGAGCTCGCCATCCAGAACGAGATCGACCGCTTCAGCCTGGTGATCGACGTGATCGACCGTATCCCTGCCTTGCATGTCGCCGGCGCTCACGTGAAGGAAAAGATGCTTAACCGGCAAATCGAATGCCGCAATTATGCCTACGAGCATGGCGTCGATTTGCCGGAAGCGGATGGCTGGACCTGGCCGTATTGAGTTGAAATCCGAGAGTGAAAATATCTCCCGACTTGCAACCCCCAAAAAGGATTCCGAATGAACGATTTTTTGAATATAGGGCAATTCGCCCCCGAAACGAATCACGAGCACACCCGCACCGGACGTTCCGTGGAAGCCCTGCAACGGGCTTTCACCGATAATCTGTTCTACATCACCGGTCAGTCTTTCGCCAAGGCGACGCCCCAGGATCATTACCGGGTGCTCGCTTACACCATCCGCGACCGGCTGCTCGAGCGTTTCATCACGTCCGGGCAGAATTACAAGCGCAGCGGCGCCAAGACCGTGTGTTACCTGTCCGCCGAATTTCTGCTGGGACCGCATCTCGGCAACAACATCCTCAATTTGGGGCTGCGCGACAACGTCGAACAGGCCATGAAGGAACTCGGGCTGGAACTGGACGACATTCTGGAACAGGAGAATGAGCCGGGACTGGGCAACGGCGGCCTGGGCAGACTGGCTGCGTGTTACCTCGACTCGCTGGCGACGCTGGAAATTCCCGCCATCGGTTACGGCATTCGCTACGAATTCGGCATCTTCGATCAGGTCATCAAGGACGGCTGGCAAGTCGAAGTGACCGACGCCTGGCTGCGTAACGGCAACCCGTGGGAATTGCCGCGCCCCACCCTGCGCTACCCGGTCAACCTGGGCGGGCACACCGAACATTACATCGACGAGCAGGACTGCCAGCGCGTCAAGTGGATGCCGGAAAGCACCGTATACGGCCAGGCATTCGACACGCCCATTCTCGGCTATGGGGTCAATAACGTGAACCTGCTGCGCCTGTGGAAAGCCGAAGCGCGCGAATCGTTCGATTTAAAAGCGTTCAACATGGGCGACTACCATGGCGCGGTCAACGACATGGAGGTGGCGGAAAATCTCTCCAAGGTGCTTTACCCCAACGACGAACCGCAGGCGGGCAAGGAACTGCGCCTCAAGCAGCAGTATTTTTTCGTCTCCTGCTCGTTGCAGGACATGATTCGCATCGCGCTGCGCGACGTGCAAAGTCTCGACCGTTTCCCGGAAAAATTCGTCGCCCAACTCAATGATACCCATCCGGCCATCGCCGTAACCGAACTGATGCGCCTGCTGGTGGACGAGCATCGGATGCCGTGGGACCAGGCCTGGGAGATTACCCGCCGCACGTTCGCCTATACCAACCACACCCTGCTGCCGGAAGCGCTGGAAACCTGGTCGCTGGAACTGTTCCAGAGCATTTTGCCACGTCACCTCGAACTGATCCACGAAATCAACAAGCTGTTTCTCGACGATGTGCGCATCCGTTTTCTCGGCGACGAGCAGCGCATCGCGCGCATGTCGCTGATCGACGAATCCAACGGCAAACGGGTGCGCATGGCGAATCTCGCCTGCGTCGGCAGTTTCGCCATCAACGGCGTGGCGTCGATGCACAGCGAGCTGCTGAAAAATACCGTGTTGCGGGACTTTCACGAGATGTGGCCGGAAAAATTCAACAACAAGACCAACGGCATCACGCCGCGCCGCTTCATCGCGCTGGCCAACCGCCGGCTCACCGCGCTGATCGAGGAAACGGTCGACGGCGATTGGTTGCGCAATCTGGACGAATTGCGCCAACTGGAACCCTATGCCGACGACGGCGGATTCCGCGAGCGCTGGCAGGACGTCAAGCGCGGCGCGAAACAAGACCTGTCCAACTATCTCCAGCGCGTCGTCGGTGTCGGCGTCGATCCCGGCTCGCTGTTCGATGTCCAGGTCAAGCGCATCCACGAATACAAGCGCCAGCATCTTAACGTGCTGCATATCGTCAGCCTCTATAACCGGCTCAAGCACCAGCCCAATCTGGAAATCACGCCGCGCACCTTTATTTTCGGCGGCAAGGCGGCGCCCGGTTACCACATGGCGAAGCTGATCATCAAGCTGATTAATTCCGTTGCCGACACCATCAACCGCGACGCGCAGGTCAACGACCTCATAAAAGTGGTTTTCGTTCCCGATCTGAGCGTCAAAACAAGCCGGTGGATTTACCCGGCTGCCGATCTGTCGGAGCAGATTTCCACCGCCGGCAAGGAAGCTTCCGGCACCGGCAACATGAAGTTTTCCATGAACGGCTCGCTGACCATCGGCACGCTGGATGGCGCCAACGTCGAGATACGCGATGCCGTGGGGCATGATAATTTCTTCCTGTTCGGTCTGGACGTCGAACAGGTCGTCCATGTCCAGTCGAACGGCTATCACCCCCAACAGATCATCGAGTCCGACGCGGAACTGCGCGCTGCCCTCGACCTGATCGATTCCGGTGTGTTTTCCCACGGCGACCGCCAGCTTTTCAAACCGCTGACGGACAACTTGCGTTATTACGATCCTTTCCTGTGCTGCGCGGATTATCGCTCTTATCTCGATGCCCAGGAGAAAGTCGGCGTCAGCTTCCGCGACACTCAGCAGTGGAACCGCATGGCTATCCTGAACGTGGCGCGCATCGGATATTTCTCCTCGGATCGCGCCATCCGGGAGTATTGCGAGCAAATCTGGAAGGTGCGCCCGGTTCCGGTCGGTGATAGCCTGTGAACATAGCGTAACCGGATTGCCGGCAATATGGCCTCAACCATCCTGACCATCAACAGCGGCTCGTCTTCCCTGAAGGCCAGCCTGTTCCGCGCCGACGGCACGCGCAGCAATCACCGCTATGAGCACATCGGCCATGGTTTTCCGCACGACCACGGCGAGGCGTTCGATGCCCTGATAAGGGATTTGGACGGCACCGTGCCGGATGTGGTCGGCCATCGCTTCGTCCACGGCGGCGACATCGACGATGCGGCGCGGTTGGTGGACGAAGCCGAACGGTTGCGCCTGGAAACCATCACCCATTTGGCGCCGCTGCACATGCCGGGCAACCTGCTTGGCGTGGACTTGTGCCGCGAGCGCTTCAACGTGCCGCAAGTGGCATGCTTCGATACGGCTTTTCATGCCACCTTGCCGGAACTGGCGTGGCGGCTGCCGATACCCAATGAACTGGGGTTGCGGCGCTATGGTTTTCATGGCCTCAACTATGCCCATGTGGCGCGCACCCTGCCGGGCATCCTCGGCGATGCCGCGTGCGGCCGCGTGGTCGTTGCACACCTCGGCGCCGGCGCGAGCCTGTGCCTGTTGGAAAACCTCAAATCGGTGGATACCACCATGGGTTATACGCCGGCCGGCGGTATTCCGATGGGCACGCGCGGTGGCGACCTCGATCCGGGGATAATGCTGGAACTGGCTAAACGCTACGATGCCGCTGAGCTGGCTGACCTGGTCTATCACCGCATGGGGCTGATCGCGCTCTCAAACGGAGAGGGCAGCGAAATGTCCGACTTGCTGGAAAGCCGCACCCCGTCCGCCAATTTTGCCGTGGAGTACTTTTGCCGCCAGGTGCGCGCCGCCATCGGCGCTTTTGCCGCCAAGGCCGGCGGCATCGATGCCCTGGTGTTTAGCGGCGGCATCGGCGAGCATGCGTCGCTAATCCGTTTTATGATCTGCGAGCCGCTGAAATTTCTCGGCTTCAAGCTGAACCACCACGCCAATCTCGACCACGACGTGATCCTGAACACGCAGGATTCCAGGCCGGTTTTGATTATCGCCGCCGACGAGGAGGGGATGATTCGTGACCTGGTCAGGGACTTTCCCGGCTAATTCGCCTATCCAGGGAACATTTCAGCCGGCCGTCGCAGCCGCCATACCGCCGGCAAGACCGGTTCGTGCGGCGTGGATGTTCTGGGTATTGCGCCTGTTTCCAGCAGAATGGCGCATTCGTCCGCCGGGAGCGGCTTGCTGAAATAGTAACCTTGAATTTCGGCGCAGCGATGCGCCATCAAGAATTCAGCCTGTTCCTGTTTTTCCACGCCTTCGGCAATGGTGGTCAAGCCCAGGCTGTCGGCGAGCGCGATGATCGCCGTGACGATGGCGCCGCTGGTTTGATTCTGGCCGATGCCGTGAATAAACGACTGGTCGATTTTCAGGGTATCCAGCGGCAGCCGGGCAAGATAGCTGAGCGCCGAATAGCCGGTGCCGAAATCGTCGATGGACAGCCGGGTTCCCATTTTTTTCAGGGCGTACAGAACGGCGATGACTTCCTCGGCGTTGTCGAGCAGCATCGACTCGGTTAATTCCAGTTCCAGCCTTGCCGGGTCAAGACCGCTTTTGCGCAGGGCGTCGGCGACGCTGGGAACCAGTTGGGGATGATTAAGCTGGCGGGCGGACAGGTTGACCGCGATCCTTACCGGAGGTAGCCCAGCCCGGGTCCACGCTTGCGCCTGGGCGCAGGCGGCACGCAACACCCATTCGCCGATCGGCACGATCATGCCGGTCTTTTCCGCTACCGGGATGAAACGTGCAGGAGAGATCAGGCCCATTTCAGGATGTACCCAGCGCAACAATGCTTCCACGCCGACGATGCGGCCGCTTCTCGGCTCCACTTGGGGCTGATAGTAAAGCAGGAATTCGTTGCGTTCGAGCGCCGCGTGCAAGTTGCTTTCCATGGCGAGTTGCTCGCGTGCGCGCGCATCGAAATCTTCGGTGTAGAACAGGCTGAGGTTGCCGCCCCGTTCCTTGGCGCGCGCCATGGCGATGTCAGCGTGACGCAGAAGACTGTCCGCGTCCGCGCCGTCGTGGGGATAGATGGCGATGCCGATACTGGCGGTGATGAACGTCTCTCCGCCGTCCAGCGGAATCGCTTCGGCCACGGCATCGAGCAGTTTTTGGGCAATGTGCGCACCATCGCGCACGAGGCGTAAATCGCGCAACACAATGGAAAATTCATCGCCGCCGGTACGTGCCACCAGGTCAGTGTCGTAGAGGGTGCCGGCAAGCCGCTTGGCGACTTCAAGCAGCAGTTCGTCCCCTAGCACGTGGCCGAGCGACTGGTTGATGGTTTTGAAGCGATCGATACCGAAATGTATCACCGCAAAGGGATGTTGGTCCCCATGCTTGACCCGTTCGATGGCTTGCCCCAGGCGCCCGCGGAACTGGCTGCGGTTAGGCAGGCCGGTCAGCGAATCGAGCCCGACAAGGCTGCGCAGTCGCGCCTCGGTGCGTTTGCGTTCGGTGATGTCCACGGCGAAAATCATGGCGCCGCTGGTGATTCCCTGTGAGTTGTGCAACTGTTCCGTCCACAACTGGAGGTCGAGTTCGTGGCCATTGTTGTTGCGCTGCCCGGTGAGTTCGTGGCCATACAGCACTTCGCCGTGAAGTGCCTGTTCGATCAGGGGCTGGAGCGATTTGCCGGCGTTTTCGGAAGTGGGCGGCAGCGGCTGGCCGAGCATGTCGACCTCGCTCCAGCCGAAGGTGCGTGCCGCCGCCGGGTTCCACAAGGTGACGCGGCCGCGCATGTCCGCCGCGATGATGGCGAGAGGCGAAGCGTTGATCAGGGCGCGCAGCCGGTCGGTGTTCTTGTGCAGCGATTCCTTGAGGCTGCGGCGCTCGGCCACGGTGCGTAGCGACAGAAGGTAGGCGGCTTCGCCGTTCCAGTCGAGCGAAGTGGCGTGCATTTCCGCGATGGTTTTGCGCCGGTTGGGATGCGGTACGTCGATTTCGGTGCTTTCCCCGTCCTGGATCGGATAACCGAACAGCTTGCCCGTCAAGCCGCCGGGCGGTGCGATGAAAAGCTTTTCCGCAGCGGGGTTGGCATACTGGATTTGCCCGGCTTGGCTGACTACCAGGATGCCGTCGCTGTTTTTTTTCACCAAGGTGTGGAACAGCTCCTCGTCCGCCAGAATCTTGTGCGCCAGATGCGTGAAATTGTCGATCAGGCTGGCTAAATGGGCCGGGCTGATTTCATTGTCGCTCGTAACGGGGTTGTTGTCGCTCATAACGGGGTTCCTAAATTAACCGCGAGCAGGGAAATGTCGTCGTGCGGTTCCAGACCGTCAAGAAATGTGATCACGCCCGATTTGATGCTTTGTATGATGGAGCTGTTCGTGGTTGTTATGCGCAACACGTCAGCCAGGCCATGGTCGCCGAAGGCTTCGCCATCGGCGTTTTGCGCTTCGACCAGGCCGTCGCTGTAGAGGATGAGGTGGTGCGCGTTCTTCGTGGATAGCTCCAGGGTCGAGCTGTCGAAGCCGTCGTCTCCGATGACGCCCAGCGCCAGCTTGTCGGAAGGCAGACTATGGATGACTTCATGCCGGTCGTTCACCAGCAGGACCGGCGGCAGACCGCCGTTCCAGATTTCCAGGCGGTCGTCCTGCGGTGAGATGCTTACCAGACAGGCGGCGCAAAAGTGGCCAGTGGGCAGGACATGGTGCAGCTTGCGGTTGATTTCGCCGGCAATCTCGCCGATACCCAAACCTTTTTGGGTCATGGCAAAAAATATGTCCGAGGTGGGTAAAGCGCCTACTGCCGCAGGCAGGCCGTGGCCGGTGAAATCGCCTAGCAGGATGTGCAGATGATCGTCCGGGGTGCGTTCGAAAACCAGCAGATCGCCGCAGAAATGGCCGGCGGCCAGCGTCCAATGATGCAAGTTGGGAATTCCTGTCGGGCTTCTTTGGGTGATGGCATCGAACATATGCTTGGCGACGTTGATTTCCTGCTCGGTGAGCGTGCGAAATTTCTCCAGCCGGCGGTATAGTTGCTGTACGCGCTCGAATCCGGCGATTTTCGCCTTGAGCACCATGTGGCTATAAGGCTGGTCGATGAAGTCGTCGGCACCACTTTCCAGAAAGCGCGACAAGGTCAGATGGTCGGTAATCGAGGTGGCGAGGATCACCGGCACGAAGCGCTTGGGGCTCAAGCGCTTGATTTCGGCGGCGCAATGGTGCCCATCGGCGTCGGGCAATCCCACATCCAGCAGCACCATGTCGGGGTGCGATCCGACAAAACGCGCCAAGGCTTCCTGGTGGGTGCGCGCCGGTATAACATCATGTCCATCCAGTTCCAGCATCTGGATTAACAGATTAAGACCGGTGGGGTTGTGTTCCGCAATCAGAATTTTCATCTTGCCCGGGTCATCCTAAGAAAGCGCCGATCAATTCAGCGTCGAAGGCATCCTGATAGCTGGAACGGCGGTTTTTTTGCCCTTCGAGGTGGGCTCCTCCCTTTTTCGGGTCGCCAGCACCTCGTTTTGCTGTTTTCCAGCCCCGCGCAGCCGTTCAGAAACGGTTTGACGCACTTCCGGCGCCATCAATCGGCCTCGCAGCAGGTGCAAATTCGCCATCAGGTTGCCGCCATGCAGACTTACCTGATGGCATCGGGGGTCAACTTGTCTATTCCTCTGGCGGCCAGCGCCTGCAGCCCCGGAAATTTCGAGATCTTTACCCTGGAGGTACCGAGCCATTTCTTCACCGCCACCAGATCGTCCGCCGACAGGGTCTTGTAACCGTGCTCCATTTTCCATTGGTCGCATGCGTCCAGAGCTAAACAATAAGCCAGCGCTTCGTCAGAATAAGTAGTAGCAGCCATATTTGATCTCCTCACAGGTCGACGTGCCCATCGCACGACACTACTTTGACAAACTTGTATGACAACCCGATGACAACTGCGTTTTCCTCCCGGCACGGGCTGTAACCTGGCATCGCCTGCCATTCTGCATCGGGGCTGGTAGCCGGACCGCAGCCGGCATGGCCGGGTTTTCGATTGTTAAAATGCCGATTCCACTGATGTAATGCTGCGGTAAAAATGTTTCTGTATTATGCTGAGGCGGGGTAAACGAGAATTGGACTGGCCGAGCGTTTTTATGATGAAAATTTCAATCAGGAATATCAATATCTGGGTGCTTTCGTTCATGGAGAACGTTGGCCTGCTCGTGATTGCCATCGCCACCGTGATTGCAATGGCAAGCGAAGTTATATCAATGGCGAGAGCGGCAAATGTTACGTTGACAGATCTATTGCTGCTTTTCCTCTATTTGGAAGTATTGGCAATGGTAGGGCTGCATTACAGTTCCGGCAAAATGCCGGTACGTTTTCCCCTCTATATCGGCATGGTGGCGATGGCGCGGTACCTGATTCTGGATATGAAAACCATGGATGACTGGCGCATGTTGGCGGTGTCTGTATCCATCCTGGTGCTGACCATGGCCGTATTCCTGATACGCTTCGGGCATGTTCGCTACCCCTACCCGGAAGATGAGTAGCGCAAATTAAGTTTTTGAATTGTGTCGCTTATCCGGCTTGAATTCGCCCTTTTAACCGTTCAGGTAAAGGAACGAGAGGGGGTGCCGTCTTCCCGACGGACAAGCCTTCTGCGCTATTCGCGCCGACCTCGCCACCCCAAAAAACAACATTTCGATCTCCTGTCGTCCCTCGTTCAGGCATCCCAAGGCAACACCCCCAGCCCGGATTCTCCGGATAGATTTCACCGCACCGACCTGAATGGTTGCAAGTTAAGCCTCCCTTAAGAAACAGTTGTTACAGTGCTCCCCGTACTGTTTCCATATGGAGGTTCCCATGCCACAAATCTGTTATGAACGGCAAAAGGTCTATGACGGCATGTTGCGCCTGATCCACGCCTGGAATGCGCTTGCCATAATCAGCCTGATCCTGACCGGCACCGTGTCCGACCTGTTTGAACATGGCGCCAGCGAAAAAGCCCTGTGGCAAATCCACATCCTGTTCGGCTATGGGCTGCTGGTCGGGCTGGCGGCACGTCTTGCCTGGGGTCTTGTCGGCCCGGAGCATGCCCGTTTTACCGACATGTGGCACCCGTCGGCGTGGTGGCGCGCATTGCGCACTTTCAGACTCAAGGCTGCTTCGCATTTCGGTCACCATCCATTGGCAAGCGCCGTCTACCTTGCCGTCTACGGCCTGCTGCTGATTATGGCCGCAACTGGCCTGGGGCTCGCGGCCATCGAGCACAACACCGGGCCGCTGGCCTCCCTGTTGGGGGACAGCGTCTGGCTCAAGGATATTTTCAAGGAACCGCACGAGTTTATCTACTCGCTGCTGATCGGCTTCGTCGTCATCCACATCGCCGCGCTGATCTGGCATGAAACCGTGGAAAAAACCCCGCTGGCCCAAAGCATGGTCAGCGGCTTCCAGTATCGCATCGTACAAGGAGAATCCGATGAACAAAATGACAAATAGCCTCGCGCTGGTACTGGTACTGGCGCTGGCTGGAATGAACGCATATGCCGTCTCGCCGGTCGAGGTGCTGAAAGATTATGCGGCGGCAGCCCGGAAAGAAAATCCCGCGTTCAAGGAATTTTCAGCCCGGCGGGGAGAAGCGCTTTACCACGCCGAACGCACCCACAGCAAAGGCACGAAAGTTTCTTGTTCCGGCTGCCATACCGACAACCCGAAAAACCCGGGACAAACTCGCGCCCACAAGCAAATCGAGCCGATGGCGCCGAGCGCCAATCCGCAGCGCCTGACCGATCCGGCCAAGATCGAGAAATGGTTCTCGCGCAACTGCCCGGATGTATTGGAGCGCGCCTGCAGCGCCCAGGAAAAGGGCGATTTCATCACCTATCTGCTTTCGATCAAATAAGGGGATCATCATGACACGCAAATTACTTCAGATGGCCGTACTGATCGGTTCGGTCACCGCCACCGGGTGGCTGCTGGCCGATGGCCACGAGCATGGCGAAGGCAAATCCCTGCCTCAGGTCAGCAATGCCAAATGGCAGTCGGAATGCGGCAGTTGCCACACGCTCTACCATCCCGGCCTGCTGCCGGAACGCTCGTGGCGCAAAATGATGTCCGGCCTGGACCGGCATTTCGGCGAGAACGCCAGTCTCGACCCGCTCACCCGGAAAGAGATCACCGAATTTCTGGTCGCCAACAGCGCGGATCATGCTGGCAACCGCCGTTCCGCCAAAATTTCGCAATCCACCCCCGCACAGTCGACGCCACTGCGCATCAGCGAAACGCCGTGGTTTGTTCGCAAGCACGACGAAATCCGTGCAGACGTCTGGAAACGGCCGAAAATTGGCAGCCCGGCGAATTGCACCGCCTGCCACAGCGGCGCCGACAAGGGAGACTTTGCCGAGGCACGGATAAGAATTCCACGCTAGAATAGCGCTTCAAGCGAAAGAGGGGCGCGCCATGCAGCAGAATATTCACAAAACCGTGTTCAAGCGCCTGTTGCTTGGCTGGCTAGCCCTGTCCCTGTTGATCGGCGGAATCGTGTTCTATCTCGAAATGGAGAAGGTGGACGATTTCGTGCTCGACCTGGCAGTCAAGGAATCCCAGCCGTTCACCGCCAATTTCGACCCGGCCGACCCGGCGCAATTGATGAAATTGAAACGGCAAAGCTCGGAGCTTTTCCGAAGTCATTTCGTGGTGGTGGAACTCTACGACGCCGCCAGGCAAAGAATCCTCGAAGTCACCGATCCGAACAAAGAGGCGATCGAAGATAAACTCAAGCAATACAAGCATGCTTTCCCGATGGATCAGTCGGTGTATTACGACAAGTTCTGGATCGCGCAGAAAGTGTATATGCAGGTGCTGCTGCCGCTCCACGGGAAAAACGGCAAGCTGACCGGTTACTTCGAAGGGGTGTACGAAGTGGATCCCGGCACTGTGGACAGCATCCGGAGCGACGTGATCCATACCCTGATCCTGGTGCTGGCGGCCATCCTGCTGACCACGGTGATGCTCTATCCGGTCATTATCTCCCTCAATAAAGGCCTGATGAAACTCTCCACCGATTTGCTCAAGGGCAACATCGAACTGATGGAAGTGCTGGGCAGCGCCATCGCCAAACGCGATTCCGACACCAACCTCCACAACTACCGCGTCACCATTTACGCCATCCGCCTGGCCGAGGCGCTGGGGCTCGGCCAGGAACAAATCTGCAACCTGATCACCGGGGCATTCCTCCACGACGTGGGCAAAATCGGCATCAGCGACAACATCCTGCTCAAGCCGGGGAAACTGACCGACGAGGAATTCGCAGTGATGCGCACCCACGTCCTGCTGGGCGAGGACATTCTCGGAAAATCCAACTGGCTGCAGCATGCCCAGGACGTCGTGGAATTTCACCACGAAAAATATGACGGCAGCGGCTATATGAAAGGGCTGAAAGGCGGGGACATCCCCATGAATGCCCGGATCTTCGCCATCGTGGACGTATTCGACGCCCTCACCTCGAAGCGCCCCTACAAGGAGCCCTTTGGTTTCGAGGAGACGATGGCAATCCTGCAGCGGGACCGGGGCCGCCACTTCGATCCCGGGCTGCTCGACATTTTCAGCGGGATCGCGCCCGGCCTGTTCCGGGAAATCGGCCAGATAAATGAGAAAGCCATCGAAGCGATGCTCAACGAACGGGTCAAGAAATACTTCTTCAACCTCTGACATGAAGCGTCGAGATGCGACTACTCCTGGTTGAAGACGACTCCCTGCTCGGCGACGGCATCCGCGCCGGACTGCGCCTGGCCGGCCATACCGTGGACTGGGTCAAGGACGGCGTAGCGGCGCAACTGGCGCTGGAAGCGGAAGAATACAGCCTGGTGGTACTCGATCTGGGACTGCCCCGCCTGTCCGGCCTGGAATTGCTGCGCTGGCTGCGCCAGTCCGGCGAGACCCTGCCGGTGCTGATCCTGACTGCCCGCGACACGGTGGCCGACCGGGTAAAAGGCCTGGACAGCGGCGCCGACGATTACCTGGTCAAGCCTTTCGATCTGGAAGAACTGGCGGCACGCGTCCGTTCGCTGTTGCGCCGCAGCAGTGGGCGCGCTTCGCCGCTGCTGAAGCATGGCGAGATCACACTCGATCCCGCGGCGCACCGCGCCACACGCCTCGGCCTGGCAGTGGAACTACCCCCCCGCGAATTCGCCATCCTGCAGCAGCTTCTGGAAAACACCGGGCGCGCGCTCTCCCGCGAACGCCTGGAACAAAGCCTGTACGGCTGGAACGAGGAAGTGGAGAGCAATGCGATCGAAGTCCACATCCATCATTTGCGCAAGAAACTCGGCGCGGAGCTGATCCGCACCGTGCGCGGCGTCGGCTACATGATCGACAAGCAAAGTCCGGACAATGGTTAAGAGCCTGCCCTCCATGCGACGCCGACTGCTGACCCTGCTGCTCGGCGCGACCACGCTGATATGGCTGGCCACCGCCGTGTTCGCCTTCTTCGACGCGCACCATGAAATCGATGAGCTGTTCGACGCCCAGTTGGCACAGTCGGCAAGAGTCATCCGGGCCCAGTCCAGCCATGCGCTCAAGCGTGATCTTCATGAGAGCGAAGAGATCGAGGAGATCGAAATGAATGCAGGAGAAGGCGGGCACAAATACGAACAGAAAATCGCATTCCAGATTTTCAGCGGAGACGGCAAGCTGCTGCTGCGCTCCGCCAGCGCCCCGACAACGCGCCTTTCATCGCGCAGATCGGGCTACAGCGACGAATATATCGATGGCCAGCGTTGGCGCATCTTCAGCCTCGGCAACGATCATGGCGTCCTGATCCAGACCGGCGAACGCCACGACATGCGCAACGAACTGGCGGCGGACGTCGCCTTGCGACTGGCCTACCCCCTGATTTTCGCCCTGCCGGTACTGGCCCTGCTGATCTGGCTCGGCGTCGGGCGCAGCCTGTCGCCGCTACGGCGCATCACCCGCGAGGTCATGCGGCGCGCGCCGGACGATCTGGCTCCGATCGACGACGCGCAGATTCCGTTGGAAATCCGGCCGCTGGCCGATGCGCTCAACACCCTGCTGAAACGACTGGCGCGCACGCTGGAAAACGAGCGGCGTTTCACCGCCGACGCCTCCCACGAATTGCGCACCCCGCTTGCCGCCCTGAAAATCCAGGCGCAGGTGGCGATGCAGACCGGGGATGAGGAACAGCGCCGACATGCGCTCCGGCAGGTGATCGAGGGGTCGAATCGCGCCGCGCATCTGGTCGACCAGCTGCTCACGCTCGCCCGTCTCGACCATGCCGCCCCTCCGCCGGAAACGCCAGCGGAACTGCATGCGGTGGCGATGGAATGCCTGGCTCAGCTTGCCTCCATGGCCGCAACCAAAAACATCGAATTGTCCCTTGCCGAAGGGCGCGGCCACATCGGCGGCGACCCGGTCATGCTCGGCGTGCTGGTGCGTAACCTGGTGGACAACGCCATCCGCTACACGCCGCCGGGAGGCGCCATTCGGGTCGCCGTCACCGATGATGGCGGCCAGGCGGTGCTGGAGGTGTGCGACAGCGGCCCCGGCATCTCTACGGAAGAGCGCACCAGGGCGCTGGAGCGTTTTTATCGCGTTACCGGCACCGAGGAAAATGGCAGCGGGCTGGGACTGTCGATCGTGCAGCGGATTGCCGACCTGCATCACGCCAGATTGACGCTGGAAACACCGGAAAACGGCCAGGGACTATGCGTCAGGGTTGCATTCCCACGGCTTGCCGCGTGACGATTTACGGGAAGAAACCTCTTACAGCGTCTTCACAAACACCTTGGAACGCCGCTGGTAATTGTAAAGGCCCTGCTTGGCCTTGGGCAGCTTGTCCACGCCGGTTTCGATAAAACCGCGCTCGAGAAACCAGTGGGCCGTGCGCGTAGTGAGCACGAACAACTGCTTGAAGCCTTTTTTCAGCGCCTTGGCCCGCATGAATTCGAGCAGCGCCTCGCCCCGCCCGGAACCGCGATAATCGGGATGCACCGCCATGCACGCCAGCTCGGCGGCTTTCTCTTTCGGGAACGGGTACAGCGCGGCGCAGCCGATAATCAGGCCGTCGTACTCCAGCACGGAAAAGCGGTCGATTTCCATTTCCAGCAGTTCGCGCGAGCGGCGCACCAACACGCCATTGGTCTCCAGCGGCTCGATCAGCGCCAGAATCCCGCCGACATCGTCGATAGTGGCGTCACGCAAGGTTTCCAGCGCATCCTCGCTGACCATGCTGCCGATGCCTTCGTGGGTGAACAGCTCCTGCAGCAGCGCCCCGTCGGTATGGCGGCTGATCAGATGGACCCGCGACACGCCCTTGCGGCAGGCGCGCACCGCACAGGGCAGGTAATAACCCACATCCGGCGACAGCGCCACGTTTGAGTCGAGAACCACCTGCGCGGCCGCCGTGGTCAGTTCGCGCAGCAGCTCGCCGTCGTCGCCGACAACCCCCGCCGTATCCATCAAAAACACCAGCTTGTCGGCATCCAGCGCAATCGCCGCAGAAGTCGCCACGTCTTCCAGCGACAGGTTGAACACCTCCCCGGTGGGCGAATAGCCGAGCGGCGAAAGCAGCACGATTTCGTTGGCATCGAGCCGGCGCCGGATGCCGACCACGTCGATTTTGCGCACCTCGCCGGTATGCATCAGATCCACGCCGCCGAGCACCCCCATCGGCATGGCGGTGACGAAATTGCCGCTGGCCACGCGAATATCGGCGCCCGCCATCGGCGAGTTGGCCAGCCCCATCGAAAGCAGCGCCTCGATCTCCACCCGCACCGTGCCCGCCGCTTCCTTGACGCATTTCAGCGCGTCATCGTCGGTGACGCGCATCCCGCCGGCATAGCGGATCGCCGCACCGCGCTCGGTCAGTTCCTCCTCGATCTGCGGCCGGGCGCCGTGCACCAGCACCAGCCGCACACCAAGACTGTTGAGCAGGTTCAGGTCGTGCGCCAGCGCGATGAACTGGCCTTCGCTCACCACCTCGCCGCCGAAGGCGACGACAAAGGTCTTGCCGCGGAAGGCGTGAATATACGGCGCGGCGGAGCGGAACCACTCGACGAAATTGGTCCTGGGTGCTGAGTGCGGGGTTTTGCGTGGCATCGAAGTCAATCCCTTAATCAAATCCTTATCGAATCAAAGTATTCCATACAGGTGCAAAGTGTATCCCAATCTGTTCATGTCGCGCCAAAAACCCAGCGCGCAGGAATCGGACTCGCCACTAAAAATCCCCCCACAGCACCTGCATCGCAGCCAGCGCTGCCAGCGCCGCCGTTTCGGTGCGCAGGACGCGCGCGCCGAGCCGCACCGGGGTAAAGCCGATGCGCTTTGCGGCATCGGCTTCGGTCGGAGACAAACCGCCTTCCGGGCCGATCAGCAAGGTGACTTCGCCGCCGGGCCGGGCCAGGTCATGCAACCCGCATTCCGCGCCGGGCGCCAGCATCAGGCGCAGACTGCCCGCGCCGCCCTGCGGCAGCCAGTCGAGCAGCGGGCGGATCGGGGCGACCTCCGGCACATGGTTGCGGCCGCTCTGCTCGCAGGCGGCGATTACCACGCCCTGCCAATGGGCCACGCGCTTGTCTGCCCGCTCGCCCGACAGTCGCACTACGCTGCGCTCGCTGGCGAGCGGCTGGATTTGGCCGATACCCAGTTCCACCGCCTTTTGCAGGGTGTAGTCCATTTTTTCGCCGGCGGAAATCGCTTGCGCCAGGTTCACTTGTAGCGGCGATTCGCGCTCGACCGTGTGCCAGGCAACGATTTCCACGCTGGTGCTGTGCTTGCCGATGGCCGTGATGCGCGCCGCGCCTTCGCCGCCCTGGCCGTTGAATACGGTAACGGCATCGCCTTCCTTCAGGCGCAACACCCGCGCGGCATGGTGCGCCGCCGGCTCGGGCAGCTCCACCGTACTGCTGCGGGCAAGGATTCCAGGGCAATAAAAACGGGGCGCAGCCATCTGTTTTTTCCAAACTTCACATAAAGTGTGCTCATGATAAACTAATTTAATTGGCACTGAATCTCGCTGAAAGGATTTGATATGGTCAGTTTGCAAACGCCGGTTTGTGATTTTGGCTGGCAGGCGCCCGACTTCGATCTGCCGGGCGTGGACGGCAAGCGCTACCGCCTTGCCGATGCGGCAGGGCCAAAGGGTCTGCTGGTGATGTTCATCTGCAACCATTGCCCTTATGTGAAGGCCATCCGCGACCGCCTGGTACGCGACTGCGCCGAGCTCAGGCAACTGGGCATCAACAGCATCGCCATCATGTCGAACGACCCGGCCGATTACCCGGAAGATTCGTTCGACAACATGAAAAAGGTCGCGCAGGAATTCGACTTTCCGTTTCCCTACGTCTGGGATGAAACCCAGGCCGTGGCGAAAGCTTATGGCGCGGTGTGCACGCCGGACTTTTTCGGTTTCAACGCCCGCCTGGAACTGCAGTACCGCGGCCGGCTCGACGCTTCGCGCAAGGAAGCCGCGCCCGCCGATGCGCGGCGCGACCTGTTCGAGGCGATGAAGGAAGCGGCACTGACCGGCAAGGGGCCGGTCGAGCAGATTCCGAGCATGGGCTGCTCAATTAAATGGAAATGAGTAAACGGTGATGAGGAATGGGTGCTTTTCCCCCATGACCCATTCCTCATCACCCATAACCGGAATAACTATGCTCAAATCCGTCATCGAAGCAGTCAGAACCGTCGCGCAGCAGGAAATCATGCCGCGCTACCTGAAGGTTGCGCACCAGCGCAAAACCGACGGCAGCGTTTTTACCGAGGCCGACATCGCCGCGCAGACCGCACTGGTTTCCGCACTGAAAGCCATTTGCGACTGCCCGGTACTGGGCGAGGAAATGTCCGCCGAGCAACATGAAGCGCTGTGGCTCGCCGGGAACGAGGGCCTGTGGTGCATCGACCCGATCGACGGCACCTCCAATTTTGTCAACGGCCTGCCTTACTTCGCCGTTTCCGTCGCCCTGATGCGCGGCGGCCGCAGCGTGCTGGGCGTGGTTTACGATCCGGTGGCGAACGAAATGTTCTGGGCGGAACAGGGCAAAGGCGCCTGGCTCGACGGTGTGCGGCTGCCGATCAGGGAACAGGCGCCGGATTTCCACCGCGCCATGGCGGCAATCGACTTCAAACGCCTCAAGCCAAGCCTGGCGCAACAACTGGTGGCAGCGCCGCCGTTTGCCTCGCAGCGCAATTTCGGTGCAAGCACGCTGGAATGGTGCTACGTGGCGGCAGGCCGCTTCAGCCTTTATCTGCACGGCGGGCAAAAATTGTGGGACTACGCGGCCGGATCGCTGATTCTGGCCGAAGCCGGCGGCTCCATGTGCACCCTGAACGAGGACGATTTCTGGGCGGGCGACTTGTGGAAGCGCCCGGTCATCGCTGCGCTGGACCCGACCCTGTTCGATTCATGGAAAAACTGGATCCGCAGCCACCAATGAAACTGTCGGCTTCTTGATATTCATCAGGTCTTATATCTTTTATCTATAAGAAAAACTCCTGCGATAATAAAAATCTGTTATTGCCCTTAAACTGTCTAGTGAGTGATAATCGTACGTTTAAATAGCCCTTAGCTGAAAAAGGAAATAAAGTATGGCAACTCGTAAAGACCTCGCGAACGCGATCCGCGTCCTCTCCATGGATGCCGTGCAGAAGGCCAATTCCGGCCACCCTGGCGCGCCCATGGGCATGGCGGAGATCGCGGAAGTAGTGTGGAACCACCATCTGCGCCACAACCCGGCCAACCCCAAGTGGTTCGACCGCGACCGCTTCGTGCAGTCCAACGGCCATGGCTCGATGCTGATTTATTCCCTGCTCCATCTGACCGGCTACGACCTGCCGATGGAAGAGATCAAGAAATTCCGCCAGCTTCATTCCAAGACCCCGGGCCATCCCGAGTACGGTTATACGGTCGGCGTCGAAACCACCACCGGTCCGCTCGGCCAGGGCATCACCAACGCCGTCGGCATGGCCATGGCGGAGAAGCTGCTGGCTGCCGAGTTCAACAAGCCCGGCCATGAAATCGTCAATCACCACACCTATGTGTTCATGGGCGACGGCTGCATGATGGAAGGCATCTCCCACGAAGCCTGCGCGCTGGCAGGCACCTGGGGCCTGGGCAAGCTGATCGCGTTCTGGGACGACAACGGCATCTCCATCGACGGCCACATCGAAGGCTGGTACACCGACGACACCGCCATGCGCTTCGAAGCCTATGGCTGGCATGTGGTGCGCAATGTTGACGGCCACGATTCCGTCGCCATCGACGCCGCCGTGCAGGAAGCGAAGAAGATCACCGACAAGCCCACCCTGATCTGCTGCAAGACGATCATCGGCAAGGGCTCGCCCAACAAGGAAGGCACTCACGACGTGCACGGCGCCGCGCTGGGCGATGCCGAAGTTGCCGCGACCCGCGCCAATCTGGGCTGGACCCACCCGCCGTTCGAAATTCCCAAGGATATCTACGAGGGCTGGGACTGCCGCACCAAGGGTCAAGGTCTGGAAACCCTGTGGAACAACAAGTTTGCCGAATACACCAAGGCTTTCCCGAAAGAAGCGGCAGAGTTCAAGCGTCGCATGGTCAGCGAACTGCCGGCCGACTGGAAAAAACATGCTGCCGAATTCGTCGCCAAAACCAACGAAAAGGCCGAGACCATCGCCACCCGCAAGGCCTCGCAAAACTGCATCAACGGCCTGGCTCCGGCGCTGCCCGAGTTCCTCGGCGGCTCCGCCGACCTGACCGGCTCCAACCTGACCAACTGGACAGGCTGCCACCACGTCAAGGGCAAGAGCACCGGCAACTACATCAGCTACGGCGTGCGCGAGTTCGGCATGGCCCACATCATGAACGGCATGGCGCTGCACGGCGGTCTGATGCCTTTCGGCGGCACCTTCCTGATGTTCTCGGAATACGCCCGCAACGCCCTGCGTATGTCGGCGTTGATGAAGCAGCGCGTGATCTACGTGTTCACCCACGACTCCATCGGTCTGGGCGAAGACGGCCCGACCCACCAGCCGGTCGAGCAGACCGCCACCCTGCGCATGATCCCCAACATGCAGGTATGGCGTCCATGCGACACGGTTGAATCCGCTGTCGCATGGGTGGCCGCAGTGGAACGCAACGACGGCCCGAGCAGCCTGATTTTCAGCCGCCAGAACCTGAACTTCCAGAAGCGCGACGCGGCGACCATCGCCAGCATCGCCAAAGGCGGCTACGTGCTGGCCGACGCGGCAAAACCCAAACTGGTGCTGATCGCCACCGGCTCCGAAGTGGCTCTGGCAATGGACGCCAAGAAGGTGCTGGACGAACAGGGCATTCCGACCCGTGTGGTGTCGATGCCTTCCACCAACGTGTTCGACAAGCAGGACAAGGCCTACAAGGACAGCGTGCTGCCCAAGGGCGTCAAGCGCGTGGCGATTGAAGCCGGCGTCACCGACGGCTGGTACAAGTATGTCGGCGAAGGCGCCGTGATCGGCCTGGATCGCTTCGGCGAATCCGCCCCGGCTGGCGAACTGTTCAAGCTGTTCGGCTTCACCGTCGAAAACGTGGTCAATACCGCCAAAGGCGTTTTATAAAAGATTCATCGCCGATGCGCGGAGGCGCAGAGAAGATCAAGTGTTTTCTCTGCGCCTCCGCGTCTCTGCGGTTCAAGATTTTCATTTAATTTAAGGAGAGATGAACATGACAATCAAAGTGGGTATCAACGGTTTTGGCCGCATCGGCCGCATGGTGTTCCGCGCTGTGGCGAAGGACTTCAAAGACATCGAGATCGTCGCCATCAACGACCTGCTCGAACCCGACTACCTGGCTTACATGCTGAAATACGACTCCGTGCATGGCCGCTTCAATGGCGACGTGTCCGTTGCCGGCGGCAACATGGTGGTCAACGGCAAGACGATTCGCCTGACCGCCGAGCGCGATCCCGCCAACCTGAAGTGGAACGAAGTGGGCGCCGATCTGGTGATCGACTGCACCGGTTTCTTCCTGACCACCGAATCCTGCCAGGCACACATCAAGGCCGGCGCCAGGAAAGTCGTCCAGTCCGCTCCGTCCAAGGACGACACCCCGATGTTCGTGTACGGCGTGAACCACACCAAATATGCAGGCGAAGCCATCGTTTCCGCCGCTTCCTGCACCACCAACTGCCTGGCTCCGGTCGCCAAGGTGCTGAACGACAACTGGGGCATCAAGCGCGGCCTGATGACCACCGTGCATGCTGCCACCGCCACCCAGAAAACCGTGGACGGCCCGTCGATGAAAGACTGGCGCGGCGGCCGCGGCATTCTGGAAAACATCATTCCGTCCTCCACCGGTGCTGCCAAAGCGGTCGGCAAGGTGATCCCGGAACTGAACAAGAAGCTGACCGGCATGGCCTTCCGCGTTCCGACCTCCGACGTATCCGTAGTCGACCTGACCGTGGAACTGAACAAGGAAGCCGCCTACGCCGACATCTGCAAGGCCATGAAAGCTGCGTCCGAAGGCGCCATGAAGGGCGTGCTGGGCTATACCGACGAAAAAGTGGTCTCCACCGACTTCGTCGGCAACAGCGCTCCTTCGACTTTCGATGCTGAAGCCGGCATCGCGCTGGACGGCACTTTCGTCAAGGTCGTGGCCTGGTACGACAACGAGTACGGCTATACCTGCAACATGCTGCGTCTGGTGCAGCACGTTTCTAAATAAGGGACTAGAGGCTAGGGGCTAGAGAAAAAGGCGGGCTGTTCCCAGCCTCCAGACTCTAGCTTCTACCTCACCCATCTTGAGTTGTAAGGCATAGGCCAACCTATCCCTTACACCTTAATTTTATCTGGAGAACAAACCATGTCCGTAATCCGCGTTACCGATCTGGATCTCAAGGGCAAACGCGTCCTGATCCGTTCCGACCTCAATGTGCCCGTCAAGGATGGCAAAGTCACCTCGGACGCCCGCATCACCGCTTCGATGAAAACCTTCGAGTTCTGCCTCAAGGCCGGCGCCAAGGTGATGGTGATGTCCCACCTCGGCCGCCCCGTCGAAGGCGAATACTCGGAAGAAAATTCGCTCAAGCCGGTGGCCGACGACCTGTCCAAAAAACTGGGCAAGCCGGTGCGCCTGATCAAGGACTGGGTGGACGGCGGCTTCGACGTGGCCGACGGCGAACTGGTACTGCTGGAAAACGTGCGCTTCAACACCGGCGAGAAAAAGAACGTCGACGAGACCGCGCAAAAATACGCCAAGCTGTGCGATGTGTTCGTGATGGATGCATTCGGCACCGCCCATCGCGCGCAGGGCTCCACCCATGGCGTCGCCAAGTACGCCCCCGTCGCTTGCGCCGGCATTCTGCTCACCGGCGAACTGGAAGCGCTGACCAAAGCTTTGCTCGATCCCGCCCGCCCGATGGTCGCCATCGTCGGCGGTTCCAAGGTTTCGACCAAGCTGACCGTGCTCGAAGCCCTGTCCGAAAAAGTCGACCAACTGGTAGTCGGCGGCGGCATCGCCAACACCTTCCTCAAGGCTACCGGCAAGAATGTCGGCAAGTCGCTGTGCGAAGACGATCTGGTGCCGACCGCCCAGGCCTTGATGAAAAAGATGACCGCCCGTGGCGCCACCATCCCCATCGCCGTCGACGTGGTCTGCGGCAAGAAATTCGACGCCAACGAACCTGCCGTTCTGAAGGACGCCGGCGCGGTAAGCGACGACGACATGATCTTCGATATCGGCCCGAAATCCGCACAGGAACTCGTGGACATCATCATGAAAGCCGGCACCGTGGTATGGAACGGCCCGGTCGGCGTGTTCGAGTTCGACCAGTTCGGCGCAGGCACCAAGCAGATCGCCGAAGCCATCGCCAACACCAAGGCATTCACCCTGGCCGGCGGCGGCGACACCATCGCCGCGATCCAGAAGTACGACATCTACGACAAGGTGTCCTACATCTCCACCGCCGGCGGCGCCTTCCTCGAGTTCCTCGAAGGCAAGATACTGCCCGCCGTGGAAATTCTGGAACAGCGCGCTTCCAAATAACTATGCAGGGTGGGCCAGGGGCAAAGCCCCGTAACCCGCCGTCCGATTTAGGAACCAGACTGAACCCTATGCCACGTAAAACCAAGATCGTCGCCACCCTCGGGCCAGCTTCCACCGACCCGGAAGTACTGAACCAGATGTTGCAAGCGGGCGTGGATGTCGTCCGGCTCAATTTTTCACATGGCAAGCCCGAAGATCACATCCAGCTCGCAGAAACCGTGCGCGCCATGGCGCGTGCGCGCGGCAAAACCGTGGGCGTGCTGGTCGATCTGCAAGGACCGAAAATCCGCATCGGCAAGTTCGAACACGGCAAGATCGCTCTCAAGAACGGCGACCACTTCATCCTCGACAGCGACTGCGCCCTGGGCAATCAGGAGCGAGTCGGTCTCGACTACAAGGAGCTGCCCCGCGACGTCAAGCGCGGCACCACCCTGTTGCTGGACGATGGCCGCATCGTCATGTGGGTGGAAGAAGTCGACGGCAACGCGATTCACTGCACGGTGAAACAAGGCGGCATGCTCTCCAACAACAAGGGCATCAACCGCCAGGGCGGCGGCCTTTCCGCCGCGGCGCTGACCGAAAAAGACAAGGAAGACATCAAGACTGCTGCGGCGCTGAAAGCCGACTATCTGGCGGTCTCCTTCCCACGCGACGGCGCCGACATGCAACTGGCGCGCAAGCTGATGCAGGAAGCCGGTGGCAAGAGCATGCTGGTGGCAAAAATCGAGCGCGCCGAAGCGATTACCAATCTGGACGAGATCCTCGACTTCTCCGACGCCATCATGGTGGCGCGCGGCGACCTCGGCGTGGAAGTCGGCGATGCCGCCGTGCCGGGCCTGCAAAAGCGCATGATCCGCATGGCGCGGGAAAAAAACCGGCTGGCCATCACCGCCACCCAGATGATGGAATCCATGATCACCAGCCCGATCCCCACCCGGGCGGAAGTCTCCGACGTGGCCAATGCGGTAATCGATGGCACCGATGCGGTGATGCTGTCGGCCGAGACCGCCGCCGGGCAATATCCGGTGGAGGCCGTGGCAGCGATGGACCGCGTGTGCCTGGAAGCGGAGAAGCAGGAAGAAACCGCCTTCAGAAAACAGCGCATGTCGATGACATTTGAACGGGTGGATGAATCCGTCGCAATGGCGGTCATGTATATCGCCCGCCACATGAAGGCGAAAGCCATTGCCGCACTGACCGAGTCCGGCTCGACCGCCTTGTGGATGTCGAGAATCAACCCGGATTTGCCGATCTACGCACTCAGCCCCAGAGTCGATACGCGCAGAAAGCTCACCCTGTTCCGCGGCGTCTACCCGGTCAACTTCAAGCCCGGCACATCGGAAGTCGAACTGGTTCTGCTTGAAGCCGAAGATGAATTGCGGCGGCGCGGCGTAGTAAGGGAAGGCGACCTGATTATCTTTACCATCGGCGAGCCGATCGGAAAATCAGGCGGCACCAACACCATGAAAATCATCAGGGTGGGCGAAAGCAGAAAAACAACCAAACAGTAACGAATCGATAAACCAGCAGCATTAACATCATCATCAGCAGGAGGAATTATGGCTTTAGTATCCATGCGTCAACTTCTCGATCACGCCGCGGAAAATGGCTACGGCCTGCCGGCGTTCAACGTCAACAACCTGGAACAGATCCAGGCGATCATGCAGGCCGCCGACGAATGCAACAGCCCGGTGATCATGCAAGGTTCGGCCGGCGCGCGCAAATATGCCGGCGAAGCCTTTCTGCGCCACCTGATCGAAGCCGCCATCGAAGCCTATCCGCACATCCCGGTGGTCATGCACCAGGATCACGGCGCTTCCCCGGCGGTATGCATTAACGCCATCCGCTCCGGCTTCTCCAGCGTGATGATGGACGGCTCCCTGAAGGAAGACGGCAAAACCCCGTCCAGCTTCGAATACAACGTCGAAGTCACGCGCAAAGTGGTGGAAATGTCCCATGCCGTCGGCGTTTCCGTCGAAGGCGAACTGGGTTGCCTGGGTTCCCTCGAATCCGGCCAGGGCGAGAAGGAAGACGGCCACGGCGCCGAAGGCAAGCTGACCCACGATCAACTGCTGACCGACCCGACCGAAGCCGCTGAATTCGTCAAGGCCACCGGCGTCGACGCCCTCGCCATCGCCATCGGCACCAGCCACGGCGCCTACAAATTCACCCGTCCGCCCACCGGCGAAGTGCTGGCGATTTCCCGCATCAAGGAAATCAATGCCAAGATCCCCAACACCCATCTGGTGATGCACGGCTCCTCCTCCGTGCCGCAGGAATGGCTCAAGATCATCAATGATTTCGGCGGCACCATGCCCCAGACCTATGGCGTGCCGGTCGAAGAAATCGTCGAAGGCATCAAGTACGGCGTGCGCAAGGTGAACATCGACACCGACCTGCGCATGGCCTCCACCGGCGCGGTTCGCAAGTACCTGGCCGAGAACACCAAGGATTTCGACCCGCGCAAATTCCTCGCCGCCGCGACTGCGGCGATGAAGGGCATCTGCAAGGCGCGCTTCGAAGCCTTCGGCTCCGCCGGCCAGGCCGGCAAGATCAAGCCGATCATGCTCGACAGGATCGCGACCATGTACGCCAAGGGCGAACTGAAAGCGATCGTCAAATAACCACTGCTGCACTGCTGAACCCCCGTAACCGCTGGTTACGGGGGTTTTTCTTTTGCGGCATCCGGAATGGAATCACGGCGGGAACGCCGATTAGGAATCCGGGCAGTTTCTGCTAACATAGCTCTTGGTTATATTTTTTTACAAAAAAAAAGCAAAACCATCTCAATCAAGGGAAAAAATGGCGGATAGCACTCTTGTTTCCGTTAACGAGCACTGCCTCGATAACGTCATGAAGCTGGCAGAAACCACCAGGGTCACCGCTTCGGAAGATGTCTACGATGCCAACGGTATCAAGCTTCTGGCCAAGGGAGCAGATATCACCTCCGCGCTGAAAGAACGGCTCGTTCGCCATAAATTACGCAAACCACTGGAAACCTCGCTCAGTGTCGCCGACGGCATGACACCGGCAACCGTTCTGGCCGAGGCGAAACTGCTTCTGGAAGAAGTTCCCGCGTTAAGGGTATTTATGGGGAACAAGCAGGTTTCCATATTCGAGACTTTATCCCATGTCCACCTTCATCCCGTAGCCGCCTTGCTGCTGGCAGTTGCCGAAAAGAGCAGGGAAGGCGCTTTTCGGCATGGCGTTCTGGTCACCCTGATCGCGGTTTCGCTCGGCGACCACCAGAAACTGGCGCACAACGACCGGGTGATGCTGGCGCTGGCCGGGTTGCTTCACGACATCGGCGAACTGTACATCCACCCCGAGTACCTGCAAAACCAGCGCGAGTTAAAACCCGAAGAATGGAAACACGTGGCCGCGCATCCGCGCATCGGCCAGATCGTTCTCGATGACCTCACCGACTACCCCAGGAAAGTGATCGACGCCATAGCCGAGCATCACGAACGCCTGGATGGCAGCGGCTATCCGCGCCAGCTTTCGGGCCAGCAGATCAGCCCTATTGCGCAGATTTTATCGATGGCAGAAACGCTAAGCGGGATCATTGTGAGCAGGGACGACGCCCTCGTCCGCTCCTGCCTCGCACTGAAATGCGTCCCGGGCGAATATCCGAGCAGCCTGGTCTCGGTTGTTTCGACGCTGAGACGGGATTACGCCGGCGAGCCCATCCCCACCGGCACTACCGAAGCACAGATACATCCCCAAACACATGCGGCAGCCAAGACGCTGGCGCACGCTTCCGCAGAATGCGAGAAAATCGCACGGACCCCATCCCTTCCTCACGCCATCGCGAACCTGCTGCTGCACGTAAAAACCCGGCTTGCCGGCCTGAGGCAGGCGCTGAAAGCCACCGGGATCGAGGAATGTCTTGATAACGGCATGGCCGCCCTTGACCAGGATGATCGCGAAATCTTCCTGGAAATTGAAGTGGTCGGACAGGAAATCGAGTGGCGCCTGCGGGATATCGCCCGCGACTTGTATTTTCGCCTTAGCGATCTCGCTCCCGAGTCCGCGCCCACCTTCTCCGATTTAATGGAAATATTGGACAGTTCGGCAAAAGCCTAGTCCGATCATGCTCGACAGGATCGCGGCCATGTACGCCAAGGGCGAACCGAAAACCATCGTCAAGTGAATTCCCTTGCGGCGTCGCGAAAATAGGCGCCGGCCTGGCTTGCAGCCGGTTTCCTTTAAGTCTGGCCCAATCATCATTCGTAAATATTCGTGTATCGATTTCCACATCAAACGCAAGCCGGTGGTGGAGTCGCAGCGTATCTTTCCCGTTGCACTCGGTGTTTCCCTGGTTCTCGGCGTGTTGATCTTGTGGCGTATCCGCAAGCGAGCATAATGCTACATTGCAGTACCTGTTATATTGCCGAGACACGCGGCACAACACTACTAGGAGGGATGGAATGTACAAGCATATATTGGTAGCGGTGGACGGCAGCGACACTTCCGATCGTGCGCTCCGGGAAGCCATCAACCTTGCCAAAGACCAGCGGGCCATGCTGCGCATCGTCTATGCGGTTGATGAAGTCAACATCAACGCAGGCGCCGAATTCGTCAACCCGACGGAGATTGCGGATACATGGGTAAAATCCGGACTGGAAATCCTGGACAAGGCAAAAAATCAGGCCCATGCGGCAGGCGTCCATGATGCCGAGAGCCGATTGATCGAAATTGACAAACTGCGCGTGAGCGTTGCCGATGCCATCATTGAGAATGCCAAAACCTGGCCCGCCGATCTCCTTGTAGCGGGAACCCACGGGCGCACCGGTCTTGGTCACCTTCTCATGGGTAGCGTGGCGGAAGGCCTTGTTCGTATCTGCCCGGTGCCGATCTTGCTGATTCGGGGCAAATAGTCTAACGCCGTGGTTTCAATCACGCCTGGCTCACCTTATCCGGGAGGCAAAGGAGCGCGATGCCTGAAGCGGCTACTTTACAGGGCCTGACCAGCGCCGAAGCCCAACGACGGTTATTGCAGTATGGCCCCAACACGGTGGCGGAAGAGCATGCTCATCCCTGGATCGCCTTTCTGCACAAGTTCTGGGCGCCCGTGCCCTGGATGCTGGAAGCCACGATTGCTTTGCAACTCGCCTTGGGCAAGGCGGATGAAGCCGCCATCATTGCCGCACTGCTGGTCTTCAATGCCATCCTGAGTTTTGTGCAGGAAAACCGTGCCAATAATGCGCTGGCTTTGTTAAAGGGGCGTCTGGCGATTCAGGCGCGCGTTTTTCGCGACCAGGCCTGGCAGCGGGTAGCGGCGCAGGAACTGGTGCCGGGGGATGTGGTGCATCTACGCATGGGCGACCTGGCGCCGGCCGATGTCAAGTTGCTTGACGGCCAGGTGCTACTCGATCAATCGGCGCTTACCGGCGAATCACTGCCCGTCGAGGCCGGGGCGGGATCGACCGCCAATGCCGGCGTCATCGTCAAACGGGGCGAGGCGACGGGCGAAGTCACCGCGACCGGGCCCCGGACCTATTTCGGCAAGACCGCCGAACTGGTGCGAAGCGCCAGGACGGCAAGCCACCTCGAAACCCTCATCTTCACCATCGTCAAATATCTGGTGGCACTGGATGTGCTGCTGGTCGCAGCCCTGCTGGCCTACACCTGGGCAACCGGCTTTCCTCTCACCGAGGTCATCCCTTTCGCGCTGATCCTGCTGGTGGCTTCCGTTCCCATCGCCCTGCCCGCCACCTACACGCTCGCCACCGCCTTGGGCGCGCTGGAACTGGCCCAGCGCGGCGTGCTGGTGACCCGGCTGTCGGCTATCGAGGAGGCGGCGGCGATGGATGTACTGGCGAGCGACAAGACCGGCACCATCACGCAAAACCGACTGGCCCTCGCGGCACGCCATCCTTACGCGCCGCATACCGGCGACGACCTGCTGCGCCTGGCGGCGCTGGCCTGCGACGATGCCACCCAGGACCCCATCGACCTCGCCATCCTGGAAGCCGCCCGGTCGCGCGGTCTGCTTGCCGCAATGCCGCGCCGTTTGCGCTTCATCCCGTTCGACCCGGAAACCAAGCGCTCGGAAGCCGTATTCGATCAGGACGGACGGCAACTGCGCGTGCTCAAGGGTGCGCCGCGGGTGATCGCCGCCCTGATTCAGGGAGCACCTGACATCCGTGCAGACGTAGAGCGCCTGGGTGCGGAAGGCTCCCGTGTCTTGGCGGTGGCGGTCGAAACAGATGGCACGCTGCTCCTTGCCGGGCTGGTGGGGCTGCAAGATCCGCCGCGGGACGATTCCCGCGCGCTGATACGAAATCTGCGAAACCTGGGGGTACGGGTGCTGATGGTTTCAGGCGACGGCCCGGCCACGGCCCGCGCCATTGCAGCACAGGTAGATATCGGTGAGCGTGTGTGTCCCCCGGGGGGCTTGCACGAGGAGATCGGCAAGCGGGTGCTGGACTACGATGTATTCGCGCGGGTGCTGCCGGAGGACAAGTTTCATCTGGTGCGGGCGTTGCAACATGCCGGCCACATAGTCGGCATGAGCGGCGACGGGGTCAACGACGCCCCGGCGCTCAAGCAGGCGGAGGTCGGCATCGCCGTGGCCAATGCCACCGATGTCGCCAAGGCCGCCGCCAGCCTGGTGCTGACCAATCCCGGTCTGGCCGATATAGAGGCGGCGGTGGAAACCAGCCGACGCATTTATCAGCGCATGCTCACCTATACCCTGAACAAGATCATCAAGACGCTGGAAATCGCCATTTTCCTGAGCGTCGGCGTGATGTTGACGGGCGTGTTCGTCATCACCCCCCTGCTGATCGTCCTGCTGCTGTTCACCAACGATTTCGTAACCATGGCGCTCGCCACGGATCGCGTCGCCTATTCCCGCAAACCGGAGCGCTGGCATATCCCCGCGCTGATGCAGACCGCCGGCATCCTGGCGGGGCTCGTGCTGATCCTGTCCTTTACCGTATTTTTTGCCGGGCGCGATTGGTTTCATCTACCCTTGGCCCAGTTACAAACGCTGATTTTCGTGATGCTGGTTTTCACCGGTCAGGGCAACGTGTACCTGGTGCGGGAACGTCGGCACTTCTGGAAATCCATGCCCAGCCGCTGGCTTTTGCTGGCTTCGGCGCTGGATGTTTTCATCGTCGGGATCCTTGCTACCCAAGGTATCCTCATGGCCCCCATTCCCCTGGCCTTGGTCGCCGGATTGATGGGGCTGGTAGTGAGCTACCTGATAGTTGTGGATTTCCTGAAAATACGCATTTTTCAGCATTTCAGCTTGTAGCGTTGACTGGCAACGACGTTATTTGGCAGCCAGAATGCTTGCTCTTGCCCATTCGATCAAAATTGGCCGCTCTGATACATTTCTTGAAATACGCTGCACACCGGCCAGTCGCCGAAACACAGTCAAGCGCATAGCAAAGAAGGGAAACAGGGCAGGAAAGACATTTTGGGGATGTTCGAGATATCCGGGGTGCAGGGGAATTAGGGCGGTGTAGAATACCGCAGTATAAAAGGGCTGCCGCCTTTTTTGCATTTCAATGCACGATACAGCGCCACCCCTGGTGGTTTCACCTTGAACTAATTGAATTGGAATTGCAGTGATCAATAGCGATGTGTTGCGGAGCATTCGGTACACTCTGGACCTGAGTGACGCGAAGATAGTTGCCATAATCAAGCTGGCCGAGCATGAGGTTGAACAATCCGATATCGCCAATTTCCTGAAAAAGGAAGATGAGGAAGGTTTTGTCGACTGTAGCGATGAGGTCCTGGAGTCTTTTCTGGACGGGCTGATTTCCTATAGAAGGGGCAAGATCGAGCCCAGGCCGGAGCAGGACAAGAAACCGGCTGCACGATTGACCAACAACACTATATTGAAAAAACTAAGGATCGCTTTCGAATTGAAAGAGGATGATTTGCATGGCATTCTGGAGCTTTCTGGTTTTCAGGTGTCCAAACCTGAGCTGAGTGCGTTATTCAGAAAGAAGGGCCATAAAAACTATCGGGTATGCGGAGACCAGCTTCTAAGGAATTTTCTGAAAGGCCTTGCTCTTCGCCATAGGGGCTGAGTTGTAGAAATCAGCCGATGCCGATAAATTCTAAAATATGAAACCGATCAAATACGTCATTATTGTTTGCGGTCTTGTCTGGACAACCGCCGCTCTGGCTGGCGAGCCGCTTGGTTTTGGCTTGTCGAAAAAATATTGTCTGGGGGATGTTTGTCTTGGCGAAGCGGACGCAGACCATCCTGAGTTGAAAATAGGCGATGCATTAAAAAAAGCGGCCCGATACAAGAAGATTCCCATTTGCAACAGCTCGGATGCCTCTGTGTATTTGCGGGAGGTGAAATTCAGGAATGGCACGCAAGGGACCATCTACCTGCTTGCCGACCCAGGCAACCTGAATGCCAAGCCTGAAAAATATTTTCGCATCAGCAGCATCACCGTGAAATTCGACCCATTTCTTTCGGCGGAGGAAGTCAAAGAGCTTCAGCAAAAGATTGCAGGCCGTTACGGCATGGAACGGTCAAGTTCATATAGCTTCGGGGTCAAGGACGGAAAGCGCTCGATCAGTTTTACGGTTGCCCCTTGGGAATCAAGGATTACCGTTAATGGGATAGATAATTCGGAGTTCCTGGCTCAACCCGGATGCGCGCCAAAGCTGCCGAACCTGTAGCACCCTGTCGGCTCCGGCAGGCTGTTCGAAACCAGGCATACTCGCAAAATAACAAACGAAAAGGAACAAAAAAAGGGGCCGGGCGATCCCTTTTTGTTCCTGTCAGGCGGCGTCCGCCTGGCTTGGGATATGGGTATGGCGCACGGCCATGTGGTATATCCGCAGCAAATCCTCTTCGCTTACATCGATGAAGGAGTCGATTTCCGACAGGGCATAAACCAGGTCGCTGTGGGCGATCACGCATTTCTCGTCCTGGCCGCCCTTCGGTTCCGACAACCAGTGGGGATAACGGCGCCAGGGGAAGGGGTAGTTGGCGGCCACCGCCACGATCAGGATGATTATCACGTTGGCCAGCACCGGCGTCACCAGGAACCCGTAGCCCAGGGCGCGCACCGGTTCGCCTCCCAGCACCGCGACCAGCGCCGTGGCGCCGCCGGGGGGATGGATGCAGCGCAGGTAGTGCATGGCACCTATCGACAGAGCCACGGCCACTGCCCCGGCATAGACCGGGTTGGGCAGAACCTGGGCGCAGGTGACGCCGATAGCGGCGGAGATCAGATGCCCGCCCAGGAGCGCCCAGGGTTGGGACAGAGCGCTATGGGGGGTGGCGAAAAGCAGCACGGCGGAAGCCCCCATGGAAGCCACCACCAGGGCAGCGCCATGGAAATCGAGCACCCGGCTGCTAACCAGCAGCACCAGCAGGATTCCCACGAATCCCCCCGCTGTCGAGATCAGCTTCTCGGCATGGCTCGCGGGGTGGGGGTCCTGGTGGCGGAACAATTCCCGCAAACGGCGCATGGCAACGAGTAAGTGCATGTTTTGTCCTGTCCCGTAATGACGTTAGGCGCAGAATAGGGCGAAACGAATTATTTGACTAACGATATTTTTTGGCGCTTTATATCGAATAATCCGATATAAAGGAGGCCTATGGACATCGAATTTGCGCGCACCTTTCTTGCCGTAGCAGCGGCGGGAAATTTTGTCGGCGCGGCCCAGCGTCTGCATGTTACCCAGTCCACCGTGAGCGCCCGCATTCAGGCGCTGGAAAACCAGCTCGGGGCTATTTTGTTCCGGCGTGGCCGGGGCGGGGCGGAGCTTACCCCGGCGGGACGCCGTTTTCTGCGCCACGCCAATACACTGGTGCAGACCCTGGTACAAGCCAAGCACGACGTAGGCCTTCCGGCCGGGTTTCGCGGCAGTCTTACCCTGAGCGGACGCATCGCCCTGTGGGACGGCTTCCTGCCCCGATGGGTGGCCCGGATGAGGCAGACCCATGCCGACATTTCCCTGCGGCTGGAAGTCGGCTTCGAGGAAGGCATCATGCAGGGTCTGGTGCAGGGCACGGTGGACGTCGGCGTAATGTACACGCCGGAGAGCCGCCCGGGTCTGGGCATTGAACGGCTGTTCGAGGAAGTGCTGGTGCTGGTGGCTTCGGAACCGGACAGGCCATGGCCGGACAAGGGCTATATCCACATGGACTGGGGGCCGGAATTCCACGCCCAGTTCACCACCCGTTTTCCGGAAATGGAGCCCCCTGCGATCACGGCCAATATTGGCTGGCTGGTGATGCAGCAGATCCTCCACTGCGGCGGTTCGGGCTATTTTCCCCTGCGCATGACCCGTGAACTGATCGAGCAGGGGCAGTTGTGGCTCGTGAAAAATAGCCCGTCTTTTACGCTTTCCGCCTACATGGTGTATCCCCTGTCCCGGCAAGAGGATATTCTTGTCAGCGCTCTGGATGGCCTGCGGAATCTCGCCGCCGAAGAGCGCGCTGCCGGGGCAGCGCCACTTCTCGAGAGCCACGACTCAAAATAACCCATTTTTACGATTACCTGCGGCCCTGCGGCGCCATGTTCGCCGCTGAACAGGTAAAATAGCCTTTTGTCCGTTCAGCCGCCCATGCCCTCCTCCGCCCAGAAAATCCTCCACGACATCTTCGGCTACGCCACCTTCCGCGGCGAGCAGCAGGCCGTCGTCGAACATCTGGCGGCGGGCGGCGATGCGCTGGTGCTGATGCCTACCGGCGGCGGCAAGTCGATGTGCTACCAGCTTCCCGCCCTGCTGCGGCCCGGCACCGGCATCGTGATATCGCCGCTGATCGCACTGATGCAGGATCAGGTGGACGCCCTCAGGCAGCTCGGCGTAAAGGCCGCCTACCTCAATTCCAGCCTCGCCGCCGACGCGGCGCGGGAGGTGCTGGATCGCTTGCGGCGCGGCGACCTGGATATTCTCTACGTGGCTCCGGAGCGGTTGCTGACGCTGGGCTTTCTCGCCACCCTGGAACAGGTGCAGGATGGGCCGGGACTGGCGCTGTTCGCCATTGACGAGGCCCATTGCGTATCGCAGTGGGGCCACGATTTCCGCCCGGAATACCGCGAACTGACGGTGTTGCACGAACGCTTTCCGGCCGTGCCGCGCATCGCGCTTACCGCCACGGCGGACGCGCCGACCCGGCGCGAAATCGTCGAACGTCTGGCGCTGGAGCAGGCGCGCCAGTTCGTCGCCAGCTTTGACCGCCCCAACATCCGCTACCGCGTGACGCAGAAGGCCAACGCCCGCAACCAGTTGCAGGCCTTCCTCGAAACCGAACACCCCGACGACGCCGGCATCGTCTATTGCCTGTCGCGCAAGAAGGTGGAAGAAACGGCGGCCTGGCTCAAGGAAAAAGGCTGGGACGCCCTGCCCTACCATGCCGGGCTCGATGCCGCCACGCGCAGCAAGAACCAGCGCCGCTTCCTGCGCGAGGAAGGCGTGATCATGGTCGCCACCGTGGCTTTCGGCATGGGCATCGACAAGCCCAACGTGCGCTTCGTCGCCCATCTCGACCTGCCCAAGAGCATGGAAGGCTATTATCAGGAAACCGGCCGCGCCGGGCGCGACGGCCTGCCCGCCGACGCCTGGATGACTTTCGGCCTGGGCGACGTGGTTTCCATGCGCCGCCTGCTGGATTCCGGCGACGCCCCCGAAGAGCGCAAGCGCCTGGAGCGGCAGAAACTCGACGCGCTGCTGGGCTTCTGCGAAACCACGACCTGCCGCCATCAGGCCATCCTGCGCTACTTCGGCGAAGAACATCCGGGCAGTTGCAGCCAGTGCGACAACTGCCTCGAACCGGTGGACACCTGGGACGGCACCCAAGCCGCGCAGATGGCGCTGTCCTGCGTCTATCGCACCGGCCAGCGCTTCGGCGTCGTCCACCTGATCGACGTGCTGCTGGGCAAAACCACCCCGCAAATGGAAAAATTCCAGCACCACAGACTTTCCACCTTCGGCATCGGCCAGGCGCTCAGCCAGGCGCAGTGGAGCGGTGTTTTCCGCCAGTTGGTCGCCGCCGGATTGTTGACCGTGGAAATGGAAGCCTATGGCGGTCTGCGTCTCACCGACGACGCCCGCCCGGTGCTGCGCGGCGAACAGGAAGTATGGCTGCGCCGCGACGTCGAACCCGCCAAAAGGAGCAACATCAGCAAGGCCGAACGCGCCTCCCGCGCACGGGAAGCCTTCGCCGGCGCCAACGAAAACCCGCTGTGGCTCGCCCTCAAGGCCAAGCGCACGGCACTCGCCAAGGAGCAGGGCGTGCCGCCCTACGTCATCTTCCACGACAGCACCCTGCTGGAAATCCTCAACCGCCGCCCCGCCAGCCTGACCGAGCTGGGTGAAATCAGCGGCGTCGGCCAAGCCAAGCTGGCGAAATACGGGGATGCGTTTTTGGGGGTGCTGGAGGATGAGGCGAACGGAGTTGGCTAACGTGTAATGCGGTAAATCTGAAAACATGTGCCTGTTCAAACCCCGGACAGTTACTTATCATGGGACGAATCGTTGCACGAAAGAATGCCATGAATGAAAGCCCAAGCTGCATGCCGCGCACCGCGCCCGATTATTCCGGAGTGACGGTGGCGAAGCTCGCACCCCTGCCACCGCTCAAGGATTACCGGGAAGCGATGAAGCTCGCCGATACCGAGGCCACGTCCCGGCTGGGAGGTTACATGCTGCTCTCGTGGTATGACCGCGACCGGGATTTCGAATCGCCCCAACATTCCAGCGAGTGTCACTCGGCCAGCGCCGTGCCCGGCTATGTGGATTACGGCCTGAATCACGGCGCTCGGCTGATGGTGGATATCGAAGAGGGCCGCTTCGTGTTTTTCTATCTGCCGCTGGAATAATACCGATACCCCGTCACAACGCTATCCAGATACCGACGATGATCCGACTGAGTAAAGCATTAAACGCCTGGGGGACGCCTGATTTTGAGGATGTCCTGAAGAATGAAATCGCGCAGATGGATGCCAGCCAGCTTCCGTTACAGCAAGGCTTGACGACCAGCAGCTATGCACTGGACGACAAAATCAGGGCGATGATTATTTCCGTTTCCGAGAGCGACAATTTCATCCATGCCAAGGCCGGTATTTTTTATAGCGGGATTATTGCCGGCTGCAATTGCGCGGACGACCCTACGCCGGTCGAAGAGCAGAGCGAGTATTGCGAAGTGCGGCTGGATATCGACAAGACGACGGCCGAGACCACGATAACGCTGGTGGCGGAATAACGGTTGGTGTGGTTGACTGTTTTTTAGCCGGGAAGCGAAACACTGACAAACCTTGGGATTGCCCTGGGATGTATATCAATACTCGCAATCCGTCATGTTTCCCTCGGAAAACAAGTAATGGCTATGCCTCCCTCAAGAACCGTTCGGCTTTGTATTCGGGAATGCACAGGGCATCCAGTAAGCGCATGGCCACAAACCAACTGCATTCGCCACACTGGAACATTTGCTTGATGTAGTTCATCCGGGTTTCCATTTTGCTCTCCTTTGTTATGCTGTTATCGGCAGTTTTATCGATTTATTTAATTTGGCGCGCAGATTCAGGCTGTTGTCGTCAATTGTGACAATTGACGAATTACTGATACAGGCAATATCTCCCAATGACTGAAATCGAACTTAACCAACTTGAAACATGGCTCGAATCCCCTGTATTTAAGGGCACGGCCATGCGGCCAGACAAACTTCAAGGTTTTCTGTACGCCGTGATTAGCGGCCCGGACATGATGACTCCCAGCCAATGGATGCCGGAGGCGCTGGGAGTAACGCCTGAATATGAATCCCTGGAGCAAGCGAAAGAATTCATGGCTTTGATGATGGGCTTTTACAACGATATAGCCAGCACCCTACAAAATAATCAGCCCCCCAAACTTATCCTGAAACCCTGTACCCCAGGTGACAAGCGGCTGGATTATCAAACCTGGTGCGAGGGCTATATTCTGGGCTGGGGACTTTCAACTCGGGAATGGTTGCAACCCGGCAATGAACCCCTGAAAAAGCTGACATTCCCTATTCTTTACCTGTCCGGGGCATTCAAGGAAGAGGCAGAGCGACAGGGAAAAGAATATGGGCAGGGGGAAGAAGATCAAAAAATCTGGCAAGATTGTGCCGACATACTTCCCCGGACAATAGTGGCGATTTACAACTTTTGGCTATCAAAGCGAAAACCGGCCCTCATGCAACGGGGGCAGCCCAAGGTTGGCCGTAATGAATTGTGTCCCTGTGGCAGCGGCAAGAAATTCAAGCAATGTTGCGGGAATGGCCACACGGTTCATTGAGGCCGGGCAAAGAATACTTGCTTGATGAACGGACGTTCGGCAAGCAAGCCGACCAGCAGCAGCGTTGCCAATAACCGTCACTCACACAGATGTTCGAGCAAAAATTCCACCCCCGACCTGGACTCGACCCAGGGACCTGCGGTTTAACGACCCGTTTCAACCGGCTTCATGCCCGGTACCAGCCCCCCCGATTCGGCATCATCCCTCAGCAAGAAAAATCCGCGCCACCGCCTCCGGATTGGACGGAAAGTAGAAATGCACGTATGAAGCCGTGAGGCGGCCAACGCGGTAGATCGCCTCGCCCTCGCGCCCTTCGCTGTCCTGGGCGCGGATGAGCGGCTCAAGAGGCGTGTCGCATTTCGAGTAATGAAAGGTATGCCCGTTGAGCCGTCCCTCGGGCAATTCCGCCGACTGCATGCCGAGGGCGGCGAGGCGCTGCTGCATGATGGTTTCGCCCGGCAGCAAGCCCGCCATCGGATAGTGAACGCCGTCCTTGCCGGTTAACTGCCGGAACAGCGCCATCATCCCCCCGCATTCCGCCAGCAGCGGCTTGCCCGCTGCCACGTGGGCCTGCAACGCCTGCCACAGCTCGCTCCGCGCGGCGAGCTGTGCGGCATGCAATTCCGGATAGCCGCCTGGCAGCCAGACGGCATCACAGGCCGGCAACGCATCGCCGGCAACGGGCGAAAAGAAGACCGGTTCCGCACCGAGTTCGCGCAGGGTGTCGAGGTTGGCCGGGTAGATGAAGCCGAAGGCGGCATCGCGGGCGATGGCGATGGTTTTGTCTTTGAGCAACGGAGCGGGAAACGCATACTCCGGCTCGGGAAAATCCACTGCCGCAGGCAGGGCCGCAGCGCCGGTTTCCGCCAGCTTGTCGGCGAGGCGGTCGAGCCGCGCTTCCAGGTCGTCGATCTCCGCCGCCTGCAACAGGCCGAGGTGGCGCTCCGGCAACGCCATCTCGGCGTCGCGCCCCAAAGCGCCGTACCATCTCATGCCCGGCGGCAAGCTCTGCTGCAATATCTGGGCGTGGCGCGGGCTGCCGACGCCATTGGCGAGCACGCCGGAAAAGGGCAATCCCGGCTGGTAAGTGGCGAGGCCGTGGGCGATTGCGCCGAAAGTGTGGGCCATCGCCTGCGCGCCGATCACGGCCAGCACCGGGATGCCGAATCGGCGGGCAATATCGGCCCCCGAAGGCTCGCCGTCATACAAGCCCATCACACCCTCGACCAGAATCAGGTCGGCTTCGCGCGCCGCTTGCGCGAGGCGGCGCGCGGCATCTTCCGCGCCGCACATGCCGAGGTCGAGGTTATGAACCGGATGGCCGCTGGCGACGGCGAGGATCTGCGGATCGAGAAAGTCCGGTCCGCTCTTGAAGACCCGCACCCGGCGCCCCTGGCGCGCATGCAGGCGCGCCAGGGCGGCGGTGACGGTGGTTTTCCCCTGACCGGAGGCCGGGGCGGAGATAAACAGCGCAGGACAGTTCAGGATGACGCCCTCAGAATTCGACGCCGGGCTGGGCTTTTATCCCGGACTGGAAGGCATGCTTGATCAGGGTCATGTCGGTGACGGTATCCGCCGCCGCAATCAGTTCCGGCGGCGCGTTGCGGCCGGTGACGACCACATGCTGGCGAGGCGGGCGGGCAGCGATGTCGGCGAGTACGGTATGCAGGTCGAGGTAGCGCTGCTTCAGGGCGATGTTGAGTTCGTCCAGCAGCACCAGGCCGATGGTTGGGTCGCGCAGAAAGGCGCGCGCCTGTTGCCAGGCGGCCTCGGCTGCAGCCATGTCCCGCTCCTTGTCCTGGGTCTCCCAGGTAAAGCCCTCACCCATGACATGGAACGACACTTCGTCCGGAAAGCGGCGGAAGAAGGCTTCCTCGCCGGTCTCGGTATGGCCCTTGATGAACTGCACCACGCCCACTTTCATGCCATGGCCGAGGGCGCGCGCCACCATGCCGAAACCCGAACTGCTCTTGCCTTTGCCGTTGCCGGTATTGACCACCAGCACGCCGCGCTCCTGCCCGGCGGCCTCGATTTTTTCATCCATGAACGCTTTTTTGCGCTGCATGCGCGCGGCATGGCGGGCTTCCGGACTGGTTTCCTCAATGGGAGGGAAAGGCGGTTTCATATTCTATTGCTTTCAAGTCGCAGGGAGTTTTACAGGGTAGCTGAAATCCTGCATTAATTTTTGAAAAAGCAATTAGCCACGGATTAACACAGATGTTCACGGATTATCAGAGGCTTGCATGATGTCCATCTCTTACCATCCGAGAAAGAAGTGGCGTTATCCCAACCACACGTTTATCTGTGTCAATCTGTGTTTATCCGTGGCCAAAAACCGTTTTTAAGATCAATCCGGCACGATCACCTGCTCGGCTTCTTTCAGCAGGAAATCCTTGAAGGCCTGCGCCACCGCCGACAGCCGCTTGCCCTTGCGGTGCACCACGAACCAGTTGCGCCGGATCGGAAAGGATTCCACATCGAGCACCGCCAGTCGCCTTGTTTCCAGTTCGAGCGAAAGGGTCAGCATGGAAACGATGCCCAGCCCCATGCCGGCCTGCACTGCCTGCTTGATCGCCTCGTCGGTGCTCATCTCCATGCCGGTCGAAAGCGTCAGGCCGTGCTGTAAAAAGAATCGCTCCATCGCGCTGCGCGTGCCCGAGCCCTGCTCGCGCACGATGAAGGTCTCCTCGGCCAGCCGAGGCAAAAGAATGTTCCTCTCCGCCGCCAGCGGATGGCCCGGCGAGGCAATCACCACCAGAGGGTTCTCCATGAAGGGCTCGGCGACGATGTCCAGGCCCTCCGGCGGCTGCCCCATCACGCCCAGGTCCATCTCGTTGTTGGCGAGCTGGTTGAGCAGCACTTCGCGGTTGACCACGTTCAGGCTCAGGGTCACGCCGGAGTGCCGCTGGCAAAACAACGCCAGCAGTTGCGGCGCAAAATAATTGGCGGTGCTGACCACCGAGATATTCAGCTTACCGCGTTTCAGGCCTTTCATCTCCTCCAGCACCGCTTCGGCTTCGGCCAGTTGCTGCGCGATATTGCGGCTGTAGTGGTAAATTTCCTTGCCGGCGTCGGTCAGGAAAATCTTTTTGCCGATCTGCTCGAACAAGGGCAAGCCCACACTTTCATCGAGCTGCCTGATTTGCATGGAAACTGCGGGTTGGGTCAGGTGCAGCTCCTCGGCGGCGCGGGAAAAACTGAGATGGCGGGCGACCGCCTCGAAGACTTGGAGCTGGCGCAGGGTGACATGGAGCATGGCGCGCGATAATGATTGCTTATGCAATTTCCCGGAATATTTCAATAATCTTATACTGTGACAACCCGAAATGGAACAACAGGGCAAAATTCCAGTAAAATTTGCGGCTTGCCCAGCAAAGGAAACAACATGACCGCCTCCTTATTCAATTCCAGCATCAAGAGCCTGACCCTGCTCAACCGCGGCAAGGTGCGCGATATTTACGCGGTGGACGACGAGCGCCTGCTGATCGTCACCACCGACCGCCTGTCGGCCTTCGACGTGGTGCTGCCGACGCCGATCCCGGACAAGGGCAAGGTGCTGACCAGCATCTCCGACTTCTGGTTCGCCAAGCTCGGCCACATCCTGCCCAACCAGTTGACCGGCATCGCGCCGGAATCGCTGGTTGCGCCCGATGAGCGCGAGCAGGTGGCGGGTCGCGCAACCGTGGTGCGGCGCCTCAAGCCCCTGCCGATCGAAGCCATCGTGCGCGGTTACCTGGTCGGCTCCGGCTGGAAGGAATACAAGGCTCAAGGCAGCGTCTGCGGCATTCCCCTGCCCGCCGGACTGAAAGAGGCGGATCGGCTGCCACAGCCGATCTTCACCCCGTCCACCAAGGCGGAAGTGGGCGCTCACGACGAGAACATCAGCTTCGCCAGGGCCGAAGAACTGCTCGGCAAGGCGCTCGCCGCCGAAGTGAGCGCCGCCGCCATCGCTCTTTACCGGGAGGCGGCAGAGTACGCGCTGACCAAGGGCATCATCATCGCCGACACCAAATTCGAGTTCGGCCAGGATGCAAAGGGCAAGCTCTACCTGATCGACGAGGCACTGACGCCGGATTCCTCCCGCTTCTGGCCCGCCGACCAGTACACACCCGGCTCCAATCCGCCCAGTTTCGACAAGCAGTACGTGCGCGATTGGCTGGAAAACATCGGCTGGAACAAGAAGCCGCCCGCGCCGGAACTGCCTGCCGAAGTGGCCGCAAAAACTGCGGAAAAATACCGCGAGGCCCTGACCCGGCTGGCGGGATAAGCGGCACATGACAAATCATAAGTAAAAGCTTATAGCAATAATAATAATAATTGAATATTATTTATGCTGAAATATTCGTATAGTTCACCCAGAAGCTAATTCATTAACCAGTTTTTTGAGAGGAAACACTGATGGATCAATCGAATCGTTATGCCGATCTGAGTCTGAAAGAAGAAGACCTGATCAAGGGCGGCAAGCACATCCTCGTCGCCTACAAGATGAAGCCCAAGGCTGGCACCGGCTACCTGGAAGCAGCCGCCCACTTCGCCGCCGAGTCCTCCACCGGCACCAACGTCGAAGTTTCCACCACCGATGACTTCACCAAGGGCGTGGACGCGCTGGTCTATCACATCGACGAAGCCAAGGAAGACATGCGGATCGCCTATCCGCTCGAACTCTTCGACCGCAACGTCATCGACGGTCGCTTCATGCTGGTTTCCTTCCTCACCCTGGCCATCGGCAACAACCAGGGCATGGGCGACATCGAGCACGCCAAGATGATCGACTTCTGGGTTCCCTCCGAAGTCGTACGCCAATTCGACGGCCCCGCAGTGAACATCGAAGAGCTGTGGCGCATCCTCGGCCGCCCGGTCAAGGACGGCGGCTACATCTCCGGCACCATCATCAAGCCCAAGCTGGGCCTGCGTCCCGAGCCGTTCGCCAAGGCGGCCTACCAGTTCTGGCTGGGCGGCGATTTCATCAAGAACGACGAGCCACAGGGCAACCAGGTGTTCGCCCCGATCAAGAAGGTACTGCCGCTGGTCTATGACTCGATGAAGCGCGCCATGGACGAAACCGGCCAGGCCAAGCTGTTCTCCATGAACATCACTGCCGACGACCACTACGAAATGTGCGCCCGCGCCGATTTCGCGCTGGAAACCTTCGGCCCCGATGCCAACAAGCTGGCCTTCCTGGTCGACGGTTTCGTCGGCGGCCCCGGCATGGTCACCACCTGCCGTCGTCAGTACCCGGCCCAATTCCTGCATTACCACCGCGCCGGCCACGGCATGGTGACTTCGCCATCCGCCAAGCGTGGCTACACCGCCTTCGTGCTGGCCAAGATGAGCCGTCTGCAAGGCGCTTCCGGCATCCACGTCGGCACCATGGGCTACGGCAAGATGGAAGGCGAAGGCGACGACAAGGTCATCGCCTACATGATCGAGCGTGACGAGTGCCAGGGCCCGGTCTACTTCCAGAAGTGGGACGGCATCAAGGCCACCACCCCGATCATCTCCGGCGGCATGAACGCGCTGCGCCTGCCAGGCTTCTTCGAGAATCTGGGCCACGGCAACGTGATCAACACCGCCGGCGGCGGCGCCTACGGCCACATCGACAGCCCGGCTGCCGGCGCGATCTCCCTGCGCCAGGCCTACGACTGCTGGAAGGCCGGTGCCGACCCGATCCAGTGGGCCAAGGAGCACAAGGAATTCGCCCGCGCCTTCGAGTCGTTCCCGAAAGATGCCGACAAGATTTTCCCCGGCTGGCGCGAAAAGCTGGGCGTGCACAAGTAAGCACGAGCTTCAAGGCAAAGCAGCAAAATGCGCCCCCACTTGCTGGGGGCGTTTTTTTCCGGGGTCAGGAAACCTTTCTTGCCTTACGGATAAGGAGAAAATGATGACCGATAAAGACCAGTACAAAGTTCACACAGAGCCGTTCTATCAAGTTCAAGGCAACGAGGTGGCGCTTTACGAGGCAGCTTACGCGGCGCGCCTGCCGGTGATGGTGAAAGGCCCGACCGGCTGCGGCAAATCGCGCTTTATCGAATACATGGCGTGGAAACTGAACAAGCCGCTGATTACCGTGGCCTGCAACGAGGACATGACGGCTTCCGACCTGGTCGGCCGCTATTTGCTCGACGCCAACGGCACGCGCTGGCTGGACGGCCCGCTGACCACCGCCGCGCGCATCGGCGCGATCTGCTATCTGGACGAAATCGTCGAGGCGCGCCAGGACACCACGGTGGTGATCCACCCGCTGACCGATCACCGCCGTACCCTGCCCCTGGACAAGAAGGGCGAATTGCTCCAGGCGCACGCCGATTTCCAATTGGTGATTTCCTACAATCCGGGCTACCAGAACCTGATGAAGGATTTGAAGCAATCCACCAAGCAGCGCTTTACCGCGTTCGAGTTCGACTATCCCGACGCCACGCTGGAAACCGGCATCGTCGCCAGGGAAACCGGCATGGACGAAGGCATGGCAGCCAAGCTGGTGAAGATCGGCACGACTGCGCGCAACCTCAAGGGACACGGACTGGATGAAGGCATTTCGACGCGCCTGCTGGTCTATGCCGCCACCCTGATCAAGGGCGGCGTTGCACCGCGCGATGCCTGCCGCATGGCGCTGGTGCGGCCCATCACCGACGACGCGGACATCCGCGACACGCTGGATCACGCCATCGACGCCGTCTTTGCCTGAGGCGACCCGACGTGGCCGAAGCTAAAACCATGCGGCACCCGCAGATTCAGGCGTTCTGGCAACAGCTCGACTGCGGTTTCGAGCAAGTCGGCCAGGTCTTCGAGGAATGCATGGCCGAGGCGCTGGCAGCGCTTTCCAAGGAAGGCGTGCAGGCCTATGTGGAAAATGCGCGCTTTCTCGGCAAAATGGGGCACGGCGCCGAGCCGATCCTGATCTTCCTCGAAGAGTGGCCCGCCGTCGCCGAAGCCGTCGGCGAAGCTACGCTGCCGCCGGTGATGGAAGCCATCCGCAAGATGTGGAAATCGCCCAACGGCAAAGCCATCGTGCCGTTTCTGCAATCCCTCGCCGCCGCCGCCCGCCGCCTGCGCTCCGCCGAACAGATGCAGTGCTATCTTAATCTGGTGCTGGATTTCATGGAGCGCACCACCGGTTCGATCCACGGCATCCACCAGACCTTCCCCAGCCCCGGCCTGCCGGAATTCTTCAAACAGATCCCGTTCCTGTTGAGCCAGCTTTCCATCCTCGGCCTGAAAAACTGGGTGGATTACGGCATCCGCAATTACGGCGACCACCCCGAGCGGCAGGAAGATTATTTCCGCCTGCAATCGTCCGACAGTCGCGCCGTCATCCAGCGCGAGCGCAGTGGCACCCTGCTGGTCGACCACGAACGCAAGCTCGACCTGTACCTGCGCGGGCTGTGGCGGGATAGCGACCACTTCGTGCCCTATTCGCTGCACTTCGACGAACTGCGCAAGCCGGTTCCCTATTACGACCAGCTCGGCATCCGTCTGCCGGATGTCTACGACGATTTAGTGGTTCGCCCTCTCTCCAATTCTCCCCCTAATTCCCTCTCTCCAACTCTCTCCCTTCAGGGAGAGAGGGCGAACGTCCCCTCTCCCACAAGTGGGAGAGGGCTAGGGAGAGGGTTGGGGGGAGAGGGTGAAATAAGAATCTCCGGCCTGGATCGCTACCGCGCCGTGCTGGCGCACATCGTCGGCCATAAGCGCTGGACCGCAGCGGTCTTCGCCGACAACCTGAGCCCGTTCCAGCGCATGGCGGTCGAACTGCTCGAAGACTCGCGCGTGGAATGCCTTGCGATGCGCGAATACCCCGGGCTGCGCCACCTCTTCCAGGCGCTGCACCCAATGCCCGAAGAAGACGCTTGCGACCCGAAAACGGCGTCCTGCCTGCGCCATCGGCTGACGATGCTGTCCCGCGCCATTCTCGATCCGCATCATCCCTACCGCAATCCGGACATCATCGAGTTCGCCCGGCGCTTTCATGCCCTGATGGAACAAGGCGAATCCGACACCGAGCAGATGGCCGATCTGGCGGTCGCTTTCGGCGCAAAAACCCGCCTGCAGAGCGACCAACTGCCCAACATCCATTTCCAGGATACCGTGGTGGACTACCGCGACGACAATCGCCAGATGTGGAAATTCATCGAGGAAGGCGACGAAGAGGAGGCATTCGACCAGCAGCGCAAGGTCGAGCTGACCGAAGAACTCAAGGGCCTGCCGCCGCGCCATTACCCGGAATGGGATTACACCAGCCAGACTTACCGCCCGGACTGGGTGAGCGTCTATGAAGCGCTGCACCCGCAAGGCAACGGTGCTGACATCGACCAGTTGCTGGTCAAGAACGCCGCCCTGGCAAAGCGCCTGAAGCGCCTGCTCGACCTGCTCAAGCCGCAGGACAAGGTGCGCATCCGCTATCAGGAAGAAGGCAGCGAGCTCGATCTCGACGTGGCGCTGCGCTCGCTGATCGACTTCAAGGGCGGCGCCACGCCCGACCCGCGCATCAACATGAGCCACCAGACCAGCGGTCGCGACATTGCGGTGATGCTGCTGCTGGACTTGTCGGAATCGCTCAACGAAAAAGTGGCGGGAACCGAGCAGACCATCCTCGAGCTCAGCCAGGAAGCCGTGTCCCTGCTGGCTTGGGCGGTGGACAAACTGGGCGACCCGTTCGCCATCGGCGGCTTCCACTCCAATACCCGCCACGATGTGCGCTACCTGCACATCAAGGGCTACAGCGAAAAATGGGACGACCAGGTGAAAGGCCGGCTGGCCGCGATGGAAGCGCAGTATTCGACCCGCATGGGCGCGGCCATGCGCCACGCCGCGCACTATCTCGAAAACCAGAAGGCCGACAAAAAACTGATGCTGATCCTGACCGACGGCGAACCGGCGGACGTGGATACCAAAGATGGCCGCATCCTGATCGAGGATGCCCGCCGCGCGGTCAAGGAACTGGATGGCCAGGGAATCTACGCCTACTGCATCAACCTCGACCCCAAAGCCGATGAATACGTCAGCGACATCTTCGGCAAGCACTACACCGTCATCGACAACATCCAGCGGCTGCCGGAGCGACTGCCGGAATTGTTCATGGCGCTGACGAAATAATCAGGCGCGGAAGCGGCGGATAATATCTCCGCCGCCCCTCGCCGCAAGAATACAAGTTCCTACGACCCGCCTTGCGCAAGCATTTTTTCGAGCAAACTCTTAATGAGCGCCGGCTCAAAAGGCTTATCGCAGATTGCCGAAACACCCGCCTGCTCCACGGCGGCCAACCGGTTCTGATCCTTCTCGCTGGAAATCATCAATACCGGCACCGAACTTTGCCAGCTCTTGCCGCGAATGAACTCCACCAACTCCCTGCCATCCATTTCAGGCATGTTGTAATCGGTTACGACCAAATCGAAAAATTGCCCCTGGATGATTTCGGCTGCCTGCCGGCCATTTTCCGCCTCGACGATATGGTGAATTCCCAAATTCCCCAGCACCTGCCGGCAGTAAGAGCGGGCGCTGCGACTGTCGTCCACCACCAATATGCGCAAACTCTCGATGTCGATGTCCTCGTCATCCAGCTTGAGGTTGCCGGGGTTGAGGTAGTCGAGGGTAGCGGAAAGGGCGGTTCTTAACTGTCCGGTTTCAAATGGTTTAGGCAAAATGGCGCAGGCGCCGGCCTGGCGCACGGGATCCAGGTATTGAGGTTTGGTCTCGCTGGAGATCAGGATAAACGCGACGCCTTTCAGCGCATCGTCGGCCCGCACCCTTTCCACCAACTGGGCACCCGTCATATCCTTGAGGTACATGGCGCTAATAACGAGATCCGGCAAGCGCTCATGCATCGCCGCAAGTGCAGTAGTGCCGTCGTGGAAAACCTGGGGACACAGGATATCCAGATCGCCAAGCCGCGCCTCGATAAACTGGGATTGCACACTGGATGGCTCAACCAGGAAAACGGTGAGTTCGCTGATACCGGTTAAAAATGTCATGCCAGCTCCTTATTGTTTTATTTATTGGGGAATATATCCCCAATTTCCCACAATTCGCAGACTGCCGCCTATTTGCTCAGAACTTTGTCCAGGTATTCCTTCACGGTCTTCACCAGTTCGGCATCGCGATTATTGAAGAAGTGGTCGGTCTGCGGCACGGCGATCTGCTCCGAACCTTTCACCCGAAAGGAATCCGCGCGCTGCCTGGCGCCCTGAAGCACTGCCGGCAGATCGTTGCCGCCATACAGATCCAGTACGGGAATCCTGACCTTGCCATAACCCTCGCGCCCCGGCATGCCGATAGCCACCCAGGCCTTGACTGACGAAGCGGGATTCTGCTCGAGATAGGTCAAACTCATGCGCGAACCCATGCTGTGGGAGACGATGGCGATCGAGCGGTAACCTTTGCCCCGGAGAAACTCTGCCGCTGCCTTGAGCCGCCCGGCAGCCTCGTCGAAGGTGGCCGGATAGGACTCTGCGGCGGCATCCGCGGCGAGCACCGGCATTTGCACGGAAAGCGTGGTGTAGCCCTGCTCCGCCAAGCCGCTTCGCAGTACGCCGATCAGGTTCCAGTCAGGGTGCACGCCCAGGCCATGAACCACGATCACCGCCGCCTTCGGCCTGGCGGCTTCGGCGTAAAGGGCGAGGAATTTGTGCCCGTTTACCGGCCCAAGATAAACCGGGTCGCCCACCACGATGGACGGAACGACTTCGTCCGCCCATCTCTTTTCCCGCGCATAATCGGCGGCGGAAGCGGACAGGGCGAACAACAGCAGCAGGGCAATCGCAAAAAAACGCATGGGTTTTCCTTTCAACCTGAAAATGAAAAAGTCAACGGATTGACCAGTAGGCGCTTATCGCCGATGATATTCCAACTCGCAGAAAGGGCAAACATCGCATGACGAAATACATTGGAATTCTCACCTCCGGCGGCGACAGTCCCGGCTTGAATGCGGCGATCCGCGGCGTCGGCAAGGCGGCCCTGAACCATTACGGAATGCAGATCATCGGCTTCCGCGACGGCTTTCGCGGTCTGATGGAAAACCGCACGATGCAACTGGACTCGAGCGATCTGTCGGACATCCTGACCCGCGGCGGCACCATCCTCGGCACCAGCCGCGACAAACCCCATCGCATGCCGATTGACGGCAAGGTGGTCGACATGACCGATGTGATCGTGAAAAATTACCACGACAACCATCTCGATGTACTGGTCTGCCTGGGCGGCGGCGGCACCCAGAAAAACGCCCTGCGCCTGAAGGAAAAGGGGCTCAACATCCTCACCCTGCCAAAAACCATCGACAACGACGTCGCCATGACCGACATTACCTTCGGCTTCGACACCGCGCTCGGCATCGCGACCGACGCCATCGACCGCCTGCACAGCACGGCGCACAGCCATCACCGCATCATCGTGGTGGAGATCATGGGCCACCGCGCCGGTTGGCTGGCACTGGGCGCGGGCATCGCCGGCGGCGTAGACGCGATTCTGATTCCGGAAATCCCCTACGCAGTGGAAAGCGTGGCCGAGGCGATCCGCGAACGCAGCCGCCGCGGCAAGACTTTCAGCATTGTCGCCATGGCCGAAGGGGCGATTTCGAAGCAGGAACATGAAGCGCTGCTGGCAGCGAAAAAAGAGAAGCTCGGCGGCAAGACCAAAGAAGGCAAGAAAGCGGAAGCCGAGGATACCCCGGAAACCCAATACGCAGAAAAAACCGTGCGCCTCGCCAAACAGCTCGAACTGCTGACCGGGCTGGAAACCCGCATCACCATACTCGGCCACCTGCAACGCGGCGGCATTCCCTCTGCGGCGGACCGCCTGCTCGCCACCCGCCTGGGAACGGCCTGCACCGACCTGATTAACCAGGGCCACTACGGCGTAATGGTCGCGGCCAGGGGCGATGACACCAAGGCGGTAAAGCTGGAGGATGTCGCCGGCAAGGTCAAGACCGTGCCGCCCGATCACCCATGGGTACTCAGCGCGCGCCATGTCGGCACCAACATGGGTGACTAAAACGCCGCTTCGCTTCGCGTAGCGTACCCAACAAGTTCTGGTGTTTTCCGCCCAACTTGCTAATATGGGAGGGCTTTTCCGATTAATTCATGTATTCGGAATCTTTCCATGAACGCCCGCTCCCTGCCCCACAACAGCGCCGCCCAATTGTACCGCAACGCGTTGCTGGCAGCGCTGGCATGGACGTTCGTGGTAGCCGGCTCGCTCGCCTGGAACATCAGCCTGCAGAACGAGGAAGCCTTCAACCTGGCGAAGAACCAGGCCGTCGCCAACATCAACAAGGATTTCGCCTTCCGCCTGTGGGCCACTTCCCACGGCGGCGTCTACGTGCCGGTCAATCCGGCCACCAACACCACCCCCAACCCGTATTTGAAAGTTCCCGAACGCGACATCCGGACGCCATCCGGACGGCAGCTGACCTTGATGAACCCGGCCTACATGCTGCGCCAGATGCAGCAGAACTACTCCGGTCTGTTCGGCGTAAAGGGGCGCATCACCAGCCTGAAGCCGCTCAACCCCGACAATGCCCCGGACGAGTGGGAAACACGGGTCTTGCAATCGTTCGACCGGGGCGCACGGGAAGCCACCGAGCTGACCACGCTGAACGGCGTGCCTTACCTGCGCGTCATGCGCGCCTTCATGACGGAAAAAGGCTGCCTCAAGTGCCACGGCCACCAGGGCTACAAGGTCGGCGACGTGCGCGGCGGGGTGGGCGCTTACGTGCGGATGGAGCCCTTCCTCGCCGAAGAACGCGCCAGCAACATCACCCTCAGCATCACCCACGGCGGCTTATGGCTGCTGGGCATGGCGGGTATCGCTTTCATGACGCGGCGCGGCGTCAAGCGCGCCAGGGAACGTAGCGCCTATACCCATGCCCTGCAGGAAAGCGAGGAGCGCAACCGCATGCTGCTCGATTCCACCGCCGAAGGCATCTACGGCGTCGACCGCGAATCACGCTGCACCTTCTGCAACCGCGCCGCCCTGAAAATGCTCGGCTATGCCACGGAAACCGCGCTGCTCGGCAAGAACATCCACCAGATGGCGCACCACACCCTGGCCGACGGCAGCCCGAACCCCACGGAAAACTGTCGCTTGCTGGCGACCCTGCGCGACGGGAAGAGACTCTTCGTCGAAGACCAGTTGCTATGGCGCGCCGACGGCACCAGTTTCCCGGCCGACATGGCCTCCTTCCCGATCCACCGCGGCGAAGCGATCGTCGGGGCAGTGATCTCCTTCCACGACATCAGCGCACGCAAGCAGGCGCAACAGGTGCTTACCAGGAAGACCGAGGATTTGGCGCGCTCCAACGCCGAACTGGAGCAATTCGCCTATGTCGCCTCGCACGATCTGCAGGAACCGCTACGCATGGTGGCAAGCTACACCCAGCTGCTGGCGCGGCGTTATCAGGGCAAACTGGACCAGGATGCCGACGAATTCATCGCCTTCGCGGTGGACGGCGCCAACCGCATGCAGCGCCTGATCAACGACCTACTGACCTTCTCCCGCGTTGGCACGCGCGGCCAACCGTTCGCGCCGACCGATTGCAATGCCGTGCTCAGGGACGTGCTGGACAACCTGCAGCTCTCCATCGAGGAAAGCGGCGCCAGCGTGATCAGCGACCCGCTGCCCACGCTGATGGCGGACGCTTCGCAATTGACCCAGCTGTTCCAGAACCTGATCGCCAACGCCATCAAGTTCCACAGCGGACAGGCGCCGCAAATCCACATCGGCGCCCGCCGCCAGGATATGGAATGGATTTTTTCGGTGCGCGACAACGGCATCGGCATTGCACCGGAATTTTTCGAGCGCATTTTCGTGATATTCCAGCGCCTCCACTCGCGCGCGCAATATCCCGGCACCGGCATCGGGCTGGCGGTATGCAAGCGCATCGTCGAGCGCCACGGCGGGCGTATCTGGGTGGAATCGGAACTGGGACAAGGCTCGACCTTCAGCTTTACCCTGCCGGCGAACAAGAACCTAGAGACTAGAGGCTAGCCTCTAACAAAGAGAGATACGCCATGAAGTACTCTGCCAACATCGTCGACATCCTGCTGGTGGAAGACAACCCCGGCGACGTGCGCCTCACCGAGGAGGCGCTCAAGGAAAGCAAACTGGCGGTGAGCATGCGCGTCGCCCGCGACGGCATTGAGGCACTGGCCATGTTGCGCGGGGAGGGCGACTATGCGGATCAACCGCAGCCCGACCTGATCCTGCTCGACCTCAACATGCCGCGCATGGACGGCCGCGAAGTCCTGCGCCAGATCAAATCCGACGACCGGCTCAAGCATATCCCGGTGGTGGTACTCACCACCTCTGAAGCGGAAAAAGACATCATCCAGGCTTACGGCCTGCACGCCAACTGCTATATCACCAAACCGGTGGAGCTCGAAGAATTCATGAAAATCATCCAGTCGATCGAAGGCTTCTGGCTGACGGTGGTCAAACTGCCGGACGGCCTGGGCAAATGACCGGCGAAGTCATTCCCGCCCTGCTGGTCGAGGACAATCCCGGCGATGCGCGCCTGATCCGGGAAGCTTTGGCCGAAAGCACCGAGCCGCGCTTCCGCCTGGAATGGGCGGAAAACCTCGGCCAGGCGCTGGAAATACTGAAACAACGACAATTCGCGGTGGTCTTGCTGGATCTGTCGCTGCCCGACAGCCAGGGCATGCATACCGTCCAAAGTATCGAAGAGGCGGCGCCGGGCATCCCGGTGGTCGTGCTCACCGGCCTCGACGACGAAGCGCTGGCGGTCAAGGCGGTGCGCTCCGGCGCACAGGACTACCTGGTGAAAAGCGATGCCACCCCCCATTTGCTGACCCGCGTGGTGCGCTACGCCATCGAACGCCAGCGCATCGGCCGCTCGCTCCACGAGAACGAAGCACGCCTGGCGGCGCTGTTCGAACATATGGGCAGCGGGGTGGCGGTGTTCCAGCCGTCGGCGGACGGCGAAAATTTCGTGTTCAGCGCCTTCAACCGGGCGGCGGAACAGATCGACCGCATCAACCGCGATCAGGTGATCGGCAAAAAAATACAGGAGGTTTTCCCGGCCGTCAGGGATTTCGGCTTTCTCGACGTTTTGAAGCGCGTCTGGCAAAGCGGCGCGGCAGAACACTTTCCGGTCTCTTTCTACCAGGACGACCGCATCGCCGGCTGGCGCGAGAATCACGTCTACAAGCTGCCCAGCGGCGAAATCGTGGCAATCTACGACGACGTCACCGAACGCCGGCGAAGCGAGGAAAACCTGCGCCTCGCCGCCAAAGTATTCGAGAGCAGCACCGCGGGAATCGTCATCACCGATACCGCCGGCCACATCCTCAACGTCAACGCCGCCTTCACCCGGATCACCGGCTACCGCCTGGCGGAAATCCGCGGCGCGACCCCGCGCCTGCTCAAGTCCGGACGCCACGACGACACCTTCTACCGCGAGATGTGGGAATCCCTGCTGGAAACCGGCCACTGGCAGGGTGAAATCTGGAACAAGCGCAAGAACGGCGAAATCTACCCGGAATGGATGAGCGTCGGCAACGTCAAAAACGACCAGGGCGAGACCACCCATTTCGTCGGCACGTTTTCCGACATCACCCAGCGCAAGGCGGCCGAAGAACGCATCAACTACCTCGCCCACCACGATGCCCTGACCGGGCTGCCCAACCGGACGCTCCTCAATGACCGTATCGGCCAGACCCTGGCGGCATGCCAGTATCAGCACCACAAGGCGGCGCTGCTGCTGATCGACCTCGACCGCTTCAAGAACATCAACGAATCGCTCAACCACGACTTCGGCGACCATTTGCTGCAATTGGTGGCGGAGCGCCTCGGTGGCTGCATCCGTGCGCTCGACACGCTGGCGCGCAGCGGCGGCGACGAATTCGTGGTACTGATGAGCGAGGTGCATAACCTCGGCGAGATTTCGGTGATGGCAAAGGCCATACTCACCGCCATGAATCAGCCTTTCCAGGTCGAGGGCCAGGAAATCATCATCACCAGCAGCATCGGCATCAGCGTCTACCCCGACGACGGCGACGACACCCAGACCCTGCTCAAGAACGCCGATGTCGCGATGTATCGCGCCAAGGAGCAGGGACGCAACAACTGCCAGTTTTATACCCAGAACATGAACGTGCGCACTTTCGAAACGCTGGTGCTGGAAAACAGCCTGCGTCACGCTCTCAAGCTCCAGCAATTCGAACTGCATTACCAGCCCCAACTGGATATCGCCAGCGGCACGATCATCGGCATGGAAGCCCTGATCCGCTTGCATCATCCGGAACTGGGCATGGTACCGCCGGCCAATTTCATCCCCATCGCCGAGGAAACCGGGCTGATCGTGCCAATCGGCGAATGGGTGATACAGCAAGCCTGCATCCAGACCAAGGCCTGGCACGACTTGGGATACGACGACCTGCACGTGGCGGTCAACCTGTCGGCGCGCCAGTTCCGCCAACCCGGACTGGTGCAGACGGTGGAAAAAGCTCTCGCCGACAGCGGCCTGCCCCCCGCCCGGCTGGAGCTGGAACTCACCGAAAGCATCCTGATGCAGGATACCGAGGAAACCCTCGCCACCCTGCTTCGCCTCAAAGACATGGGCGTGCAGTTGTCGATCGACGATTTCGGCACCGGCTTTTCCTCACTCGGCTATCTGAAGCGCTTCAACCTCGACAAACTGAAAATCGACCAGTCCTTCGTCCGCGACATCACCAGCGACCCCAACGACCTGGCGATCGCCCGCGCGGTGATCGCCCTCGGCCACAGCCTCAATCTCAAGGTCATCGCCGAGGGGGTGGAAACCGCGGAGCAACTGGCGCTGCTACGCGAAAACGGCTGCGACGAAATGCAGGGATACTATTTCAGCCGCCCCCGCCCCGCCGGCGAAATCCCGCAGTTGTTGCAGGATAAGCGGGGAAGCAATCGCTGATGGCGCCTCCACGGCAAAACCCGGCCCTGCTGCCATGGCGCCTGGTTACGCTGTTCCTGCTGCTCGCCGCCGGCATCGGCGCAGCTGGCTATACCTATTTCCAACAACAACTGGAGCATGCAAAACGACAAAACGAAAACACGCTGAATGCGATTGCCAAACTGAAAGCCGGCCAGATCGCCGAATGGCGGCGAGAACGGATTGCCGAAGCCAAATCCATCCTTGCCGCCTCCTTCATGCCGAAGGCGGCAGAACAGTGGATGCTCGGCGGCTTGCACGACGACCAGCAGCGCGACGCGCTGCTGGCATGGATGGCCGCGCCACGCCATGCGCGCCATTACAGCCGGATTTTCTTGCTCGACTCCGACGGAAAGACAATGCTTGCCTTTCCGCTGGGCAGCCAACCGTCAGACAGCAATTCCCGCGCCTATGCCTTGGAAGCATTGCGCGAACGGAAAATCATTCTGCAGGATTTCCATTCCGAAAATGAGCAGAACCCTCCCCATCTCGATCTGTGTATCCCCTTGATCGCCGCCCATAAAGGGAAGTCACCGGTAAAAATCGGCATACTGGTGATGGAAATCGACCCGGCGCGGTTTCTTTACCCCTTTATCCAGGCCTGGCCGACTCCCAGCCAGACGGGCGAAACGCTGCTGGTGCGCCGCGACGGCGACAGTGTGCAGTTTCTCAACGAATTGCGCCACCGCAAGGAAACCGCCGCCATGTCGCTGCGCCGTCCCTTGAGCGACACCACCCTGCCCGCCGTCAGGGCGGTACTCGGTGGGGAAGGCATGGTTTCCGGCAAGGATTACCGCGGCGTCGAAGTGCTGGCGGTGCTGCGCAAAATTCCGGACTCGCCCTGGTTCCTGGTCGCCAAGGTCGACCGCGCCGAAGTGGAAGCGCCCTTGCGCGAGCGCGCAGTCATGGTCGCCTCGGTCGGCGCCCTGCTGATCGGGTTGACCGCCATCGCCGTAATCCTGCTGTGGCGCCAGCAGCAAATGCGCTTCGACCTGGCGCGCCACGAATTCGAGGAAGACACCCTGCACAGGGCCAATACCGAACTGGAAGCGCGGGTGGCGGAACGCACCTACGACCTGCAAGCGGAAATCGAGCTGCACCACATCACCGAAAAAGTTCTACAGGAAAGCATGGATGAATTATCGCGTTCCAACGCCGACCTGGAGCAGTTCGCCTATATCGCCTCGCACGACCTGCAGGAACCGCTGCGCATGGTGGCGAGCTTCGTCCAGTTGCTGGCACGGCGCTACCACGACAAACTGGATCAGGATGCGCGCGATTTCATCGGCTACGCGGTGGAAGGCGTCACCCGCATGCAGCGACTGATCAGCGACCAGCTCACCTATGCGCTGGTCGGCATCGACAACAGCCAGTTCGAAATGGCCGACTGCAATCAGGTGCTGGCCGAAGTGCTGGCCAACCTCAAGCCGCTGATCGAGGAACACCATGTCGAGATTTCCCAGGATGTGCTGCCCAGCATTCCGCTCATCTACTCGCAGTTCGGCCAGCTTCTGCAAAACCTGATCGGCAACGCCATCAAGTTCCACGACGAAAGAACGCCGCAAATCCATATCAGCGCGCGCCCTGACGGCGATGACTGGCTATTTTCGGTGAGCGACAACGGCATCGGCATCGCGCCGGAGTATTTCGACAAGATTTTCCTGATCTTCAAACGCCTGCACAGCCGCGAAAAATATCCCGGCACCGGCATCGGCCTGGCGATCTGCAAACGCATCGTCGAGCGACATCACGGCCGCATCTGGGTAGAATCGAAACTCGGCAAGGGAGCGACGTTTTATTTCACCATACCAACAACATTGGAGGGGCAACAGCCAATATCATGAGCCACGATCAACTCATACACGCCGTGGATATCCTGCTGGTCGAGGACAATCCCGGCGACGTGCGGCTTACCCGCGAAGCCATGAAAGAAGCGCGGATTGCGGTCAACCTGAATGTCGCCAACGATGGCCTCGAAGCCATGAAAATGCTGCGCCAGGAAGCGCCTTACGGCAACCTGCCGCTGCCCGACCTGGTGCTGCTCGACCTCAACATGCCGAAGATGGACGGCCGCGAAGTGCTGCGCCAGATCAAATTCGACGACCGGCTCAAGCATATCCCGGTGGTGATCCTCACCACCTCGGCGGCGGAAAAGGACATCGCGCAAGCCTATGGCATGCACGCCAACTGCTACATCACCAAACCGGTGGAGCTGGAAGAATTCATGGAGATCGTCAAGTCGATCGAGGGCTTCTGGCTGACGGTGGTCAAGCTGCCGAGAAATCCCAGCCAGTGAACGGTAGCGAGGAAATTCGCGTCCTGCTGGTGGAAGACAACCCCGGCGATCAGCGCCTGATCCGCGAAGCGCTGGCCGAGGTGCAGTATGCGCATATCAAGCTGGAGTACGTGGACTGCCTCAAAGCCGCGCAGGAAACCCTGGCGAGCCAGGAATACGGCCTCATCCTGCTGGATTTATCGCTGCCGGACAGCAGCGGCCTGGAAACCGTGGAAAAAACCGGGGATGCGGCACCGGACACGCCCATCGTCATCCTCACCGGACTGGACGACGTCGATACCGGCATCCAGGCGGTGCGCGCCGGCGCCCAGGATTACCTGGTCAAGGGCGAGGTGACCGGCCATCTGCTGGTACGCTCCATCCGCTATGCCATCGAACGGCAACGGATGAAGGCGGCGCTGCGCATCCTGTCGCTGATCGACGAGCTGACCGGCCTGTACAACCGGCGCGGCTTCATGACCCTGGCGGAGCACCAGATGAAATTGTCGCGCCGCAAGCAAAGCGCCTTTTACCTGATTTTCGCCGACCTCGACGGCATGAAGATCATCAACGACACCTACGGCCACAAGGAAGGCGACCAGGCGCTGGTACAGACCGCCCACCTGCTCAAGGAAACCTTCCGCGGCTCGGACATCATCGCGCGCATGGGCGGCGACGAATTCGCCATCGTCGCCATCGAACCGACCGCCAGCAGCGCCGAGCAAATCGCCCAGCGCTTCCAGGACAACATCGCCGCCTTCAACGCGAAAAAAACCAGGCCCTACAACTTGTCCGTCAGCGTCGGCGCGGTGGAATGCACCCCCGATTGCCCCCATTCGCTCGAAGAAATGCTGGCACAGGCGGATGCCCTGATGTACCGGAACAAGGCGGAACGAAAAAAGGCCAAGGGCTAAGAACCGGTAAAATGTCGCCGCTTACCACAGGCTGACCAGCATCCGCGTGCCCAGCACATAGAGCAGCAGCGCAAAGAATTTCTTGAGCCGGGCCACCGGCAGGCGGTGAGCCAGCTTTGCTCCAAATGGCGCGGTCAGCACGCTTGCCACCACCAGCCCTGCCAGTGCCGGCAGGTAGACGAAACCCAGGCTATGCGCCGGCAAAGCCTCATCAACCATCCAGCCGTTGACGATGTACCCCACCGCCCCCGCCAGCGCGATCGGAAAACCGATCGCGGCGGACGTGCCGATCGACCGGTGCAGCTTGAGGTTGCACCAGGTCATGAAGGGTACCGACAGCGTGCCGCCGCCGATCCCCACCAGGCTGGACACCGCGCCGATCACGCCGCCCGCAGCGAACATGCCGACCGCCCCCGGCAACTCGCGAGAAGGTTTGGGCTTGATGTTCATGATCATCTGGGTAGCGACGTAGTACAGGAATACGACAAAAAACACCTTGAGGAAAAAAGTGGAAAGCTGCGCCGCCAGCACCGTTCCAGCCAGAGTGCCGCTGACGATACCCGGCACAACGCCGCGCACCACCCGCCACTCCACCGCGCCATGGCGGTGATGGGCGCGCAGGCTGGAAACCGAAGTGAACATGATGCTGGCGAGCGAGGTGCCGAGGGCAAGGTGCATGATCTGCGCTTCCGGGAAATGCTGCGCCGCGAAGATGAACGCCAGCACCGGCACGATGAGCAGCCCGCCCCCCACGCCCAGCAGCCCGGCGAGAAATCCGGCGAAGACACCGGTGGCGAGATAGAGCAGCCAGAATTCCATTATGCTAATAAATTATTGAAGCACCGTTATCAAGCTTGTCCGTGAATAATTCGATTACAAAATCCCCAGAATGAATTCCCATTCGCGTGGATCCACCGGTGTGATCGACAGCCGGTTGCCGGTCTGCAGAACGCGCATCCGTGCCAGTTGCGGATAGGTGCGCAGTTCCTTGATGCTGACCAGCCGGGTCTTTTTCACGAGCCGCACGTCCACGTTGAACCAGCGCGGCGTTTCCGGCGTCGCCTTGGGGTCGAAATACTTGCTCTTCGAATCGAACTGGGTCTGGTCGGGATAGGCCAGGCGGCTCACCTCGGCCAGCCCGACGATGCCCGGCACGGCACAATTGGAGTGGTAGAAAAAAACCTTGTCGCCCACTTTCATCTGGTCGCGCATGAAATTGCGCGCCTGATAGTTGCGCACGCCGTACCATGCCACGGTCTGGCCGGGCATGGCGGCGAGGTCGTCAACACTGCAATCGCCGGGTTCGGATTTCATCAGCCAGTAACGCATGTTTACCCTTTTTTCTTCGCCCAATAAATCTTGCGCTCGGTAATCACCGCATCCAGGTGCATGTCCCATGGGTCTGACGGTATTTCGTCGGCCTTCTGGCATTCGTAGCCGACACCGACCAGCAACGGCTTGCGCCACTGCTTGCGGCGCTTCAGGTAGGCCAGGCTGGCATCGTAGAAGCCGCCGCCCATGCCGAGGCGATGGCATGCCTGGTCGAAGCCGACCAGCGGCACGAACAGCAGGTCGAGCTGCCAGGCGCGCACCGGGCGCGGCGTCCAATGCTCGTGAATACCGAAACGGTTGAGATACCAGCGCGGCAACGCGGTGATCCGGCTGAAGCCGAGGCGGCGCTGGAAGCGGGGAGGAACGATGGGCAGGAAGCACGCCTTGCCCAGCCATAATGCCTGGTTGAGCAGGGGCATCAGGTCGATTTCTTCGTGGGTCGAGGCATAGAAACCGATGCGGCGATGGCGGAGCAGCAGCCCCTGAGCCAAGGCCACCCGCCGCAGGCTTTCGGCGGCATGGCGGCGCTGGCGCACGGGAATGGCGCGGCGGGCACGGCGAAGCGTTGCGCGCAGTTCACGTTTGTTCATGACGCAACGGAAAGAAAGTTCGGAAAAAAATAAAGTCCCCGCGAGTGCCGTCCAAACCAGCATCTTGAACCAAGGGTTCAAGGTGGTCGCAGCCTGAGCGCATCAGGCACATCCGAAAAAGGACGCACACAACAGCACTCGGTATAGCCGCAACCAGACTATGCAAATCGGTCAAAGAATATATGGCCTGAACGAACACCGCAGGGAACAACTCGGAAAATTTTGGCGAGAAGGAAAAGCTAGAATAACTCGTCCTGATCGGCCAGTGCCTGGTCGATCTGCGCCTGCATGGAACTCATTCTACGCTTGTACTCGGCGATGTCAAAGCTGCCGGCCAGGCGGGTGCCAAGGAATTCATGCGCGATATTCAGCGCCGCCATGATGGCGATGCGCTCCACCCCGATCACCTTGCCGGCATCGCGGATTTCGCGCATTTTTTTGTCGAGGTAGTTGACCGAATCCAGCAGCGCCTGCTGCTCGTCTTCCGGGCAGGCCACGCGGAACTCGCGGCCCATGATGGTGACATCGAGGCCCTTGGCGTCAGCGCTCATGCTTCATCCTCGGGGATCAGCTCGAGCAGCGCCTCAAGTCGGCTTTTGGCGCTGGTCATTTTCTCTGACAGGGATTTGTTGTCATTTTGCACATTTGCCAGCTGCTGCCGAAAATGCAAATTTTCGGCGCGCAAACGCTGATTCAGTTGCACTAACTGCGCAATTTTGTCTTCCAGTACCTTGAGCTCTGCTTCCATAACGACACTATAATTGGAAAAATCCCGCCCAGTCAACCAGTAACAGTGCGTTTTGAAAGTGTTTTAACGGTTTTTTGACCCCCAGGCAAAAAACGGCTCCAGCCTGCCCCAATCCAGATACCGCTCGACCGCATCCGCCATGCGCTCGATTCCCGCTTCGCGCAGCGCCTCGTAATCCAGCACCGCCGGCGCTTCCATGCCGGCCCAGCGCAGCAGGGCGTCGCAGGCTTCGCGCCGGTCGAACAAGCCGTGCACATAAGTGCCGAGAACATGGCCGTCCGCCGAGATCGCGCCGTCATCCCCGCTTTCCAGCCGCGCTGCCGGCCGGAGCAAGGCGGCGCCAGTGCTCACGCCGGCATGGATTTCATAGCCGCGCAGCGGCGCAGCGGCGAGCGCCAGCTTGCCGCTGACGCGGTGCAATTGTTTCTGCTGCTTCAGTTCGGTTTCCATGTCCAGCAGGGCCAGACCCGCGCTTTCGCCAGCCGCGCCCTCCAGCCCGAGCGGATCGTGAATGCGCCGTCCCAGCATCTGGAAGCCACCGCAGATGCCGATCAGCCGTCCACCGTAGCGCAAATGGCGGAGGATAACCTCTTCCCAGCCGTTGGCCCGCAGCCAGGCGAGGTCGCCGCGCACATTTTTGCTGCCCGGCAGAATAATCAGGTCGGCAGCAGGGGCGAGCCCGCCCGCCCCGACAAAACGCAGATCGACATGGGGATGCAGGTGTAGCGGATCGAAATCGGTATGGTTGCTGATGCGCGGCAGCAACGGCACGACCACCCGCAAACGAGCCTCTTCCGTTACATCACCTGAAATCTTTAGCCCGAGTCCGTCCTCGGCTTCCAGATGCAAATCGTGCAAATAAGGCAGCACGCCGATGACCGGCTTGCCGGTGCGCTGCTCCAGCCAGTCCAGCCCCGGCTGGAGCAGCGCGATATCGCCGCGAAAACGGTTGATGACGAAGCCGCAAACCCGCGCCTGCTCGGAAACGGACAGCAGTTCCAGCGTGCCGACCAGATGGGCGAACACGCCGCCGCGGTCGATGTCGGCCACCAGCAACACCGGGCAATCCACCGCCTCGGCGAAACCCATGTTGGCAATGTCGTTGTCGCGCAGGTTGATTTCCGCCGGGCTGCCCGCTCCCTCCACCACCACGATTTCATATCCGGCGGCGAGGCGGGCGTGCGATTCCAGTACTGCGGTCAGCGCCTGTGGCTTGTACTCATGGTAACGCCGGGCGTCCATGTTGCCGATTGCCCGACCATGGACGATCACCTGGGCGCCGACGTCGGTATTCGGCTTGAGCAGCACCGGGTTCATGTCGGTGTGCGGTGGCAGGTTGCAGGCCTGCGCCTGCACTGCCTGGGCGCGCCCGATCTCGCCGCCGTCAGTCGTCACCGCGCTATTCAGCGCCATGTTTTGCGGCTTGAACGGGGCAACGCGCCTGCCGCGACGGTAAAGGGCGCGGCAGATGCCGGTCACCAGCGCGCTCTTGCCGGCATCGGAAGTACAGCCTTGCACCATAAAAGTCTTAGCCGTCATCGCAGTCCCCGCAAAGCGGCCTCCAGCCGCTGCCACTCCGCTTCCGCGCCGGGCAAGCCGAAGCGCAAGCTGGCCGGAACGTCGAAACGACGCACCCAGATGCCCTGTTGCGCCAGCGCGTCCTGAATGGCCGCTGCCCGCCCGGTTTCCAGCCACTGGAACAGCGCAGTGCCGCCGGTCGGAGCCAGCCCGTGGCGCGCCAGCAATCCGGCCAGCCGCTGCGATTCCCGCGCCAGCCGCTGCCGCTCGGCAAGCTGCCAGCCCTTGTCCCGTAGCGCCTGCTGCGCCACCCAGCGAGACGGGTTTGCCACCGCCCACGGACCCAGCGCTTCATCCAGGCGCGCCAGCAGCTCCGGCCAGGCCAACACGAAGCCGACCCGCGCGCCGGCCAAACCGAAGAACTTGCCGAGGGAACGCAGCACCACCAGCCCTTCTGCCCCTGTGCGGGCGGCAAGGCTTTGCTGCGGCGTTGCATCCATGAACGCCTCGTCCACCACCAGCCAGCCGCCGCGAGCCGCGAGCCGCTGCTGCCAGGCATACAGCGTTTCCGCAGTGAAATACTGGCCGGTAGGGTTGCCGGGATTGACCAGCAACAGCACATCGAAACGGTCGAGACCGGCCTCGATTTCGGCAGGCGCAAGCGTTTCCACATCGTGGCCGCATTGCGTCCATGCCCGCGCATGTTCAGCATACGACGGCGCCAGCATACCCACCCGGCATGGCGGACGCAGACACGGCAGCGCCTGGATCGCCGCCTGCGAGCCGGCCGTCGCCAGCAAATCGGCGCAGCCGTAATAATCGCGGGCGGCCTGTTCCAGCCCGTCGCCGTCTTCCGGCAAGTTGCGCCAACGCTCACCCGGCACCATCGGTACCGGCCAGCCGAGAGGATTGATGCCGGTGGACAGGTCGAGCCAGTCTGCCGGCGGGATGCCGTAGCGCTCTGCCACCTGCCGGATGCGGCCGCCATGTTCGAGCAAATCAGGCAATCGCCCATCCTCCGATCAAGGCCAGCACCAGCCACAGCATCACGCCGCAGTCCACCAAGGCAATGGCGCGAGCAATGTCCGCCGCTCTGGGTGTCCGGCCTTCGCCGAGATCGGGTCGGAATTCGCTCTGACCGTGGTAAATCGCCGCACCGCCCAGCCGAATTGCCAGAGCACCCGCGCCCGCCGCCATCACCGGCCCGGCATTGGGACTTTCCCAACCGCTGGCCTGGCTGCGCCAGCAGCGCCATGCCACGCCGGTGTTGCCGAGAACCGAATAGGTCAACGCCACCAACCGTGCCGGAATCCAGTTGAGCAGGTCGTCCAGCCGCGCCGCCGCCCAACCGAAATGCAGATAACGCGCGGTTTTGTAGCCCCACATCGCATCCAGCGTGTTGGCGAGGCGGTAAGCCACCACCCCCGGCGCGCCCGCCGCGAAAAACCAGAACAGCGCGCCGAACACCGCGTCGCAGCCATTTTCCAGCACCGACTCGATGGCTGCGGAGGCGACCGCCGTTTCGTCCATGTCCGCCGTGTCGCGGCTCACGATCAGGCCCACGCTGCGGCGCGCCGCGTCCAGATCACCGCCTTCCAGCGCCCGCCGCACCGCCTCCGCGTGCTGCTTGAGACTGACCGCGCCGATGGCCAGATAGAGCAGCGCCGCATCCAGCAACCAGGCCCATGCGCCGAGATTGCGTTGCGCCAGAAAGATCAGGAAGACAAAGCCGCCGACCAGCAAAGTTACCGCCAGCACACCGTGCCAGCGACGGGCTGCAGAGCCATTGAGCCGCACTTCGACTCGCTGCGCCAAATAACCGAACCCCACCAGCGGATGCCAGCGTCGCGGCTCGCCCAGCAGACGGTCGAGAAAAACCGCCAGAACGGCAGTCAGCGCTACGACCATGCCCGTCATGGCGTCAGCGCAAGGGCGACCAGCATCGCCACTTCGGTCAGTTCGACCGAGGCGCCGAGCGTGTCGCCGGTCATGCCGCCCAGCCGCCGCATCATGATCCAACGCAGCAGCGCCAGCGTAGCAAGCACGACAGCCAGCGCCAGTACGCCCGGTTTTCCGGCGAAAGCAGCACCGGCAACCACCAGAAACAACACCAGCACCGCAGCCGTCCGCGGCAGGTGGGCCGAAATCGCCGACCCCATGCCGCCGGGCCGGACATAGGGCGTGGTCAGCAGCAGCACGACCAGCGACGAGCGCCCCAATACCGGGGCAAGCAACAGCACCGGGCCGGCGTCGATCTTTACCAGCGCCGCGAGCGCAGCGAATTTCAGCAGCAGCGTGAGCGCCAGCGTCGAAACGGCCGCCGGGCCGCTGCGCGGGTCTTTCATGATCGTCATGGTGCGCTCCCGGTCGCCGTGGCCGCCCACCCAGGCATCGGCGCTGTCGGCCAGTCCATCCAAGTGCAGGCCGCCGGTCAACAGCGCCCAGGCCGCCGTCAGCAGCGCCGCCTGGAGCAGCGGGTCGGCGTGGCCGACAAGCCGCTGCAGGCCCAGCAGCAACGCCCCGATCAGCAGCCCGACCAACGGATAGGCCAGCGCCGACCGCCCCCATCCTTGCGGCGTGAATTCGCCGTGCAGGGGAACCGGGATGCAGGTCAGGAAGCGCACCGCCAGCAGAAACGCCTTCATGCTAAAAACGACAATTGCTTAACCGCAGAGGCGCGGAGACGCAGAGAAATAATTGGGTTACAACAATTCCCGCCTCTCCAAATGGGTGAAGGCGCACAATTCTATAACTCATTATTTTTCCTTCGCGCCTCTGCGTCTCTGCGGTTCAATTGATTTTTTAAGGTTCATGGCTGCGGACTGCCGTGGAACACCAGTTGCGGAAAGGGCTCATCACCGCCGCTGAGCACCCGGATGCGGCTCCTGCCGGCGAATTTCACTTCCAGCCGGAACAGGTTTTGCGTGGGAATTTGCAGGGCGTGGCAGAGGATCACGCGGTTGACGCCGCCGTGAGCGACCAGCAGGATTCTTTTGCCGTCATGGCGGGCAAGCAGTTCGAGCCAGGCCGCAGTCACCCGTTCGATGAAATCGTCCAGTTTTTCGCCGCCTGGCGGCGTATGGCGAGCCGGATCGCGCAAGAAAAGATCGAGGCGCCCGGGGTGACTCAGATGCAACTCGTCATAGGTGCGTCCTTCCCACTCGCCAAAACCGATTTCCTGAAAACGCGTTTCGGTTTCCAGCGGGACGCCGAGGCGCCCGGCAAGCTCCGCCGCGAACTCGACGCAGCGCAACAGCGGCGAGGCGACCACGGCATCCCATTGCTCATCCGGCTGCACCGCCGCACGCATTTGCGCCCAGCCCTGCTCGCTCAGCGGATCGTCGGTGTAGCCGCGAAACCTGGTTCCGCCCTCGGGTTCGCCATGGCGCAGAAGGTCGATCAGGGTGGGCGGCGTTTCAGCCATGGCTTTTTTCCGCCACGCCGGCCTCGGCAAAGGTCGCCATCTGGCCGTGCAGCGCGGCGGCAAGCCGCAGGATGGGCAGCGCAACGGCTGCACCGCTGCCTTCGCCCAGGCGCAAGCCCAAGTCCACCAGAGGGCGGGCCTGAAGCGCTTTCATCAAGCGCACGTAACCCGGCTCGGCGGAGGCGTGACCGTAGAACCACCAGGCCGTTGCATCGGGACGGATTCTCATGGCGGCCAGCGCGGCAGTGCTGGCGATGAAGCCGTCCACCAGAACCGGCAGGCCGGCCTGGGCGCAGGCAATGTAAGCACCGGCCAGCGCCGCGATCTCGAAGCCGCCGACGTGGCGCAGCACTTCCAGCGGCGAGGTCATCGCCGCACGGTGCAGCACCAGGGATTCGCCGACCACCCGCGCCTTGTGCGCCACGCCTTCCGGCGCAAGCCCGGTGCCGGGCCCGGCGATTTCCTGCGGCGCCTTGTCCAGCAGCGCACATGCCACGGCGGTTGCGGCGGTGGTGTTGGCGATGCCCATCTCGCCGCCGATGAAAATCTGCGCGCCGGCGCGCAGCGCCCGCGCCACGGCGTCGCGGCCGGCCTGCAAAGCCGCAGCAAGCTGCTGTTCCGTCATCGCCGGGCCGCGGCGGAAATTGGCGGTGCCGGCGGCGGCTTTCTGCACGATGACGCCGGACATGGCGCTGCTGTCCGCGACGCTGCCCACATCCACCACTTCCAGAGTAGCGCCCAGATTGCGCGCCAGCACGCTGATCGCCGCGCCGCCGGCGGCGAAATTGTGGATCATGTGGCCGGTCACGGCTTGGGGGAAAGCCGACACACCTTCCTCCGCAATGCCGTGGTCGGCGGCGAACACTACGATGCGCGCCCGCTCCAGCGACGGTTGCTGGGTGCCCTGCATGGCGGCGAGGCGGATGGCGGCATCCTCCAGGTAGCCCAGCGAGCCGGGCGGTTTGGTAAGCTGCATCTGGCGGGCCTTTGCGGCCTCAAGAACAACGGAATCGATCGCCTGCGCCGATTTTTTCAACCATTCAAAACTCATTGTTTATTTTCTTTCAAGATAAGCGGCAAACCTGCCGCGACTAACGTCACCCGGTCGCACAGTTGCGCCAGATCCTGATGCAGCCGCCCTGCCTCGTCGCAATATCGCCGCGTCAGTTCGCCCAGCGGCACAATCCCCATGCCCACTTCGTTGCTCACCAGAATGACCCGGCCGGGCAGGCCGGGCAGGGTTTCCAGCAGCGCGGCGCGCTCGCGCTGAAACAGCGCTTCATCGGCAATCACGTTGTTCAGCCACAGGGTCAGGCAATCCACCAGCAGGCAACGACCAGGATCTGCCGCACTCTGAAGCGCAGCAGCGAGGTGACGGGGTTCTTCCACCATGCCCCACTCGGCGGGGCGGCGTTCCCGGTGATGGGCGATGCGCCCGGCCATTTCCGCATCCCCCGCCGTCGCCGTGGCAACGTAGACGACATCGAGCCCGCTTGCGCCGGCAAGACGTTCGGCCAGGGCGCTCTTGCCCGAGCGGGCGCCGCCGAGAATCAGTTCCTTCATTTCTCCATCCGCCCGGTGGCGATCACATGCCACATGGGCAGACTTCGCTCACGAACGTGCGGCGTGCTGCGCATCGCCGCGCCAACTGGCGACGGCGATATGGATCACGGCAGCCAAGCCAAGATAGGTAGCCATGGTCGACAACATGCCGGGGAAATATTTCACCAGGCGCGGCACGAATTCGCTCAGGCTGGGTTCGGCAAAACGCCCGGAGAAGAAATAAAATCCGCCGCTGGAGAACAGCTCCGCCAGCGCCGCACCCACCAGTGCGCAACCCAGCAGCCACGGCAGCGCGGACCAGGACAGGCGGTGATGGCGAGAATAAACGCGGCCGGCCAGAAACAGGGTGGCATAGGTCGGGACGAGGAACCAGTAGGCTGGAGAAACACAGAAGCCGTTCACTCCAAGATAGACGATAGAGACGTAATCGATCAACGCAGCGCCCAACATTAGCGCAGGCACAATCCAGAGTGCGCGCAGATACACACCGACGAGGAAAAACACCGCCCACGAGGCATCGGGCAGAGAATGCAATGCCGCCCAGTGGTGACTGCGTGTGAGGGCCATTACCAAGGTGAGAATGACGCCAACGGCGAATTGCTGGCGAGGGGTCAGAGATAACATAGCAGGCTCCTTATTTTGCAGGTTGATAACGCAGGGTCACGAACAGGCTGCGACCCGGCTGATTATAAAGGCTAACCGTTTCATAGTCTTTATCAAACAGGTTCCCGATCCGGGCCTGGAGACGCAGGTCTCTGGTCAGCCCATATTCGGCGCGCAAATCCACCAGGCCGTAGCCGGCCAGCCGGGTGTTGTTTGCCAGGTCGTCGTAGCGCCGACCTTCGGCCCGCAGGGTGGCGCCCATGCGATAGGCGCCGAAATCTCGGTCGAGGTCGATGCGCCCGCTCTGTTCCGCACGACGGTTCAGCACCTTGCCGTAATTAGCGGTGCTGGAGCGGTTTTCCGGGTCTTGCAGGGTAAGGTTCAGACGTGTGTCCCAATCGGCCAGCCGCAGGGCGGCGATCGCTTCCAGGCCGCGGATCCGGGCGGAAGCATTCACCGGATTGCTGACGCCGTCAAAACCGATGAGATCGGTCACCCGCGTCTCGAAAGCGTTGAGCGACCAGCGGCCCGCGCCGGCCTTGCCACTGAGCCCCGCCTCCAAACTGCGCGAATGTTCCGGCTTGAGATCGGGATTACCGAAACCGGGATAGTACAGCTGGTTGAAGGTCGGCGCCTTGAAGGCCGTGCCGTAGGCCAGGGTGACGCGCAAATCGTCGGCCAATGCCCGGCCCCAGGCGACGTTGCCGGTGGTGTGGCCGCCGAACTGGCTGTTGTCGTCCCGGCGCAGTGAAAGCAGGAAATCCTGCCTGCCCGCACGGCCCTGGTATTGGGCAAACAGCCCGGTGGTATCGCGGCTCGTCATAGTGTAGGCCGTGGTGCTGGAAACCACATCTTCCTGGCGATCCAGCCCCAGAGTGAAGAGGTGGCCGGGGGCCAGCGTCAGGTCGTTTTGCCAGGACAGCGTGTTGCGGCGGGTATTGAAGCTGCTCTTGAAAACACCGTTGAGGAAGTTGTCGGAATCGTCCTCGCTCTGTCCGGCGGCCAGTTTCAAACTCCACAGCTCGCTTGCCTGGTGCTTCAGGCTGAAGCCAGCGGCCTGTTGTACGGACGCGCCCTGATTCTGGAAGCTGCCGTCGAAATCGTTGCGGCCCTGGGCGCGCAACAGGTGAAAATCGACTTCGCTACCGGGTTTGAGCCGGTAGCCTGTGCGCAAATTAAGGCTGATGTTGCGGTAGCCGTCTTTGTCCGGTTCGGTTGGGCCTTTGGTGGCGCTAAAACCATCCGTCTCCAGCTGGCTCAGCCCCAGATCGAGCCAGCCATTCTCCCCGCCGCCGGAGAGATTGGCGGTGGCCTGCCGGGTGTTGTAACTGCCCATCATGACGCCGGCGGAAGGCGTCAATGCGCCGCCGCCCTTGCGGGTGAAAATCTGGATCACGCCGCCGATCGCCTCGGAGCCGTAAAGACTGGAACGCGGGCCGCGCACCACCTCGATGCGTTCGATCTGCGCCAGCGGAAAATCCTGGAATGCGGCCTTGCCTGTGGTGGCCGAGCCCACCTTGACGCCGTCGATCAGCACCACCACTTGATCGGGATTGGTGCCGCGCAGGGACAGATCGGTGCTCTTGCCCGGCCCGCCGCTGTTGGCGATAGACACACCCGCCACCCCTTGCAGCAAATCCTGCACGGAAGTAGCCTGGCTGCGTTCGATGTCGCGCCGCGTGATGACCGTGGTCGAGGCCAGGGTTTCATCCTCGGCACGCGCCGTGCGCGTGGCGGTGACGACGATTTCATCGCCATGGTAAAGCGGAATTTCCTCGGCGGAAGCGAAGGGCGCCAGAATGGCAAGAGAGATCAGGCTAAACTTGAAAGGAGGTTTCATCATATTTTCCATCGTTCGGCATGCAACCCCGCATGCCGCAGGTTGAGAACAATGGAAATACCGCAGGAATGGCGCAAAAATGCCACTTCGGAACCGTCACCCCGCGGCATTTCCGTATCGGTTCCAGGCCGGTCTCCGGGCTCGTGAAAAAACGCACCGCCTTCCCATGACTTTCGCCACAGTGGCATGTTGATGCGTTCGCGCTCACTTACCGTTGCGGGGGCAGCACAGGCTTCGCCGATTGAGAGGCTCACCTGTTTCCCGTTTAACCCGTCCGCCGGAAGGCGGGACGGGCACCTTGAACTTAGGCGGATATTCTACCAAAAGCATTACTGCCCGTCTTGAGTTTCTCGCGCCCATTGGGAAAGTTGCGAAATTTTGCTATTGTTCGCGTCATGCTTAAAGATGTCATCGAAAAGCCACTGAACATCGCCCTGATCCGCCAGCGCTACACCGATTTCGGCGGGGCCGAGCGGTTTGTCGCGCGCGCAATGGCCGTAATGCAAGAAAAAGGTCTGAAACTTACCATTGTCACCCGCCAATGGCATCCCGACAGCAAAAATCCATCCCTACTTTGCAATCCATTTTACCTTGGCAGTATATGGCGCGATTGGGGCTTCGCCCGCTGCGTATGCGCCGCACTAAAAACTCGCAATTTCGATCTGGTTCAATCTCACGAACGCATTGCCTGTTGCGATATTTATCGTGCCGGCGACGGGGTACACCGTGAATGGCTGAAACAGCGCCGTCGCTCCATGAATTTTGTCAGTCGGCTGGGGATGGCGCTCAACCCATACCATCACTATGTTCTTGCGGCGGAAAAAAAATTATTTCAAAGCCCCCAGCTAAAAGGAGTGGTCTGTAATTCAAATATGGTGAAAGAAGAAATTCGCCATTATTTCGCCATCCCCGAAGACAAGCTTCATGTCATCTACAGCGGGATCGATATGAAAATTTTCCATCCCGGCCTGAAAATTCAGTACCGAGAAGAAATCCGCGCCCGACACAACATTCCACTCGATGCGCCATTATTCCTGTTCGTCGGCTCCGGCTTCGAACGCAAAGGATTACGGTCGCTCCTACTGGCCATGTCAGAGCTTCCCAAGACCAGCCATCTGCTGGTTGTCGGAAAAGACAAAAAAGAGAAAACCTATCACCGCCTAACGAGAAACATGGGGCTTAACGGCCGAGTTCATTTCACCGGCGGCCAAAGGGATACCAAACCTTTCTATGGAGCGGCCGACGCATTCGTCTTGCCCACCCTCTACGACCCTTTTCCCAACACCGTTCTGGAAGCTTTTGCCTGCGGCCTGCCTGTTGTCACCAGCACCAAAAGCGGCGCGGCGGAACTCATACGCAACGGCGAGAACGGTTATGTCTGCGAAGCGCTTGATGTTAACCAGCTGGCCGCTGCCATGGGAAAACTACTGTCCCCGTCACGCCGAAAAAAAATAGGTGCGGCTGCGCTTGAAACAGTCGAACCGCTCACTCTGGATAACATGAGCATGAAGCTTTCCTCGCTCTATCACAGCCTTCTCTTTTCGCACACTTAATTCGGCCAATACCCGATGAAAATCCTGTTTGCCACCCCTGGTCATCTGAAAACCGTCCCGATGGGAAAATTTTGCGTCGACGCCCTGCACGCCATGGGCCACGAACTTCTCGTTTTCGACTATCGCGCCACCACCATTGATAAACTCCGCGACAAGGTCGCCGGCCTTTCCTCTGCCCCAAAAGAAGAAAAATCCACAACCAACAAAAGACTGCGCAAGGCCATTGACCGCTACCAACCGGATTTATTCCTGGCCCTGTTCGGCTTCGACATTTCCATCGAATCCCTGGATTACCTCCGCAGCAAAAACATCCCGAACGCATGCTGGTGGATCAACGATCCCTTCCAGTTGCCGCGATCCTTGAAAAAAGCCGCTCACTACGACTACCTTTTTTCCAATTCCGCAGGGTGTCTGGATGAGTATCTGAAGTCAGGCACAAAACACGCTTTCTTCCTGCCCACCGCCTGCGACCCGAGCATTCACCGGCCGGTGCCGCCCAGGCGTGAGTACGAGTGCGAGGTTTGCTTCGCCGGGGACTGGAGCCCATTGCGCGAAAGAATCATCGAAAAGCTGGTCGATCACTTCGATGTAAAAATTTTCGGCCCGTGGGGTAAAAAAATAGCCGCCGACTCAAGGCTGCATAAATATTTGAAGGATGGATTTTTCACGCCGGACGAAATGGCCAGCATGTTCTGCAGCGCCAAAGTCGTGCTGAACATTCACACCTGGTATGGCAACTTTGATCATGGCGTCAACCCACGGCTATTCGAAGCGGCCGGCTGTGGCGCATTCCAGGTGGTGGACTGGAAACAGGAAATTCCTTTGCTGTTCGACTGCGAAGCCGAAGTCGGATGTTACCGAAACGAAGGTGAACTGCTCACGGTTATCCATCGAGCGATTGCCGATGACGCCTTGCGCCGGCGTGTCGCTCATGCCGCCCAGCTGCGCGCCCATCGCGAACACACTTATCGGAACAGAATGGAAAGCCTGCTTGATTTCATTGCCGAAAATCCCACCCTGCCCGACCAATCTGAAAAAACAATTTAACAGCGTATAATCAGCCGACTTTATGTATGGGATTGTTTGAACGATGAGCAGGCAGCAAAATCAGCGCTCCCCGCAGGCTAGCCTGCATATGCAGGAAATGGGAAGCAAAGAACTCTATCTGCGGCTGCTCGGCCATGTTCTTCCTTACTGGAAGATGTTCGGCATTTCCATTTTGACCACTATTGCCGTGGCGGCCACAGAACCTGCGCTGCCAGCCTTGTTGAAGCCCCTGCTCGATGGCAGCTTCGTCAATCGCGACCAGACGATGATCCGGCTTATCCCCATGCTCATGATCGGACTGTTCCTGCTGCGGGGCATGCTCACCTTTACCAGCAGTTACGCAATCAGTTGGGTATCGAGCCAGTTGGTCATGGATTTGCGCAATCTCATGTTCCGCAAGCTGAATAGCCTGCCTACCCCCTATTTCGACAATGCTTCCTCCGGCAACGTGATCGCCAATATTGCTTTCAATGTGGTGCAGATCACCGCAGCCGGCACCAACGTCATTACCGTGCTGGTGCGCGATTCATTCTCGGTACTGGGCCTGCTGGGATGGATGTTGTACCTCAACTGGAAACTGACTTTGATTGCTTTGGTGGTCGCCCCCCTGGTGGCGTTAACCGTGCGTCTTTTCAGCAGCCGCCTGCGCCAGACGAGCCGCAGTTCTCAGCGTGCGCTGGGCGACATCACGCACGTACTGGAAGAAGCCATCGAAGGGCACAAGGTGGTCAAGATTTTCGGCGGCCAGAAATACGAACAGGACCGTTTCCATGACGCAACCAACCGGCTGCGCCGCTTCAGCATGAAGCAAACCGTCGCAGCCTCCCTGAACGTGCCCCTGGTCCAGCTGATCGCCGCTATTGCCCTTGCCACGATCATCTACATTGCTACCCTGCAAACCTCCGGCGACCAGATTACGGTAGGCGGGTTCGTCTCATTCATTACGGCGATGCTGATGCTACTGGCCCCGATCAAACGCCTGACGGGCACCAATGAAGGCTTACAGCGCGGCTTGGCGGCAGCGGAAATGGTTTTCGGCTTGCTTGACCGCGAATCCGAACCGGACAGCGGCACGATCAAAATCGCCCATGCCGGAGGCCACCTCGAATTCCGCAACGTGGCGCTGCAATACGACGAGGGCGGCGCCAACGTGCTGCAGGATATCTCCCTCGATATCGCCCCGGGCGAAACCATCGCGCTGGTCGGCCAGTCTGGCAGCGGCAAAACCTCTTTGGTCAATCTCATTCCCAGGTTCTATCACCCGACCCAGGGCAGCATCCTGCTCGATGGGCACAACCTGGAGGAAATCAAGCTTTCCTGCCTGCGCGACAACATTGCCTTTGTCAGCCAGGACGTCGTCCTGTTCAATGACACCATTGCCGCCAACATCGCCTACGGCAGCAAGGCGCAGGCCACCGAGGCGGAAATCGTTGCTGCCGCCGAAGCCGCCCACGCCATGGAATTCATCAAGGAAATGTCGCTGGGCCTGAAAACTCTGGTCGGCGAAAACGGCATCAAACTTTCCGGCGGGCAACGCCAGCGCATAGCCATCGCCCGAGCCATTCTCAAGAATGCGCCCATTCTGATTCTGGATGAAGCCACTTCGGCCCTCGACACGCAGTCCGAACGGCATGTGCAGGCCGCGCTTGAAAATCTGATGCGCAACCGGACGACCATCGTTATCGCCCACCGGCTTTCGACCATCGAAAAGGCCGACCGGATCGTGGTCATGCTGAAAAGCCGGATCGTCGAAATCGGGACTCATCGCGAATTGATCGCGCAGAATGGCACGTATGCAAATCTTCACCGCATTCAGTTTGCCATGGGGGGAGGGATGCAGGATGCCTGACCCGACAGCTCGCAAGCTGCTGCATATCGTGCATACCGAGGCCTCGCAAGGATGGGGGGGGCAAGAAATCCGCATCCTCACCGAAGCGCAAGGGATGATTGCACGTGGACACCGGGTAACCCTGCTCACGCCTCCCGGCGCAAAAATCTTTCAGGCGGCGCGTGACCGCGGCATCCCTGTGGTAGCCATGCCTTTCGAGAAAAAGACCCTCAAGGGCGTTCTCGCCATGCGTCGCTGGCTGCGCAACAATGTATGCGACATCATCAACACTCACAGCTCGACCGACAGTTGGCTGGTCGCTTTAGCCCAGATCGCTTTCCCTCGCCGCGTGCCTGTCGTGCGGACACGACACATCTCCGCGCCGGTCTCCTCTGCCAGGGCGACCCGCTGGCTCTACGCCAGCGCATCGAATCATGTGGTCACCACCGGGGAAAGATTGCGAACCACCCTGGAGAATGAGCTGGGCCTGCCACCCGGACATGTGACATCGATCCCCACCGGCATCGACCTGGTCCGTTACTCTCGCGCCAAGGCCAAACCAGGCCACGCAATCCGCTCCGAGCTGGACATTCCTGCGGACACCCTGGTTATCGGCATTGCCGCCACCTTGCGTAGCTGGAAGGGGCACGACTATCTGCTCGACGCATTCACCGAATTGGCTGGCCGATTTCCATCCGCTCACCTGCTGATCGTTGGTGACGGACCACGCCTCGCTCACCTGACAGAGCGCATCGCAGCTTCCGGGCTGGCCGGAAAAATTCACCTGATCGGCCACCGTGATGACGTTCCAGACGTACTGGCCGCCATGGATGTGTTCGCTCTACCCTCCTATGCCAACGAAGGCGTACCTCAGGCGATCATGCAGGCAATGGCGATGGAACTGCCGGTCGTCTCGACTACCGTCGGCTCGATTGATGAAGCGGTGGAAGATGGCATCACGGGATATCTGGTCGAACCCAGAAATGCGAGGCAACTAGGGGAAAGGCTGGCTACACTGCTTAGCGATGAAACCCAGCGCCGGCTGATGAGCGAGGCCGGGCGAAACCGTGCTCAAACCCGCTTTTCAATGGACGCCATGCTGGATGCGATGGAAAACGTGTTCGCCCAAACCTTGCACGCGCGCGTCGGATAGCCGCCGCCCTAGCTTTTCAGAACCCGCGCATATACCGCTTCCAGCCGCCTCACCATCGCCTCGTCGCTGTAGTTCTCGCGTACGCGCCCTTGCCCTTTTGCGGCTATCCTCACCATTTCCTCCGGCTTGGCAAAACAAGCCTCGATTCTCGCTGCCAGGGCCGCAGTATCGCCCGGAGGAACGCTGAACCCGTATTCGTCGTCACCCAGAACCTGCCATACTCCGCCGACAGCAGTGGCGATCACCGGCAAACCGGCCGCCATCGCCGACAGCATCGCCAGGGAAAGCCCCTCCCACAGGGAAGGCATGATGAACAGGTCCATGGCCCGGAACAAGTCCCCCAGATCGCTACGGGTGCCGAGAAACATCACTCGCCGTTCCAGTCCCAGGCTCGCCGACAAGGCCTTCAGCGCCTGCGCCTCGCGTCCGTCCCCGACAAGCAGCAAATAGGCGTCCATCCCACGCTGTCGCAGCAGGAAGAGCGCCTCGATCAGATAGCGGTGGCCCTTCTGCTCCTCAAGACGCCCAACCGTTCCCAGCACGGTGGCGCCTTCAGGAATCCGCAAACGCTCCCGCGCCTGCTCGCGCGACAACTCGGAGTGGGAGCGCACCAGATCCACCGAGTTGGGGATGACCTCGACCAGCGATTCCGGCACGTGATCGTAACGGACCACATCCTGTTTGATTTCCTCTGAGCCGGCAATCAGCGCGGCGGTATGACGTGCCAGGTACCAATTGGCAAGCTGGCGATGCAGCTTGTGTCGGGTATAGGTATTGTGGATCGAGGCCACCGCGGGTACTCCGGCTTTTCTGGCGGCCAGTCGCCCATAGAAGTTGGCATGGTAGAGATGGCTGTGCACGAGATCGATCCGCTCGCGCCGGATCAGATCAACCAGCGCCGGCACCACGCTCCCGTCGCGCCCCCCTTTGTTCAACAGGTGCAGTTCTGCCAGGGGGAAACCCATGGCCAGAATTTGGTCGCCAAGCTCGCCCCGTTCACCGATGCAGCAGACGAATGAGGAGAAACGCTCTGCATCAAGCTTGCGCAGTATGCTCAGCAAGAGATTTTCAGCACCGCCGACTGGCAGGGTGACAAAGAGATGAAGAATTCTAGCCGGAGTAGTCGCCACCGCACTCAATTTCCTGTCCATGCCTTGCCTTAGGCGTCGGCAAAGCGGTTTCCCTGTTTGCGCTCTAGCGCATGCTGACCGATCCTGGCAGCAAGCAAGCCAGCTACGCGTGGCGCCGCCTGGCCATCCAGTCCAAATGTTTCCGCCGCCACGCATTTTTGCCGGTTCTCCAGATTAAAAGACCGGTCGTTGAGATATAGCGTAATGAAGCCCAACAGTTCCTCATTGCTGTTTGCCAGGCTGACTGCATCGAACTCCAGCAATTCCCTGATGTGCTGGAGTTCCGTATAGTTGCGGACCGATCGTTCCGGAGGGACGGGCACGGCATCGAAACCGACCACGATAACCGGCGCTCCATTGGCCATGGCATCCAGACACATGGTCGAAAAGACATTGATGACCATTGCCGCATAGCGCATCGTTGCCGCCAGCATCAACGGCTTGCCCATGGTCACGTCGTTGCCGTCGCTGCCGACCGCCGCATAGGGGTATTGAATGGCAACCCCGGCCTGCCCCTGGTATTTGTCATAGGCCGCAAAATCATCGGCTGGGTGGGGCCTGATCAGCAAGTTGGCATTCGCCGGCAGTTTTCCGGTCTCTCTGGCATGCAGGATGTTGTCGATAATCACGTCCTCGCGCCCGTAAATGATCTGGGCAGAGGTCGAATAAACGATCACCGGCCCGCTCTCCGGCAAGCCCACGCTTTTACGCCATTCCGCTTCGTTCGGCAGCAGTTCCGGGTGGGTATAGATATCAAAACTGGGAATGCCGACGGTATGCACGCGCTCCGGCGGATACTGGTGAAAGCGGATTGCCTGGCTCCGGATCAGGTCGTTCCAGACGAGCAGATCATGGGGGGACGAATAGAAAGCGCCGCGAACCGTCAGATTGTCCCAGCTCTCCAGCATGCACGCGGTGTAGATGCCGCGCTTCCGACAAAAATCTATGGCCACACCATCCGCCGCCATCGGGTTGCTGACCACGACGGCAGAAGGCTGATACTTGCGGAGCAGCTCTTCGCCCTGCGGCCACTTGGCAGCGCTTTCCGCAAGCTTTTCCCATATGCCGAAAGGCACTCCTGCAAGCATTTTCCCCACTGCCGACTGAAACGCATGGCGCCTCGTCAGGGTTTTCCCGAAATGGGCCAGCAGCTTGCCGTAGGGAATCTTGTTCCGCCACACGTAGGTTCTCAGCCTCTGGATCAGCTTGGATAAACCTCTCAGCGGCGGGGTTTCCAGCGTCTCGAAAACAACATTGTCGCCAAACGTTGCCGTTACCGTCGCTCTCTCGCCTTCGGGCAACCCGAACACCACGCAGCGAAATCCTTTGGCAACCAGCGCCTCAAGTACGCCGCCACGCACGATGTTGCGTACCGCACTGGAACCATAGTTCAGGATATAGAACAGCGTTGGGTTTTTTTGCGACTCCACTCAATAACCCCTTAAATTTTCCGTTGTCGATTTTATCCCAACGTTTGCCATCACAAGCGCTTATCTACGGGCACGCGCAACATATCCCCGATCCAGAGACGCGTCAGCACCTTGCCGAATGCCTGGCTGTCACGGCCATAGCGCTTGAAATAACTTTCCACCAGTTCATACTGCTCGTCGGGGGTGTAAAACACGATCTCCATATCATTATCGAACTTGAAATCAGCCAGCGGCCGGTCCGATTTCAACCATGCGGCCACATCATGGCCGAACAACGCCTTCGTCCGCACTTCCCCACGGTCTGCGTCCAGGAAATGGGTAAACGACATCCGATGATGATTGGCAATATCACTGATCTGGTTTTCCATCTCGGGATTGTCCGGGAACAGCGCCAGCACCACTTCCGTAATTGCCGCCACCAGACCGAGGCTATGCTCGAGATATAATGCGCAGGTGTATTTTTGCAGCAAATTGGCACCATCCGAGCCATTCAGCAGCTTCTCGAAATTCTCATCGGCAGCATAATAGGCCCGCAGTTCGGCTTCCGTGCTGAATAATTCTCGCTGGGTGTCCTGAACAAAGGACGCAAAAAGCGTGGATAGATCATGGTGCACCGCCACGAGATCAGCCAACTTGAACAAGAATTCCTGAATATTGACCTTCTGCTCCAGAAGGAATTTGAAAAATCCGGCGAACGCCCGCCCGTTATAAAAAACCGACACGGCAAGGTGCAGCGTCCGGGCTTTAAGATACTCCCCGAAACTGAAATCCTTGGTGGCAATGACGATCTCTTCCGTTTCAATAGATTTTCCCAAGCCGGGAATATTGCTGAAACTTCGGGGAAGTACCCGGAATTTTGTCTTGAAATGGGCCTCTCTCTGTGTCGTTTTGTCCATCTCCATTTCAGATCCCTGCACCAGCATCAACTGGTAACAGACAATCTGGCCAATCCGCAATTCAATCAGTTTCGCCAACGCCTTGACGTGGGTTGCGAACGACTCTCCGGGCAGGGGAATAATCAGTTCGGATTTCGTCTCGCAGCCGTAATCCGCGAGCTCGTACTGCGTATTAATCATGTCTTCGACGCTGATGTTTTTGCGCTTGATATTTTTCAGCACTTCCGAATCCATGGATTGCACCGACATCCACAAGGGCATCGAAACGGATTGGAGCCTTTTCGAGATTTCAATGAGTTTTCGCCCCCGGTTTTTTGCGGTGGTGGCAAAGACCGTTTTAGGAAAACCGGTTTTGTCATGGATTTCGTTGATTTTTTCTGCCACCTCGATATCCCGTTCGAGCATGCCGAAGTTGGGATCCGCGATAAGCAGATTTTTAACCGTTTTCCCGATCCGGCGTGAAATGTATTCCAGCTGATCGCGTACCCGCTCGGTGCTGAATTTGTTGACCTTGGTGTAGCTGCTGTGCCCTTCGTGGCAATAGGTACACTTGAAAGGACAGCCGCGATGCGTCTCGATCATCGGCGACAGGCGGTCATCGAAGAATTTATCCAGCATCCCAGTCAAATAGGGCGATGGGTAATCATCCAGATTCGCCGTTCTGGGGAAGGGGACATACTGCTTCACCTTATCCTGAAGGAGAAAAATCGACCCCGGAAATTCCGTCAGCTTCATCTTCGCCACATCAAAATCATGTGCCACCGCATTCCTGACGACCTCGGCAAAACCGGTTTCGCCCTCGTGCATCACATAAAAATCGAGTTCATCCTTCAAGCGCTGCAAAAATTCGAGCTGATCAGTCGGCTCATAGGAAATATTGGGGCCGCCCATCACCGTAATGACACTGGGGCACTCTTTCTTCACATAGCGCATGAAAGACCTGTTGAGTTCCAGATTCCAGGGGTAATTGGAAAGCCCGAGAATTTTCGGCATTTCCCGATCGAGCGCCTCTTTAAGCTCCTCGGGATATTTGAAAAGGCTGATCTCAATATCAGGCATCATCTTCTTTGCGTAAGCAGCCACCATGCCCACATTCAAAGGAAATGAATCGTTCGATATGGTGATTGTGGTGTGAGTCAGATCAGCCAAATAAATTTTCACGTTTTCACTCTAACAAAGAAAGAAATCAAGCGGTAAAGATGGCCCCATTGAGCGCTTTGCTCACTGCCATGGCCTGCGTATAATCGGTTTTTTAGACAAAATCCTTACTTAACTTATATGTCGAGCGCCCGCCATCCAACTCGCCCTAACTCCTTCGAAATCGAGGGCCGCCGCATTGGCCCCGATTTCCCGCCTCTGGTTATCGCTGAAATAGGCATCAACCATGAAGGCAGTGTCGAAAAAGCAAAAAAAATGATCGGCGATGCCGGTGCTGCAGGGTGTGAATGCGTCAAATTCCAGACTCACGTCATTGATGACGAGATGATCCCAAATAAGGTGATTCCCGGCAATGCAAAAGAATCCATCTGGAACATCATGAGCCGCTGCGCACTAACGGCGGAGGAAGAGCGCGAGCTAAAATCATACACCGAATCAAAGGGCATGATCTTCCTGAGCACCCCTTTTTCCAGAGCCGCCGCCGTGCAACTCGAAAAGCTCGGGGTATCCGCCTATAAAATCGGCTCCGGCGAGTGCAACAACACCCCCCTGATCGAACATATCGCCAGCTACGGCAAGCCGGTGATCCTCAGCACCGGCATGAACAACCTGGAGTCCGTCGCGAAATCCGTCGGCATCCTGCACAAGCACAAAATCCCCTTTGCCCTGCTGCATTGCACCAGCATCTACCCAACCCCTTACGACAAGATTCGCCTGGGCGCACTTTCCGACCTGCAACAGGCCTTCCCCGACGCGGTGATCGGGCTGTCCGACCATTCCCTGAGCAATTACCCTTGCCTCGGCGCGGTTGCCTTGGGCGCATGCATCCTGGAGCGCCATTTTACCTCAAGCAAAAGATGGAAAGGGCCCGATATTCCAGTTTCGATGACACCACGGGATCTTAAAGACCTCATCGAAGGTAGCCGGGCCATTCACCAAGCCTTGGGAGGCCACAAGGATATCCTGGCCGAAGAACAACCCACCATCGATTTTGCCTATGCCTGCGTGGTCGCCATTCGGGACATCAAAGCCGGCGAAGCGCTGAACAACGGCAATATCTGGGTCAAACGCCCCGGTACCGGGCAAATCAAGGCAGAACATTTTGACAGTTTGCTGGGCAAAAAAGCCCAGACAGATATCCAGAAAAACGAACAAATCCGCTGGGACCAGCTAGTTGACTAAGAAAATTCTTTTTCTGACCGGAACGCGTGCGGATTTCGGCAAACTGAAACCGCTCATGCAAGCGGTTGCCGCTTCGCCCCGCTTTGAACTGTCGCTTTTCGTGACCGGCATGCACACGCTCTCCCGCTATGGCTATACCGTTGAGGAAGTGCACAAATCCGGGTTCTCCCATGTGCATGTTTTCATGAATCAGATCCACGGCGAACCCATGGAACTGGTCCTCGCCAATACCATCGAGGGCTTGTCCCGCTACATCCATGAACACAAGCCCGACATGCTCGTGGTGCATGGAGACCGGGTCGAAGCCTTGGCTGGGGCGATTGTCGGCTCATTCCAGAACATTCTGGTTGCCCATGTCGAAGGTGGCGAAGTCTCCGGCACCATTGACGGCCTGATCCGGCACTCCATCTCCAAGCTGTCCCATCTTCATTTTGTGGCCAACAACGAGGCCGCAGACCGACTCCGGCAGCTCGGTGAAAACCCGGACGCCATCTTCGTCATCGGCTCCCCGGATATCGACGTCATGCTATCCACCACGCTACCGGAACTGGTCAAGGTCAAATCCTACTATGGCATTCCCTTCGACGATTACGCCATCGCGATCTTTCATCCCGTCACTACGGAACTCGACAAACTTTGCGATGAGGCGACCGCTTTCGTTGACGCCCTGGTGGAAAGCGGCCGGCAATATGTAATTATCTTCCCGAATAACGATGAAGGTTGCGACAACATCTTCTTTGCCTATCGCTCTCTGGAGGGGGCCCCGCGTTTCCGCTTGCTTCCTTCTCTACGGTTCGAGTATTTCCTCACCCTTCTCAAACATGCCCGTTTCATCATCGGCAATTCGAGCGCCGGCATCCGCGAAGCGCCGGTGTACGGCGTGCCGACCATAAATGTCGGCACCCGGCAGCAGGACCGGTATCAATACCAATCCATTCTTAACGCCGAAAACACCAAGGCATCGATCCTGGAAGCCATTTCCCGCATCGACGCCCTGCCCCCCATGGAGCCCTCAGACCATTTCGGCACCGGAAACAGCGCGGACCATTTCATGCAGGGGCTGGCATCGCCGGAACTTTGGCAAACGCCCAAGCAGAAGAAATTCTTCGACGTTCCGCTAGGAAAATGAACCCGCCCGAAGTCATCGCCATCATTCCCGCCCGAGGCGGGTCGAAGGGATTGCCGCGTAAAAACCTTCGATTATTGGCCGGGAAACCGCTGATCGCACATTCCATCCTCGCAGCACGCGAATGCGGCCTGATCAGCCGTTGCATCGTCAGCACGGAAGACCCGGAAATCAAGCAGGTCAGCCTGGAATACGGCGCTGAGGTGGTAGATAGGCCCGCCGACTTGGCGACCGATCATGCACTGAGCGCCGACGTTGTGCGGCATGTGCTGGAAAAGCTGTCCGAAACAGGTTTCCAGCCCGAATATTTTGTTCTGCTTCAGCCGACTTCCCCGTTGAGAACCAGCCGCCATATCCAGCAGTGCCTGCAAGCCTTTCTCGCTTCCCCATCTCCCTGCTCAATCAGCGTGACCGAAACGGAACACCACCCGTACAAGGATTTCACCTTGGACAACGGTTTCCTTCACCCCTTGTTCGGGGCGGAATATCTGAGTCAGCCTCGCCAGCAATTGCCCATGGTTTACCGTCAGAATGGGGCGATTTATGCCATGAAATGCCGAGCATTTCTTGAACATAATGGTTTTTTTGTGGAACCTGCCTTGCCCTTTTTTATGGCAAAAAAAGATAGTATCGACATTGATTCCGGCCTTGATTTGCAGGCCGCGGAACAGCTTCTGTCCCCCAATCCGCTCTAAAATTTCCCCGCCCATGATATCATTCGGACAAAATGTATTTGTCGGAATGATATTGTCAATGGCTATTTTATTGAAGGGTGGAGCGATCTTCCTCCACATCCCTAAAACCGGGGGTAGCTGGGTAACACGTATTCTTCAGGAAATGGATTTGATCGAAGGCCGGATCGGCCACATGCACGCCGATTCAGACAGAATACTGAATGCTTACCGGTTTGGCGGTGTAAAGACCCACGCGGGGTATTTGATCAAGAGAAAAGTCCAGAAGAAGATTCGGCGCTTTATTCCGGCCCGAAAATTGCCCGCGAAGCCATTTATGTTCTGCTTCGTAAGACACCCTTTGTCTTGGTATGAATCCTGGTTCAAGTACCAATCCCTGAAATGGAATTGGCGAACCTGGGGCACCGAGCTCAATCCGGATGACTGGCACCCGCTCTCAATGCTGAATGGGCTGGGCAGTGATAACTTTACGGGGTTCATGACAAATATTCTGAAGAAGCGTCCGGGCTTTGTCACGGAACTTTTCGGCAATTATACGAAACCAAATATCACCGATTTCGTGGGCCATCAGGAAAATCTTGGAGAAGACCTGATCCAGGTTCTGACCCACCTGGGCTTGCCCCACGATCCCTCCGTGATCAGAAACATGCCTCCCGTAAACGTCAGCACAGAAACCAGCCTGAAAATCCACTGGGAGCCTGAATTGCGCGCAGAAGTGGAACGCCTGGAATACGCTGCAATGGTGCGCCATGGCTATCAAACACCGGGCGTCCTGGTGCATACGTATAAAGAGCACCTCGCCTGATCACTTATTGAAACAGGCTTGCACCACGGCAGCAGAGAACCGTTCTGCGCCCCGCAAATTCAGGTGATCATGATCACGGAAATATTCCGAGCCCATAGCCGGAAGACTCCGAAAATCGACATAGGCAAAACCGAATTCGCTGGCTAGACGGCGAAATTGCTCCTGCGCAGCTTCGAAAGCCGGGTCTGAGGCAATCGCCGCAAGATATTCTGTACTCACCGGCGTGCGGACCAGGCACACCTCTGCGCCGATGCCCTTGAGATATTCGAGGGTTCCTCGATAAGCGAGAAAATCCCTAGTGGCCAGAAACCCTTTGACTGGCCTTTGCCCGTCAACCCGCCTCATCACCCTCTTCTGGCGTTCTTCTTCCGAAAGTAGCGCCCACTGGGGCTCCTCTTCGACCTTGTATTTTGCCCATGGGCCGCGCAAATATTTGTTGATTGCCGGCTCGAAGGCATACAGCGCAAATGGCAGCCATTTGTGCTGCTTGAAAAAGGTTTCGGAGGTGGAATCGGCACTGATGCGGTCGGATCCGAAAGATTGTGGACTGGCCATCAAGATGACCTTGCCGGGTTTCCTGAAGCGGTAGTATTCCTTGGCCACGATTTCCATGGTGCGCGTGCTGTCCGCCCTGAGACCAAGGTTGACGAAGCCTTTAAGTCCACGCATGGAAATTTCAACATGCGAATCTCCCAGGGCGATATTGGCTTCCTTGCCGGCATAGACCAGATGCGCCCGTCGTGCATAGGGGTCTGATTGCGCCACATAGAGCCTGAGCACCAGTTCAACACCGGCAACAAATAGCAGGATGGAAATCAGTACCAGGCCCAGAAACAGCCGGGATTTCCTGGCCGGTTCAGAAAGAGAAGTAAATGAATTCGGCATAGCCGCGGGTCATCATGGTAAGAAGCGAAATCACCAGCAGCGCAGTGACAAAAATGGCCGATTTATAGCCGGGCTGCCACTTCGGGCCGGTTATCCCTCCATCCGACAGGTGCTGGTAAAAATCCAGGGCCGGGCGATAGCCTCTCAGCAATTGTTGGGTATTAGGCGCAAACCAGGAAATCAGCAGCAGCATGCTCACCCATACCCAATATTTTCTCTCGATGAGCGGCGAATAACGCTGCGTTTCCTCGAGGAAGTCTGAAAAATGAAAGGCTGCATCGAGTGGCGGGGTAAACATGGTGCGCAAAATATGTAGCGCTGTATGCATGGATTCTGCGCGGAAGAAAACCCATGCCAACACCACGACGAGGAAGGTCATGGTCGCGGATGAAAACGACCAAGCGAAACGGGCTTTCTTCGCCGGATGCACCGGCCAGAATGAACGCCACAAGTGGTTTACCGTAAGGAAAAAACCATGAATCATTCCCCAGAAGAAGAAAGTCCAGCCCGCTCCATGCCATATCCCACCCAGCAACATGGTGGCAAAAAGATTAGTATACCGGCGCATTTCCCCTTTCCTGTTGCCCCCCAGAGGAATATAGACGTAGTCCCGCAGAAAGCGGCTGAGCGTCATGTGCCAGCGGCGCCAGAATTCGATAATGCTGGTTGCCTTGTAAGGGGAGAAGAAATTCAGTGGCAGATTGATGCCGAAGAGCCTGGCCAGACCGATCGCCATATCCGAGTAGCCGGAAAAATCAAAGTAGATCTGGACAGTGTAGGCCAGCGCGCCGCCCCAAGCATCCCAGAACGTGACAGCGCCCCCCTGTGCTACCGCTGAAAACACCTGATTTGCCGCAGGCGCCACAGAATCAGCCAGGACGACCTTCTTGAACAAGCCGAGGGCAAAAATACTCAAACCGACGGCAAAGTTCGCATAGTTGGCGCGATACGTCGATTTTCGCTCGAATTGCGGCATCATTTCCTTGTGATGAAGGATGGGGCCGGCAATCAGGTGCGGAAAGAAGGTTACGAACAGGCCGTAATTGACGAAATTGTATTCTCGGGCCGTTCCTCGATAGGCATCGACGAGAAAGGCAATCTGGGTGAAGGTAAAAAAAGAAATCCCCAAAGGCAGAATCACATTCAGCAAGGGAATGGTTGCACCGGTCGCCAGTGCCAGATTGCTCAGGAAGAAATCGGCATATTTATAATAGGCCAACAGCAGAATATTCGCCGAGATGCCGGCAATCAGTAAGGTTTTCTTGATCGAGCGGTCACCAACCCGGCCCAGCTTGGTTACCCAGGTCCCGATGGCGTAATTGAAAATAATCGACCCCAGCAAAAGACCGATATAGGCTGGATTCCAGCCGGCATAAAAAATGACGGAAGCCGCAAACAGCCAGCCGCAGGCAATCCGACGCTGCCATTTTGCCAGCGCAAAAAATACGATTAGCGTAAGCGGGAGAAAGGCAAAAATGAACAGGAATGAATTAAACAGCATGGCTAGCAATCACCGCAGAAATACGTCTGCCTCTTTGCACAACAATCGCTTCCATACAAGTGTTTAACATTGACCGCCAGCATGTTTACTGCTGGCCATCCCACATCCGCTGATAATAATCTTCCATCAATGCGACATGGCGCTCAATTGAGAATCGATCCAACACGTCGCGGCGCGCGGCCTCTCCCAACGATCTCCTCTGTGTCTCCGAAGCCAGCAGCCGGTTCAGGGCTTGCGCCAGCTGCACGCTGTCACCCATCGGCACGACCAATCCATTGATGTCATTCCGGACTCCTTCCAGGTTGGCTGGGTAATCGCTTACCACCACGGCGCAACCACAAGACATGGCATTCAAGGTGGTAATGGGAAAGCCTTCCTTCAGAGTCGGCAATACATAGATGTCGAACGCGCCAAGCAAATCCGGCAAATCGCGGCGGGTGCCCAGAAACTGTACCCGATCCGCCACGCCGAACTGTTTTGCCTGTTCCTTGACTTCATTCTCAGCTCGGCCATTGCCGACCACCAGCCACTGGACGTCGGCATATCCATGCAGTCTGGTTATTGCCTCGAAAAAGAAACGGTGGCCTTTTTCCGGATCCAATCGCGCCACCATCCCGACGATAGGTCGATCCGGGTCGAACCCCAACTTTCTTTTCGCATCGGCCCTCGATGCCGGCGGCTTGAACTGCTCGGTATCCACCGCGTTGTAAATCAGTTCCACCTTGTTCGGCGAATAGCCGTACCACTCGCTGAGCTGTTGCACGACTCCCTGGCTGCATGCCACGTAACCGTCCGTGAAGCGATCCAGGAAACGGCTCAGCAGAACGCGCTGAATCCTCCTGTTGTCATACACCACCGGCTCATAGGTCAGCATGACCGGAGTACCCGCCATCAGGCCGGCAAGCCTTGCATAGAGGCTGGGATGGTAGCTGACGCCGTGGAGAATATCGATCTGCCGAGCCTTCATTAAATTCGCCAAAGCCTTTATGGTTCGGACCGACTGGCGCCGATATCCCAGGGTAATTACCTCAACCCCCAAGGCCTCGATCTCCTTGCCGATAATGCCGGTATTCTCAATGGCGCAGACGATGGGACGAAAACGCGTCCGATCAAGCCGTTTACAGAGGTCAAGCACCCATTGCTGCACGCCGCCGAGATTCAGCCCAATCACCACGTACAGAACATTTAACGGTCTTTCCATAGCCCCACCCTTTTAACTATCATTCAATACCAGGGCTTACCCCGGTTCTGGAACGACCTGAAAAAATTTGCGCCCATCTCAAGGAAAAACAAAGCCGTCCTAAATCCAGTCCAGGCAAACCTTTGTTTCGAGGTTTTCGTCGCGCAGGCGCTTGCGGAGCGCATCAACTTCCGGCGCCAAATCAGGCATCTGTTTTTCATGCGTTTCCACAATGACGAGATCGACTTTATGGATAACGCCTCTGTCGATAAGACTGTTCAACACCTTGCATTCCGCACCCTCGATATCCAGCTTCAATAATTTGACGCGGCTACCTAAAGAATTGATGAACTGGCCGATATCCACACAATCCGCTTGAACCAGTTCGCTCTCAGATTTTCCGTTTTTCCCAAAGAAGGTCGCTGCCACCGATACGTCGATGCTATCCGCGGAGCCGCGTGCTTTCGGAATATAAAGGGTGAGTTTGCAATCCTCATCCATCACCCCCTTGTTGATGCAATGCACCCTACCGTTTCCCCGAAAGCGGGAGCTCAGCAAACGGAACGCCAGAGGGTTCGGTTCGAATGCATAGATTTCAGCCTTGGTTGCTGCAAAACGTGAAGTAATATCGCCAATATTGGCCCCGCCATCGATAATCACATCCCCGGGCTCGATCGGGACCTCCAGATTAATTTCTGGCAAAGAGACAGCTTGCGCATTTCCCAGAAAGTTAACCATTCTTTCCACAAAAGGATGAAAACGGAAAGCCCGATAAAAGTATTTTCTGATTCTTCTGTGAACCAATGTCTTGAGTTTCATCAAAGCTCCTCAGGTATTCCTTTCATGCACCACCCCCAGGGGAATCTGCAAATTTCGCAGCTCAAGCTGTTTACACCCCCAAGATGAGCGACGCCTCAAAAAAAATCTGCTTGGCAGTAATCCGGGTCAGACAATCACTCACTCGTGTTCCTTCGCAACCCGCCTTGCCGCATGGCACACATGGCCAATCCTGCTGCAGAACGACGTTTTTTCCGGCACGCTGTATCCCTTTTTTCAAGGGATATGGATGCTCACCCGCCGCCGCAGTCCACGGGCCCCAATTGTAAGCCCCCGTAGGGCCGAACAGTACGATCGATGGCACATTCATCGCCGCCGCCAGATGACTGGGGGCGGAATCCACCCCAATGTAAAGGCGTGCATCGGCCAGGACGCCTCCCAGTTCCTTAAGGCTGAGGTCCCCAGAGAAAACCACTGGCTGGCTATGGCAAAACTCCAGAATGCTGGCCAGACGCTCCAGCTCGGCTTTTGCCGGGCCGCAGGTAACAACTGGCCGCAAGCCGAGCTCCTGCTCCATGCGATCGATGCATTGCGCCATAACCCTGTCATCCGCGCACTTGAACAACCAGCGCGAAGTGGGATGAATCACCGCATAGGGCACGCCCGGCTCTACCCCCTTTCCCGCCAGCCTCTTTCGGACGGATGTCGCAACCTCGGGAGGGACTACGAAATCCACTGCCAAGTCATGGGTGTCGATCCCGAAGGGGCGAACAATCTCCAGATCTCGGATCACCGAGTGATGCCGAACATCAGGGGTCTGTGCCGCATGGGTATAAAGATAGGTCTTGCCCGCCATCCCTTTCTTGCCCGCCGGCAAGGTCCCGATACGATAACGAGCCCCGGTGAAAAAACTCCAGAGAGCGCCACGATCCCCCCCCCCGGACAAGTCCACCGTCAGATCAAAGTGCTTGCGGCGCAACCTGGCCAGCGATACCAACTGGTACATCAGCCCGCGGCTTCGGTCTAGCCGAATGACCTCATGGACATACGGCAGCCCTTCGATCATGGGTGCCGTCTCGCTATTGAGAAGAAAGCTGATGGCCGCGTTCGGGAAAGTATTATGGATCGCTTTTATCGTTGGCACACTCAGCAGTATGTCACCGATATGCTTGAATTTTATGATCAGGATGTTGCGGACATCCTTGAACTGGGGGGGGGTCATGCTGGAAGTGGCATGGACTAATTGACCTTAACCAGGGCAAATCGCTTATTGTCGTAAACTGGGATCGTTCCCGACAACAATCCCTCCCGGTCTTTTTTGACGACAATATAGCTCATCCCCTTTTCACGGGCCAACTGTTTCAACTCGGCGAGCCCGCCCTGCATCCGGTCTAGAAGCATTTGTCCATTCGTCGTGTGGGATTCTCTATCATGCAGGAACACATTCCGTTCGGCAACGATGCCGAATCTGGTCGACACCACAAGAAAAGCGGCGTCCCCAGGAGTATTATCTTTACTCCATCTCGCTAAATCAAGGAGTGCTGTTGAATCAGGATCATCCTTATAGTAGATCCAGGATCTGAAATCATGGCGTAACGTCATCAGCATAACCAGAGCAACGCAAACAATAAATAACCGCTTTCCCCAAACCCCGGAACTCCTCCATTCCATTCGGGAAACCAGTACCGCAAGCCAGACAAATACCATCAATCCCAGAAATCGGGTACCGCGCAGTTGATCAAACACCAAGGGGAAACCTTCGATGGCGTAATAACCCGCCTGGAACAACAACATTCCAATAAAGGACACGAAAAATATTGCCAGAATCAGATAGTGCGTAAGCTCAAATTTCGGATCGATTTCTCGTTTCCATGACAGCGCAAACGCCACCACACCAAGCAGAAGAAAATACTTGAATTCGCTAAACCCCAAATAAGCCAAAACAGTGAGTCCGGCCAGAAACAACAAAGGGGTTCTTATATGAGCATTTACTTTATGTCCGAAAAAAAACATCCCACCTGAAAGCAGAGCAACAAACAAAGTCATCACATGGAGCAGAAAAAGCGGTAGATGTGAATAAATTCGTAATGGGTAAAATAGAAACTCCAATCCTTCGGGTATGCCCTGTTTCTGCATAAAATCAGAAATTGATGCCTGCGGATTTGGAATGACTTGTTGCGCCAAACCCCAAAAATAAGATGCAATTCGGCTCCACAATCCTCCCACGGACATAAAGCCAAATATCACAACCAGCAAACCAAAGATTGCAGCATATCCTCGTAAATCAGATTTTTTATCGGGGTAAAAAAAATAGGCGGCCATCAAAATTTCTGCCAGCAATATGCCTGAAGCATGTAAATTCGAAATCAGTCCGACAAATACAAACGCCATAAGAAGCAGACGAGGTTTCTGAATCCAGCGATAGAACAGAAAAATGGCAAAAGGCGCAAAAGCGGTGAAGAGGTTCCGCCTTGAAAAAATTGTCACGGGCCCCATCCCAAAATATTCACCCGCAATCGGAATCGCTATGGGAAAGGTCGCCAGAAAAGCAAAAACTGAAGCGAGCAAGGCTTTTTCTGTTAAATGGAAAAATAAAGCATAGGCTCCAAGCAAAAACAATAGGTTCAAGGGAAACACCAAAATTTTGTACCCTAACGTCACATCTCCCGTAACACGGTAAACGGTACCAAAATATCTCATAAATGAAGCTTGATATAATGAATCGACGCCTGTTGTCGTAAGTAGTATCCGTTGATCCGCCAGAACCTGCTTCAAGAGCGTTGGCCATTGCCACTCTGCTTTCTGGCTTGGCGTCATGGCCTCTCGCTCATGCTTGTATTGCATGACAACTGAAAAATAAATACCTGTCGTGTCGCTTTGCTTGATTTGCTCCACCCCCGTATTCCAGGAATAAAATGCCCAGAGCCCGGATACCCCGATAAAAAAAAGGATGGCCCAGATATGCGGTAACAGTTTGCTCATGTCAGGGAAAGTTTTCGGGGCAGTATTGCCAGACATGCGGGTAATATCATCCAAGTTCGGCAACTTCACGGAAAACCCGCAGATACTGCGCGGAAAAATATTCTTGCGAATAATATTGCTCGACCAGTTCTCTTCCTTTCAGCCCGAATATTTGCCGTGTCCGAGGTTCAGCAACCAGGGTTTTGAGCGCCTTGTACCAATCCTCCGGCGAGGACGCCAGAAAACCAGTTTCACCATGCCGAATGAACTCGCTATTGATGCCGACCGGCGAAGCCACTGCGGGTACACCGACTCCCATGTACTGCAAGATCTTGTAACCGCATTTCCCCCGAGCCCACAAGGTATCGTCGAGCGGCATGATACCGATATCGAAACTGCGCAGGGATTCGATTTCAGTGTCCAGCGCCCATTTCTCCTTGATGATACGCACCCTGTCCATGTCAATAAAATCGTTTGAAACGATCTTGAGATAAACATTGGGAAACTCTGCGCAGAGCTTCTGGAATACCGCCTCCAGACGCTTGAGATAATGCAGGTTGCCACGCACCCCGACCCAGCCGATGATCACCTTGTCAGTCGGTGCACCGTAGTCTTTCAACTGATACCGCCGAGTATCTATCGGGGTGGGCAGCTCATACACCCGCTTGCAGTTCGGTTCGGCAAACGCCGCAAGAAAACGGTTGCCTGCCACCACGGCAGCGCAATGATTTACCGTCCTGATGAATTTGATAAGGTTTTTTCCTGTCAGCGGCTGATGGTGCTCCAACTCATGCAACATCACCGCATCATCCATGTCGAAAATGATTCTGGGATTCAAATGCTTCATCCAGGCCAGCTCGAATGGATGGAAAGAGGTTTTCTTCTGGATCACCACCACATCGTGCCGTGCCACCGCGCGCAGCATCCTGATGCGGTCCAGTAACCCGGAGGGGATCGGCATCACAGTGGGCGCGACCCCGGCTGCTCGATATGCGTTCAAGCAGTTCATGACACGCAGCCGGCTGCTCGGTGGCTGCCGTTTCGTAAGCAGAAAAAGAACCTTCATGGCAACTTGAGTAATTTCTTGTAAGTTTGGATAAGCGTTTGCTCGTAATGCTCCCAGGTGTAGGTTTCGATGTGTCGCCTGGCCTCGGCGCCCATTTCCACCGCCACATCACGGTTCTGGTAATAGAACAGGATTTTCTCCATGAGTGGCTCCACCTGCCGTATCGGCACAATGAATCCATCCTTGCCATCCCGGGCCAGCGAACCGGCATTGGGAGTCACAATAACGGGCAAACCGCAAGCCATCGCTTCATAGGTCACCTTGGCGCTACCTTCGTCCACCGAGGGGAACGCGAATACCGTTCCCCGGTTGTAAAGCTGCACAGGGTCCGGCACGAAACCCAGATGAACGACATCCTTCCGTTCCAGATAGGGCGCCATCATCGGCTTCATTTCCTCATGCAGGGTTCCGACCAGCACCAGTTCGGCATCGGGCAGCTTCAGTCTATCCCATGCCTCCAGCAGATATTTGAGCCCCTTCCGCACGCACAGCAGACCAACGAACACCACCCGAAATTTGTCGTCTTCCTTGGGCAGGGGGCGGAATTTCGCCACCTCAAACCCGCGCGGAATCATGACCAGCTTTTCTTTCGAATAGCCTTCCTCCACGAAGGTGTCGTAGCAGAACTGTGAATTGACGAAGACATGATCGGCGATGTCGAATTCCTCAACCGCCACCTCCAGCTCCCGCCGCCAGTGGTCGAAGGGGGTCAACCATTTCGGCGCCTGCTCGAGCTTGCGCGGCACACCGTAAATAGCGTATTCCTCGTCGAGAATCCGCTTGCTGAAACGGGGATGGGAATATCCGCGATCGACAATGGTGATCGCCCCCTGTCGCCGGGCTGCCTTGAGCGAACGCAGGGATTCATGCGTCCAGCCGTGAAAAACGTCGCACTGGTGCTGACCTAGATAGGCAGCGGTTCTCCAGTCGAGCCACATCCGCTTCATCGAATAGTAATAGCGGGAAGACAGCGATGAAAAAATTTTTGCCGGCTGGAACCAGATGGTCTTGATCAAATCCCGGGGGACATCGGATTGGCGGTTACCATAGGTGATAACCTTCTCCAGGCTGCCATCCCGATAAAGTGCCCGGGCGGCATGAAAGGCCACATTGGAAAGTCCCGTCCCTCCCAGGCGACTGGCCGTACTGTAGACGACCCTCACGATACCCCCTCTCCCGAAGAAGTAATCCAGTCCCAAGTACGCTTCAATCCCTGTTCCATCGTAATTTTCGGCACCCATCCGAGATGTATGTGGATCCGGCCGATATCCAGCACAATCTGCGGCACATCGGCCTTACGGGCTGGGGTGTAGGTCACTTGGGTCGTCCTGCCCGCAATCTGTTCAAGCATCTTTACCAATTCGTTCAGGCTTACACCGCGACCGCTGCCAATATTGAAAATCCGGGGGTCTTCCGATAATGGCCGGTATGTAAGGCCTGCCATGAGTGCAGAAACCAGGTCGTCGATATACAGATAATCGCGCACGACCTCTCCATCCCCCCAAATCGTAATGGGCTCGCCGCGGAATATTTTCCCCATAAACACGGCCACCGAGCCTTGAGCTCCGGCCGGGTCCTGCCCCTCCCCATAAGGATTGCCTGGCCGGAACACCAGATAATCGAGTCCGTGCAGCCGATGATAAAGCCGCAAATAGTGCTCAAGAGTCAGCTTGCTAATCCCATAAGCATTGATCGGATTTGCAGGAAAATCTTCCGGAATAGGCTGATTTCCGGTTTGGCCGTAAACAGCCCCCCCCGTCGAAACAAAAATAAACCGGGGGGGATGTTTTAGACGGGCAATGCCATCCAGCATATGGATACCTGCCGCCACGTTGGACTGAAGATCGAACAACGGATCATTATTTGCCGATTGGGGTTTGGTGGTCCAGGCAAGATGGTAAACAGCCTCCACCCCCTCCAGCAAGGAAGGCCAAAGATCGGCGATGCCGGACATGTCGCCACAATGGCACTCAACGCCCTCCACCAAGGAGGGCACGCGATCGAATACCACTGGCAAATAGTTCTCAGCCAGCAATCTGCGACATAAATGGCTGCCAATAAATCCACTACCGCCCACTACCAGCACTTTATGAACAACTACGCTCAATGAGCATTCCTTTTTCTTGCTCTGCAACCGCTTATTTAGGCAGCCTCAGATTTATCGGCGTCGAAGACGCCATGAACAATTTCGGCCGGTTAATGGAAAAAATCGGCGGCTAATTGCCCTGTAGCTCGGGCCGAAAGCGGCGGATGTACCAGTTCGCCGCTTCTTCCATACCCTCGCGTATCATGTGGTTCGGCGCATAGCCCAGCAAGCGTTGAGCCTTTCCAATATCCGCAAGGGAATGCCGCACATCGCCCGCACGGAAATCGCGGTAAGTCGGCTGCGCCCCCTGGACTTTCGGATAGACTTTGGCAACCTCATCACGAATCAGCAGGAACAATTCATTCAAGGTGGTGCGATTACCCACGGCGATATTGTATACCTGATTCAGCGCCGCCCTATCGGTGGCGCAGGCGGCGAGCAGGTTGGCCTGGACGGCATTGTCGATGTAGCAGAAATCGCGGCTGGTCTCTCCATCGCCGTTGATATAGACGGACTCGCCGCTCAACAGGGCGGAGAACCACTTGGGAATCACCGCCGCGTAGGCGCCGTCCGGATCCTGACGGCGGCCGAAGATGTTGAAATAGCGCAGACCGATGACGTCGAACCCATAGCAGCGAGCGAACACATCCGCATACAGTTCGTTCACGTATTTTGTCACTGCATAGGGCGAAAGCGGCTTGCCGATCTGTTCTTCCACTTTCGGCAGGGCGGGGTGGTCGCCGTAGGTTGAGCTGGAGGCGGCATAAACGAAGCGCATTACGCTGGCATCGCGCGCGGCCGTCAGCATGTTGAGGAAACCGGTGATGTTGGTTTCGTTGGTGGTCAAGGGGTCTTCGAGGGAACGCGGCACGGAACCCAGCGCCGCCTGGTGCAGGACATAATCGACGCCTTGGCAGACGGAGCGGCAATCGGCAATGCGGCGGATGTCCCCTTCGATAAGAGAGAAATTGCGCCATTTTTCCGCGCCGACCAACCCGTGGACTTCCGCCAGATTTTCCCGCTTTCCGGTCGCGAAATTGTCCAGGCCGATGACCCGCTGGTTGAGGTTCAGCAGCGTTTCCAGCAGATTCGACCCGATGAAGCCCGCCACTCCGGTAATCAGCCAAGTTCGGGGAGATGCCTGCAAATCAGCCTTTAGCTTGGCATATGCAGCAAGCATCACAGTCTCCATATCCGGAAACCGGCTGCCTCGTAAGCCTGCCTCGGGAACATACCTTTCACGTCGATCAATACCGGATTGCCAGTGCACAACTGCCGCAGGCGCTCCGGTGTCAGCGATTTGAACTGATCATGGGATACCGCCAGAACCACAGCTGCGGCAGGAGCCAGTTGTTCCAATGGGCGCAGGTTAATACCATATTCGGCTTCGGCCTCACCCTGCTCCGCCATCGGATCATGCACCTGGACTTTGACGCCGTACTCCTCCAGTTCCCGCACGATATCCACCACACGTGAATTTCTCAGGTCAGGGCAATTTTCCTTGAAAGTCAGGC
>Ga0307375_10000129_pt1 | contig 100122 bp, 77 predicted proteins | sample TR1MG_FD_202531 | JGI IMG/M metagenome (GOLD analysis project Ga0307375, IMG submission 202531) | Soil microbial communities from Risofladan, Vaasa, Finland - TR-1 | ecosystem: Environmental > Terrestrial > Soil > Coastal area > Acid sulfate soil | place: Finland: Risofladan, Vaasa | collected... | reverse complement strand
TTCCGAATCGAAGCCGCCGCGCTGGCGTCGTCTCCCCCCACGACGCCAGTCCCAGCTTCGGGTATGCTGTCCAACAACACCCCGGAACTCTCATTATGACTGGACCAATAACAGGGGGCAGGTCATCGCGACAACCACGATCTCGCCCGGCCCATCGATCTCGTCACCCGCATCTCGGACGAGTCCGAGATGCCCTACGCCACGGCTTCGCGCATCATGAAGATGCTCGGCCCCGATCAGCAGGACCAACTGCGCCAGCTCTTCACCGAGTCGCTGGCCAGCTACCAGAACCACAAGCACGGCACCTCGTTCTCGACCATGGATTTCCCCAGCATGATCCCCGAGTTCTACGGCAAGGTTCCCGACGACCTGATCCGTCAGGCCATCGATGAAGTCCTCTCGCAGGCGAAGGCCGCCGCCGAGAATGCGAAACAGGGTGACTCCCCGACCATCGGCATGAGTTCCGCACAGGGCGCCGTCCAGTTCAATTCCGTCTACGATTACCATCTCTTCCAGTTGTTGCCCGTCCTGCGCAAGCTCGATCCCGAGAAGGCCGAGAAACTCCTGCAACAGAGCCGCGACGTGCAGACCTTCCTCTCGAAATATCCGCAGGGAGTGAGTTCCTTGAATATGCACACTGGCTCCGGCGGGCCTCCTTCCGGAGGAATGATGGTCATGTCCACGGTCGATAAGCCGGGTGCCAACGGCGGCTCCGTACAGCCTCCCGGCGGGAAGGCCGCACCTCCCATGGCCGCGCCGCCCTCGATGGGTGAAGCGCAGCGCTCCCAGCAGATCGTCGACGACTCCGCCAAGCATCCCAACGATGCGCTCGCCGCAGCCATCACTCTATCGCCCGGCCTCCGCGTCCAGACCTATGTAGGCATTGCCCGTCAGAACGTGAAGAAGGATACGTCGGTGGCGAAGTCCGCCCTCGGCAAGGCCATCGATTCGCTCGCGGACACTCCGTCGGGTGCGCAGATGATGAGCATCGGCGACATCGTCTCGCTCTACCAGCAACTCGGTGAAACCGATAGCGCGAAGAAAGCCATCGAGAAGGGAATGGACATCGCCGCCAAGCTCTACAAGACCGACACCAACGCCGACGATCCCAACACCGCGCCGAAAGCCTATTGGCCTTCCACCAATGCATGGCGCACCATGCTCGACCGCGCCGCCGCCATCTCGCCCGAGTGGGCCGTCTCGTTGTTGAAGGACATCCCCGACGACGACATTCGCAATTACGACCAGATCGCCATCGCCGAAGGCATGTTGGGAGTTCCGCGCGGCGACCTTGAAGTCATGACCATCACCAAAAACAACGTCAGCATGATGATTTCGCGGCAGGGCGACCGCGACTGAAAATGCGGAGGGAAAAGCAGTACCGGTGAGCCACCCGGGAGTGCCCAGGTAGTTAATAGTCTTGATTACTCCGAAGTCACTGGCGCTTCCGGGGCCATTTGCCCCTTTTTGCGCCTACGAGCCGACGAACCGCGCATACAGGCTACGCGCCAAACCCGCGTCAGTCGTGCCCTTGATGATCGCCCGCCCGTCCGGAAACAGCGTCATCTCGTAAGGTTCCCGCCAGAACTTCAGCACAAACTCGTTAAACCGCACAATCCCATGCGGTTCCAATCTTTTTTTCATCTCCAAAAAATTTACCGGACGATTGCGCTCATGTATCTGCACTGAGTTTCTGCCGCACATCGTGATGTGTGGACGCGCCTCTCCAGCGAGATGAATAAAGTCTTCTTCGTCGCATGCGCGGCATCCCGCGCGCGGATGATCCACCGTAATCTCCGCGCGATCGTTGTGCCAAACGTCCAGTGAATACAAGGTGCGCCGCATCTTGTCTTTCGCACCCACAAGAAATTTCAGCGCTTCCGTCACCGCAATCGATGCGACTGCGTTGACCGCCGAATTCAAGATTCCCGACGTGTCGCACGTCTCCACCACGCCGCGCGGAGAGTCAGGAAAAACGCAGGCCAGGCACGCCGTCTCGTGCGGCAACACATTCATCGTCACGCCATAACTGCCCACCGCCGCGGTATAAATCCACGCAACATTATTCTTCACCGCGTAGTCGTTGATGAGGTAGCGCGTCTCGAAATTATCCGTGCCGTCCATCACCAGTTGCGCGCCTTCCAGCAGGTCCTCGATGTTGCCCGGGATCACGTCCTCCACCCGTGCGTCGATGGTGATCTCCGAGTTGTACGACTGCAACTTTCGCTGTGCGGCAATTGCCTTCGGCAGCGATTCCGCCGCGTCCTGCTCGTCAAACAGCACCTGCCGTTGCAGGTTGCTCGGCTCGATGTAGTCGCGGTCGATGATGCGAATCCATCCCACGCCCGCTCGCGCCAGCAGTGAACTCAGAGCCGAACCGGTTGCCCCGCAACCGACGATGGCGATGCGCGATTCGGCCAGACGCCGCTGGCCTTCTTCGCCGATTCCGCGAAAGAGTATCTGTCTTGAATACCGCTCTTCGAATTTCGTCTTCGTGTCCATTAATTCCAGTCCAAACAGGTATTATAAGTGCCTGAGTTTTTGCGTGTGCGGCGGGCCCTCGCACGGCCGTGTAAAACCGTACTGGACCATGTGCGCAAGCCCGGTGCGCCGTGCAACATGCCGTTGACCAAGGCTCATCAGAATAAGTGGGCGGAGTGCACTTGCTGGCTTGCCGGTACGAACGAACAAGAAATATGGGGGATTGTTGGTGCTCACATCCGCAGGGCTAGTTCGGCGCAGTCTGCTGGCGTTGATGTGCGCGCTGCCCATGCTTGTCTCCGCGCAGCAGGCGTCCACTCCTGCCCAGCCCTCGCGGTCTTCCGAGGCCACTTCGCTGCAGGGGATGAAGGTTGCGCAAATTGACTTTCAAGGTCTCGTCGCGACGATTCCGCAAGTACATCTGAACAGTCTTGTGCAGCAGACCGTGGGCGCTCCGCTCGACCGCATCAAAATCCGCGACAGCATCAAGGCGCTCTACGCGACCGGCCGGTTTATGGACATCGAGGTCGTGGCAGATCCCGCCGGCCCTGGTGAAATCAAGCTGACATTTGTTTTCAAGCAGAGTTACTTCGTGGGTGCCGTGTCGGTGGATGGCTTTCCAAAGTCAGGTCCGAACGAGAGCCAGATGGCGAATGCCAGCAAGCTTCAGCTTGGCTATACGTATTCCACGGAAAAAGTCGATCAAGCCGTGACATTGATGCTGCAATTGCTCCAGGAGTACGGCTATTACCACGCAGCCATAACGCACCAGGAAGTTGCTCATCCCGAGACACAGCAGATGGATGTTTCTTTTCATGTGACACCCGGAGAAAGAGCACGCGTGGGAACCGTGGCGATCACCGGTAATTCCGGTTTTTCGGCGGGACAGATTGAAGATATCGGAAAGATCCATCCTCATGACTGGGTACGATTCGACATTGTTTCCCGCGCTCTGCAGCGTCTGCGGAAGAAGTACCAGAAGCGGGACCGTCTGGAAGCTCAAATTGCACTGAGGGACAAGAAATACAATCCTGCGGCCAACACAGTGGACTATACATTTGAGGTCGATCGCGGCCCGACAGTCGATGTGGAGGTCGAGGGCGCAAGCCTCAGCAGCGGTCAACTGAAAAAGTTCGTTCCGGTGTTCGAGGAGAATGCCGTCGATAGCGATCTTCTCAATGAAGGCCGCAGGAATATTCGCGATTATCTGCAAAGTCGCGGTTACTTCGACGCAAAAATACAGGTGAAGGAAAATCGTCCGGCAAACTCCGGCAAAGTTCACATCATCTACGACGTGGACAAGGGCGAGCGCCAAAAACTTACCGGGGTAAGCATCGAAGGAAATAAATATTTCGGCCGAGACACCATTCGTGAGCGCATGATCGTTCAGCCGGCAAGCATGTTGCTGTCGCACGGACGCTTCAGCCAGAGCGCGCTCGCCAGGGATGTGCAGTCAATCACGAACTTGTACCAGTCGAACGGTTTCGAGAACGTAAAAGTGTCCAGTGATGTCCTGCACAATCAGAAAAAGGGCCAGATGAGCGTGGCCATCAAGATTGCGGAAGGTCAGCAGACCCGCGTTCATTTCCTCACTATTGAGGGCAACAAAGCGTATAGCGATGAAGTGTTGCTTTCGAAAATCGATACCTCCACGGGCCAACCGTTTTCTCCGGCCATTGCTGCTTCCGATCGCGACACGTTTCTGAACTTCTACTACAACAATGGTTTTCCAGATGTGCAGTTCCAAAGCGAGGCAAAGCCGCACAACGGCGACCCAACAAAGGTTGACGTCACCTACAACATCAAAGAGGGTCCCCGCGTATTCATCAACAGGGTGCTGGTTTCCGGACTGGAGTTTACTCGTCCATACATCGTCGACCGGGAGATTGAGGTCAAACCGGGCCAGCCGTTAAGCCAGGAGGCGATGTTGAATTCCCAACGCCGCCTCTACGATCTTGGGATATTCAACGTCGTCGACATGGCTGTACAGAACCCCGATGGCGCAGCGACGTATAAGACACTTCTCTACAACATCAAAGAGGCCAAGCGGTATACCTTTAACTATGGCTTCGGCTTCGAATTCGGTACGGGTGCAAACCAGGCACAGGGTACGTCTCCACAGGGCAAGACGGGAATCAGCCCGCGTGTTTCGTTCGATGTCACGAGGATCAACTTCCGGGGACGCGACCAGTCGATCATCTTTAAGTCACGACTCGGCGAGCTCGAGCGCCGTGCACTGCTCAGTTTCGATTCACCGCGGTGGCTGGACCTGCCAAACTGGCGGCTAACTTTCACTACCTTCTACGACAATTCGCGTGACGTAAACACTTTCGCATCGGAGCGACTGGAGGGTTCGGCACAGCTCACCGAAGTGCTAAACAAGGCGTCCCAACTTCTGTACCGCTTCAGCTATCGACGCGTAAAGGTCGATCCATCGAGTTTTCCCGCCGGCTTCAGTCCCGACCTGATTCCGCTCTATTCACGTCCGGTGCGCGTCGGCATGCCGAGTCTTACTTATATTCAGGATCGCCGCGACGATCCGGTCAATTCGACGAAGGGCGTGTATAACACGCTCGACATGGGAGTCGCTTCCGGATACTTCGGTTCGGAAGCGGATTTCGGCCGTATTCTCGCGCAGAATTCGACGTACTACCGGTTCGGTAAAGGATATGTGTTTGCGCGGTCGTTGCGCATAGGAGTTGAAATGCCTTACGGCAACTCCAACATCATTCCGCTGCCGGAGCGGTTCTTTGCAGGCGGTAGCAACTCGCTTCGCGGTTTTGCCATTAACCAGGCGGGGCCGCGCGATCCGGCGACCGGATCTCCGTTGGGCGGAAACGCGATGATCATCAATAATTTCGAATTACGATTGCCGCCAACGCCCTTACCGTTCGTCGGGAACAATGTCAGCTTCGTCCTTTTTCACGACATGGGCAATGTCTTCGCGACTTCCAACGAGATGTGGCACAATCTCTGGCGATTCAGCCAGCGTCACAAGGACACATGCAAGGACCTTTCCGCCAATTCGACATGCGACTTCAATTACATGTCGCAGGCGGTCGGCGGCGGCATTCGCTACAAGACTCCCATCGGCCCGGTGCGCGTCGATCTGGGATACAACTTGAATGCGCCGATTTTTCCGATCAAACAAGCATCCACCGGCGTGACTCCGCATTACGAACAACTGAAACGGTTCAATTTCTTCTTTAGTATTGGACAGACTTTCTAATGAGACTCAGGTTCTCGCAGATTGCGATCGTGTTGCTGCTTGCCGCAGGCTATGGATTCGCCAGCCAGGTGGTGGACCGCATCATCGCGACCGTGAACGGAAAGCCTGTGTTGCAGAGCGAACTGGAAGACGAGATCCGATTCGAGGCACTACAGGAAGCACGGCCATTGGCTGCCGTGACGGCAGCAGAGCGCAACGCGGCATTCGAGCGACTGATTGAACGGCAGCTTCTGATCCAGCAGATGCAGGATCTGTATATGCCGACCGCGGCGGAGATCGCACATCGCGAGGAAGACATTCGAGTGCTCTATCCCAATGCCAAGTCCAATGCGGCGTGGACGGGTGTGCTGGCTTCCTATGGCTTCACGCAAAAAGAGCTCGCCGAATTGATCTCTTCGCAGTTGCAGACACTGCGCTTCGTGGAAATGCGTCTGCGGCCCACGGTGCGGGTGGAGAGATCGGAAGTCGTCGCCTACTACAATGACAAACTGGTTCCGCAGGTGAGGCGCATGGGCGCGGAACCTGATCCGCTTTCGGCGGTGGCGGGCAAGATCGTAGAATTGCTCACACAGCAGAAAATCGACAAGATGTTCTCTACATGGATGCAGAACCTGCGCAGCCAGAGTGAGATACACATCATGGACCCGGAATTGAAGGGTACGGGCAAGGATACGGAAGCTCCGTCTGGAGAGGGAGGCAATGGGGCGTCCAGCCATTGACATGTCATGACCGATAGCCTCCACCAGCAACCCGCGGAAGAAAGTTCGTCGCCACGAAGGACGATGTGCTGGTGGCCACTTGCCGTAAGTCTTGTCCTTTTGTTGTTGTTCGTTGCGGCCGGATGGTATCTCTCAAGCGGCAGTTTTCGCAGGCAGGTACAGCACGCCGTCATCGGCGAACTGGAACGAGTGACGGGCGGACGAGTGGAACTTCGCGATCTCAAGTGGAGCCTGCTTAAACTTGAGTTCGAAGCAGACGGCCTGACGATTCACGGCAAGGAAGGACGTGGTGAACTTCCGTATGCGCATGTCGGACGGCTCTATGCCCGGCTGAAAATCGTTTCCATGCTGCGCGGAAAAATTGGATTCAGACAGCTATCGATTGAGCGTCCCGAAATACACCTCATTGTCTATCCCGACGGAACCACCAATCAACCCACGCCGAAAGTGAAGAGCAAGGCTGGCCGCTCAGCAGAAGAGTTATTCAACCTTGGCATCGAACGGCTGGAACTTACCGACGGAATGCTGCTCCTGAACCAGGAGAGGATTCCGCTGAACGTCACCGCGAACGATGTCACCGCGAAGATGACGTACTCCGCGCAGGAGATGCGTTATGACGGATCGATTCAAGCCGGCAAGGTCGACGCAAAACTCAAGGATTACAGACCGCTTTCAGTCCAGGCGGACGCAGAATTCAGTATTTTCCCGACACGCATCTCTGTGAAATCCCTGACAGTGGCGACCAATGGAGTCCGGTTGGACGCGAGTGGCGGCGTGGATGACTTCCGGCAGCCGCACGTGGATGCGACATACAAGGTCAGCGGGGACCTGCGCGAGTTGGCCGGAATCGCAAGAGTGAACGAAGTGCGTGGCGGGGCATTCGACCTTGGAGGACGCGCGACCTGGTCACAGCAGGGAGTCGCGTCGATCGGAAAAATTGCGATCAGAGACTTCGAGTGGTCCGACGCAACACTTCATGTGGCGAAGGTTTCCGCCGGGGCGGACTTCACACTGGACAGCCAGAGCATTACGGCGCCGCACATTTTCATTCACGCGCTTGGTGGAACCCTGACGGGACAAGCCAGCGTTCGAAGTTCTATTAAGCCGGGCTCGGCGGTTTTCCGTTCGAATGAGAGCCGCGGCGCCGAATTCCTGAATCTGGCCCGTCCGGACGGTTCGATCGATCTTGAGGTGCACACGGTTTCGATTTCGCAGATTCTGTCCGCTCTCTCCACGCGGCGGCTGCCGCTCGATAAGCTGAAGGCCACAGGCACTGCGTCGGGAACGGTGCGAGCAAACTGGAAAGAAACGTTGCGCGATCTACGCACGGATGTGTCGCTCAATGTCAGCGCTCCGGCGGTAGTGCCTCCGGAAGAGTTGCCGGTTTTCGGCCAGGTGCAGGCATCCTATCGCGCGCCGTCCGGTGTGCTCAACTTTGACGTTCTCACACTCTCGACGCGCGCGACTCATCTAACGGCCTCGGGGTCGCTGAGTCCACACAATAGCCTGCAATTCAATCTCGCGACTTCGAACCTCTCGGAATTTGGGCCGATGATTGAAGCGCTCGGCGGCCCGACGACGTTGCCGATGCATCTTTCCGGCACGGCGTCCTTCTCCGGCAGCGCGACTGGAACCCTGAAGGCGCCCACGATTACGGGTCATGTGGAAGCGCGAGACTTTACAACGGTTCTTGCCAACGGCGTTCCGCAACGGCAAGCCACGATGCCTGTATCCATGGCACAGAAGAAGCCGAGCGCGACGCTCCCTGGGGCAATTCTCGAGAACCCGTCATACTGGCAGCTTCCGCGGTGGCCGCTGAAAGGCGCCAAGGCGACAGAGAGCGCGACGAAAACATCCGGCATTGAAGTTGCGCAGCACCGCACGCAGGCAATTCATTGGGATCAGTTGACGGCCGACGTGCTCTATTCTCCGCAACGCGTCAGGGTGAGCCACGCAGTGTTGCGCCACGGAGCAACGGTGATTAACGTGGAGGCCTCGGCGACGCCGACAGACGGTAAGTTCAACGGAGACACGCCCTTCACCGCCAGCATTGCAGTGCATCACGGCGACGTCGCGGAGTTGCAGTCGATCGCGGGATATTCCTATCCGGTGACGGGCACGCTGGATGCGACTCTTCAAATCGAGGGCACACGGAATGCGCCGCAAGCCGAAGGGCACGTGATGCTGTCGAAGGCAGTGGTTTACGGGCAGCAAGTTCACTCGCTTGCGGCCGATGTCACGTTTGGCAATCACGAAGCAGAGGCGCGCAATGTCCGCCTGGTAAGCGACCTGGGCGCAGCGAGCGGAAGCGTTGCATACAACGTGAGCACGAAGGCATTTCGATTCGATGCACATGGAGAAAATTTGCGCGTCGACCGCCTGCCGCAAGCGAACTATTCCAAGCTGCATATTACCGGCCTGCTTTCGCTGGACGCCTCGGGTTCGGGAACGCCGGATGCGCCGGCAATCAACGCGTCGCTCCAGTTGCGAAGCCTCGCGATCAATAAGGTACGAGTTGGTAACATAACGGCCAATGCGGTGACGCAGGGCGCAGAAATGCACGTCGTCGCACGCTCCGATTTTTCAAACGGGCATGTCGCGTTCGACGGCACGATTCACATGCGCGGCGATATGCCGGGAAGCGGTATAGTCACTTTCGACAGTACCAACCTGAACCCTCTTATCGAGGCGTTCGTTCCGGCGAGGCTCACTGGGCCAACGGCTGTGGACGGCCGGGCGGATATCTCCGGGTCGCTGAAATTACCGGGCGCGCTCGATCTGAACATCAACGTCGCAAATCTGTCGAGCAACCTGGAAAGCGTTCCCGTTCGGAATGACGGCCCGCTTCGCGTGAACATGGCAGGAGGAGTCGCCCGCATCGAGCAGTTTCGCATGGTCGGCGAACAGACACACTTCCTGGAGTTGCGCGGTACGGCGGAGTTCACGGGCGAAAGACGGCTCCGAATGCGTGCCGATGGCGACGTCAATCTGAAAATCCTGCAGACGATTGATGCGAACCTGATGTCAAGCGGTGTGAGCGCGTTTGGCCTGACCATCGCGGGCACGCTGACGCAACCGCGTTTTCACGGCCGGGTGACGATTACCAATGGCGCCGTTTCTTACATCGACATGCCAAACGGCCTGAGCGGCGTAAATGGCACGATGGTTTTTAACCAGGACCGCCTGCAAGTGGAGAGCCTCTCGGCGCGGTCGGGCGGAGGGGTGTTGGACCTTGGCGGTTTCATCACTTACGATCGGGGAATCGCATTTAACCTGACAGCGCATGGGCGTGACATACGCATTCGTTATCCGGAAGGCGTGAGTTCCACTGCCGATGCCAACCTGACGCTCTCCGGCAGCATGAAAAACGCCATGCTCTCCGGCGACGTTACGGTTACGAAATTTGCATTGAACCCGCAGTTCGATTTTGCCATGTACCTGGCGCGCAGCAAACAATCGACAATTGGACCAGCCCAGGGATCTCCGGCGAACAATCTTCATCTGGATGTGCATGTTGTTTCCACGGCGTCGCTGCAGGTAGAAACCTCGCTGGCGCGAATATCGGGGGATGTCGATCTTCACATTCGCGGCACGGCGGCTCGTCCGGCGGTGCTGGGAAGAGTGGACATACTCGAAGGCGATGTGAACTTCGCCGGAACCAAATATCACATCGAACGCGGAGACATCATCTTTTCCAATCCGGTGACGATCACGCCAGTGCTCGATATGGAAGCGACGGCGCACGTGAGGGACTATGACATCACGCTGGGTTTACATGGCTCGCTCGACCGGCTGAGCATGACGTACCGCTCGGATCCGCCGCTGCCGACCGGCGACATCATTGCGCTGCTGGCACTGGGACGCACGCGCGAAGAGTCCATCAACCAGGCAACGGTGGCATACACGCAAGCGCAACCGACACTGACGGAAAGCGCGTCGAATGCGCTGCTGGGGCAGGCGCTGAATGCGACGGTGAGCAACCGCGTGCAGAAGCTCTTCGGCGTGAGCCGCATCAAAATCGATCCGTCGGTGGGCGGCCCGGAAAACGCCGCCAACGCGCGCATGACGATCGAGCAGCAGGTGTCGAACAAAGTGACGCTCACCTACATTACGAACCTTGCGCAATCGGCGCAGGAAGTGATCCAGGTTGAGTACAATATAAATCGAGAAGTATCGATCATTGGAGTGCGCGACCAGAACGGCGTCGTCGGATTCGACGTGCGCATCCGGAAGCGCAAACGGTGATCCGCCTTGCCTGAAGAAACTTTTGTCGCCGATGGCTTTCAAGCGGCGCGCGAGCGCATGGTGGAAGAACAGCTTCGGCGGCGCGGAATTCGCGATGAACGCGTGCTTGATGCCATGCTGCGGGTTCCCCGGCACGAGTTTATCAACCCGGAATACGCCCGCCTTGCCTACGACGATTCTCCGGTCCCGATTGGCGGCGGACAGACGGTTTCGCAGCCCTTCATCGTGGCGTACATGCTGCAATTGCTCGCGATCGATCCCAGAGATCGTGTGCTGGAGGTCGGCACCGGCGCCGGATACCAGGCAGCCGTCCTTTCCGTGCTTGCCACGGAAGTCTTCACCATGGAAGTGCGTCCGGAACTTGCCGCGCGAGCGCGCATCAATCTTGCTCGAACCGGGTTTACAAAAGCAGTGGTGATTGATGGAGACGGAAGCGAGGGCCTGCCTTCGCATGCCCCGTTTGATCGCATCATCGTTGCGGCGGCGGCTCCGGCCATCCCGGCGGCGCTGGCTGTGCAACTGCAAGAAGGCGGCAGTATGATTGCACCCATCGGATCGGTCGAGATGCAGATGCTGCAACTGGCGCGCAAGTCCAAGGGAAGAATCGAGACCACCACTCTTGATGGCTGCCGCTTCGTGCCGCTCATCGGCGAAGCCGGATTTCCTGCCTGACATCGATAAATATCCCAGAGAAAACGAAACTTCCAGCGGTGATCCGCGTCTAAGTAAGCGGATGCTTACTAAGGAGAGGAACTATGACGAAAGCAATTAAGTGGACACTGATGATGATCCTCTCGGCGGCGCTGTGCGCGCCAATTGCCGCGCAACAGGTCCCTGGGAGCGGCAAGTACGACTCGCGGATTCTGAATGAAGTGCAGAGTTACCTGCAGGGCAACAAGAGTCTTTCGAACGTGCATGCCACGGTACAACAGGGTGTAGTGACTCTCACCGGTTCGGTTGGGCTGTATTACGACAAGGCGAACGCAGAGCAGAAGATTCGCCGCGAAGACCACGTCGCCGGAGTGCGCGACGATGTTGCAGTTACCAGCAGCGTTCCCGATGAGCAGTTGCAGAACAAGCTTGCGGAAAAGCTACGCTACGACCACACGTATCCCGGAACCGTGTTCAACAGTTTTAGCCTGGATGTTAGCAACGGAGTTGTGACGCTGTCCGGCAGCACTCGCACGTATGCGAGCAAGGACTCCGCAGTCAACCTGGTGGAGACGACGCCGGGAGTGAAGGAACTTATCGACAAAGTAAAAGTCGATCCGGTTTCGTCGTTTGACGATGCCATCCGTTTCCGCGTTGCGCGCGCGGTTTACGGAAGGCTGCCAATCTATGCCAACGACCCGCAGGACCCTATCCGCATCGTGGTGGCGAATGGCAACGTGGCGTTGGACGGCGTGGTGAACAGCCAGGTGGATAAGCAAGTTGCGTTCATGGCGGCATCGGAGGTGCCGGGCGTGTTCAGGGTGACCAACAATCTCGCGGTATCGTCCGGAAAATGACGGATAGTCCGCGACAGGAAAACAGCGTGACAGAGGAAAGCGCCCCACTGCGGGGCGCTTGTTCTTTGGGGTAAAGACTCTCTTAAGCGGGCGGGGAAGGAAGTTCTCCGGTTAACCGCTGACCAGCCTCGCGAATCAATTTCCACAAGTCTTCTTTTCCGAGGCCGGTTTTCGCCGAATACGGCACGATTCGATCAACCTGGAATTCCAGGCGAAGGGCGTTCAGCGAAGCTTGCAGTCGCGTACCAACACGGTCGGCCTTGGTAGCCACCACCAGCATCGGTCGCTGACTCTGCTTCAGGAAATCGACCAACTGGGCATCGCTCTTCTGCGGAGGAATGTTGGCATCCACCAGGCAGAGGCACAGGGCGAGCGTGGGGCGAGTCGTCAGGTAGGGGTTAATGAAGCTCGGCCATTGTTCGCGGATGGCGTTCGGCACGCGGGCATAGCCGTAGCCCGGAAGATCGGCGAAGAGAATATCGGGCCGGGGACGCCCGGGCCAGCGCACCTCAAAGAAGTTGATCGTCTGGGTGCGACCGGGAGTGTTGCTGGTCTTTGCGATCTTGGAGCTGACGAGCGAATTAATCAGGCTCGACTTTCCGACATTCGAGCGTCCGAGAAACGCAATCTCCGGAGCGCTCGGAGGAGGGAACTTCGAAGCATCGGCCGATGATGTGATGAACCTCGTGAAAACCTTCATCCCTTGTGATTCTAACCTGAGATGCGGAAAATTCCAGTGGGATGCGGGCGGCAAATAAAAGAAGTATTGCAGCGCGGGTTCCGGCTCAAAACTAAAGCCCGCGCCGAAGCGCGGGCCGGTAAAAGTTTGCCGGGCTACTGATGCGCCGAGGGAGGCTCAGGCGGTGGCGTAATGGCTCCGAGTACCGAAGCGCCTGCATCCTCGGGAACCTCTGGCAGAGGCCTCTCGAGCGCGACCTGGAGCACTTCGTCCATGTTATCGACGAAATGCAGCTTCATCGCGTTGCGCAGGTTTTCCGGGACCTCCGCAATGTCCTTTTCGTTTTCCTTGGGCATGATCACTTCAAAGATGCCGGCGCGGTGAGCGGCCAGCAATTTTTCCTTGAGCCCTCCGATGGGGAGCACCTTGCCACGCAGCGTGATTTCGCCGGTCATAGCAATGTCGCGGCGAACGGGGATGCGGCTGAGTGCGCTGGAGATCGCCGTCGCCATGGTGATGCCTGCCGAGGGACCATCCTTTGGGATGGCGCCTTCCGGTACATGCACGTGGATGTCGACGCTGCGATAGAAGTCGCGCGGCAACCCAAGACGGTGAGCGCGGGAGCGAACGTAGCTCATGGCGGCCTGCGCCGATTCCTGCATAACGTCGCCGAGTTTGCCGGTCAGCGTCAACTTGCCTTTGCCGTCAACGATGGCGACTTCGGTCGTCAGAATGGAACCGCCAACCTCCGTCCAGGCAAGGCCGGTGACCAGGCCGATTTCGCTCTTCTCATTGGCCAAGGTGTCGCGGAAGCGGGAGACGCCAAGGAATTCGCTGATGTTTTCGCCATTGATCTCGATTGCGTACTTTTCGCCGTCCTTAACAACCTTACGGGCGACCTTGCGGCACATGTTGCCAATCTCGCGTTCGAGGTTGCGGACGCCGGCTTCGCGGGTATAGCCGCGGATAATCGCGAGAAGGCCATCATCGGTAAAGGTCACGTTTTTATCGTTGACGCCTGCCTGTTCGCGCTGTTTTTTCACCAGATACTGCTTGGCGATTTCCAGCTTCTCCAACTCGGTGTAACCGTGTAGCCGCAAGACTTCCATGCGGTCCAGAAGAGGCGCCGGGATGGTGTGCATCACGTTGGCGGTGGCGATGAAGAATACCTGCGAAAGGTCGTACTCAACGTCGAGGTAGTGATCCACGAACATGAAGTTCTGCTCGGGATCCAGCACTTCCAGCAGCGCCGACGACGGATCGCCACGGAAGTCCATTGACATCTTGTCGACTTCGTCGAGCATGAAAACCGGGTTCTTGGTGCCGGCTTTCTTCATCATCTGGATGATCTGGCCCGGAAGGGCGCCGATGTATGTACGCCGGTGGCCACGAATTTCGGCCTCATCGCGCACGCCGCCCAGAGACATGCGGACAAACTTGCGCCCAGTGGCCTTGGCGATGCTCATGCCGAGCGAAGTCTTGCCCACGCCCGGAGGTCCGACGAAGCACAGGATCGAACCTTTTGGATTTTTGACCAACTGCCGGACTGCAAGGAATTCAAGGATGCGATCCTTGATCTTTTCCAGCCCGTAGTGATCTTCATTCAGGACCTTTTCCGCGAATTCGATATCGCGGACTTCCTTCGATTTTTTCTTCCACGGGACGGCCAGCAGCCAATCGAGGTAATTGCGCGAAACCGTGGACTCAGCCGACATCGGCGGCATGGCTTCCAGCTTTTTCAACTCCTGGATAGCCTTGTCGTGAACGTCCTTGGGCATGCCGGCGGCGTCGACCTTCTTCTTCAGTTCGTCGAACTCGCTCTTCTCGCCGCGGCCCAACTCCTTCTGGATGGCCTTGATTTTCTCGTTGAGGTAATACTCTTTCTGCGCGCGCTCCATCTGCCGCTTGACGCGGGACTGGATGGTGCGGTCCATGTTCAGCTTTTCGATTTCGATATCGAGGACGTCTGCCACGCGGTTCAGGCGTTCGGCGGGATCGAAGATCTCGAGCAACTCCTGCTTCTCCTCGATGGAAAGCTGGAGGTTGGCGGCGATCGTGTCGGTCAGCTTCGAGATGTCCTCGGTGCGAACGCTCGACGCCATGGTCTCGTAATTCAGCGACTGGCAAAGTTTGACGTACTGCTCAAAGAGCGAGGAGACGCGCTGCATCGCCGACTCAATCTGGGGTGTTATCTCCGGCGCATACTTCACAGTGCGAATTGTGGACTCGTAGTAGCCGTCGGTCTCGACGATCTGAAGGATCTTGCCCCGCTCGATGCCTTCCACCAGTACCTTGATATTACCGTCCGGAAGCTTCAGGCTCTGCACGATGTTGACGACCGTTCCGACCTGGTAGATTTCGTTCGGCTTGGGCTCGTCGACACTTGCATCGTGCTGGGTCGCCAGAAAGATTCGTTTGTCACCGGCCAGCGCTTCGTCCAGCGCGCGAACGCTTGATTCCCTGCCAACTACGAACGGGGTCATCATGTGCGGAAAGATGACGACGTCGCGGATGGGCATCATCGGCAGCTTTCTGGTCTCGAATTTTTCCTTTGTAGACGTCACTCTGTGTTGCTCCCCTTATGTCCAGATGCCGAGAAATCAAGAACTTACAACAAGTTTATCAAGGGTCTCCAACAGCCAGGCAGTGGACACCGAACGTCTTCGATAAGCTCGAATCTGTATTTCCGAGCCTACTACATTGGTTGGGCGCGGGCAACCGAAAGACCTGCCGCGAGGTACCCTTCGGTTTGCCTGATCGTAACCGTTCAAGGGCTAAGCAGTCGCTGGCCATTCCGCGAGTATCAGCAGGGAACGAGGCGGCATTACAAACTTGTAGTCCGCTCCTCCATCGACCTTATCGGACGATATCGAACATTTCTTTAGTCTTTAGGTGAGGCTCGCGCGTGGAGTGTTTCTTCCTTCTTTCTGTGTTGCAACTCGGGAGAAGTGTCAGTAGCGGAATTGCGACGCGATGAGTTCGAAGACCATCTCTGTTCTCTGCCTTCAGGCCATGAAAGTGTCAAGTAGGCGCGGCGCGGCGCGGCGGGCCCAAGGTTCCTCAATGAGTAGTAACTCGTTCGAGAGTAGGATGAGGACTTGCGAAAATGAATCGGAAGCGTTCACTCAAGATATAGCCGCATATAACCGCAGGTTGTACTCCATCATCACTAAAATGCCGGTTCTGGCCTTTCTGGATTCGAGTCAAAGGAAATTGTTGCCTACAACGGACTAAAGTGTGAGAATCCATGCCATCCATCACTAATGTGCTTCTAACATTAGTGTTGCACTTCTCAATTTTTTCAGCCTCATGTCGCACTTGGCAGTAATGATTTTTTTGAATCAAGGTTGCCTGGAGTGAGGTAGTCGAAAAATGGATCACCGTATTCTCGGGCCGAATCCATCGTGTTTCAACTTTAGATCCCCCAGGCAGAGTCACCAGGTCAAATCGGAAACCGTTCTAGAAGGGACCAAACTCTTAGGAGGATGTATGAGACGTCTTCGGGTTGCCCGTTGTGGGGCAGTAGTGTTGATGATCTGTGCAGTGCTCTGGATGGCTGCATGCGGGGGTGGAAGCAAGCCAATCACCGTCACAATTTCTCCGGCGACGGCGACTCTGAATGGTGGCGGCACGCAGCAGTTTACGGCTACGGTTGCCAACACGACGAACACGGCGGTCACCTGGAGTGCAAGCTGCACCGCAGGTGGCGCGGCCTGTGGCGCCATCAGCGCGACCGGACTTTATACCGCTCCCGCCGTGGTTGCGAGTTCTACTACGGTCACGGTAACGGCCGCTTTGTCGTCGGATTCGGCGAAGAGCGGCACGGCAACCGTCACCCTCACTCCGATTTCCGTAACAGTCGCACCCGCCACTAAGTCTCTGGATGGCGGAGGCACGCAACAATTCACCGCAACGGTGAATGCCACGACGAACACGGCGGTCACCTGGTCCGTAACCTGCACCGCGGGTGGCGCGGCTTGCGGCACCATCAGCACTTCCGGTTTGTACACCGCACCCGCGCTCGTAGCGGCGTCGGCCACCGTAACCGTGAAAGCGACTTCATCGGCGGACACCACGAAGTCCGGCACCGCAACGGTTACGTTGAATCCGATTACAGTTTCCGTCGGACCGGCAACCAAGACACTCACGGCAACGTTGACGCAGCAGTTCACCGCAACGGTTGGTGCGACCGCGAACACCGCGGTTACCTGGACGGCGACATGCACGGCAGGCGGAGCTGCCTGCGGCGTGATCACAACGGCGGGCCTCTATACCGCGCCGCTGGTGGTCGTGAACACGACGACGGTAACGATTACCGCGACTTCGGTTGCCGACGGCACCAAGACGGGGACCGCGATGGTCACGCTGAATCCGCTTTCCGTGGCAGTTTCGCCGGGAACGGTCAGCCTGACGGCTTCGGCCACGCAACAGTTCACTCAAACCGTAACAGGCAATCCGAACGATGCTGTCACATGGAGTATCAGTTGCACGGCTGGCGGCGCGGCCTGCGGCACTATCGGCACTACGGGCCTCTATACGGCGCCGGCGGTCATCACCACCACATCGACGGTGACCGTTACGGCGACATCCGTTGCGGATGGCACGAAGTCCGGCACGGCTGTCGTCACACTAGGACCGCTGACGATCTCGGTTTCGCCAGGAACGGTGACGCTGGGAGCCACGCAGACGCAGACATTCACCGCCGACATTCAGGGCAATCCGAACACGGCTGTGACGTGGACGGTTACCTGCACGGCGGGCGGCGCGGCTTGCGGCGCTATCGATGCAGCCGGTCTCTATACGGCTCCGGCCACGGTAACCAGCACTTCGACAGTAACGGTGAAGGCGACATCGGTGGCTGATGGCACCAAGTCGGCCACGGCGACGGTTACGCTGGTTCCGATCTCGGTGACGATCTCTCCGACGACCGCGTCAGTCACCGTGAGTGGCACGCAGCAGTTCTCGGCTAATGTTGTTGGCACGGCGAACACGGCTGTTACCTGGACTGTGACTTGCGGAGTTGCGAGTTGCGGTACAGTCAATGGAACCGGTCTCTACACCGCGCCTGCATCAGTGGCTTCAAGCCCACTGAGCGTGACGGTGACCGCGACCTCGAATGCCGACAACACGAAGTCCGCATCGGCAACGGTATCGGTTACGACCACGCCGGTGATCAGCGTTGCGATCTCACCGAATACTTCGCAGACAGTAACCCTGGACGGCACAGTCTTTATGACCGCGGCGGTAACGAATGACTCCGGGAGCGCAGGTGTGGCCTGGTCGTTGTCGCCCAGCAGCGGATGCGGCGCATTGAGCAATCAATCGACCACGTCCGCGACGTTCACGGCGCCATCCTCGCTGTCGTCCAATTGCACGGCGACGGTGACTGCGACGTCCGTTACCGATCACACGAAACAGGCAACACTCACGATTAACGTGCTTCAAACCACCAGCCTGACGATCGGCACCCAGCAGAGCGATGTGGGCGGCGGGGGCGTAGGTGTGCCATACGGGATGTACTTCAACATCTCGGGTGGAACGCAGCCGTATACCGTCACCGTCTCAGGCGGAAGCCTGCCTCCTGGGCTGTCGTTCTCCGGTACGAATCCGGGGCAGTTGCAGGGAACTCCCACGACCACTGGCACCTACACCTTCACCATGCAGGTGACCGACCACGTTTCTGCGACCATCTCGCAGAGCTACACCATCACGATCAGCGCTGGGCCTGACGGTTCGCATAACTCATACCTGAACGGCCAGTATGCTTGTCTGCTCAATGGGTACGTTGACACCGATGGTTCCCGCTGGGCGATGTTGACCAGCATGACCGCTGACGGCAGCGGCAACGTAAGCTCCGGAGTCTTCAACAGTAATTCGAGGGTCGGGTACCAAACGGGAACCCTAACCGGGACGTACAGTGTTGGCTCGGACAACCGTGGTGTTCTGACGGTGACCACCACGCTTGGCGGACCGTACACTTACGCCATCGCCGCGAACAACAAGAACGGGCCGACGTCGGATACCGTTCATCTGGTTGAGTTCGACGACGTCGGCAACTCTCCCTCGGGACTACACGGCGATGGAACCTGCTACAAGCAGACCGCGACCGCGTTTAACTCCAGCACTCTGAGCGGTGGTTTTGCCTTTGGCATGACCGGCGAGTCAGGGAGTGGAACGCCCAGGGCAACGGTCGGACGGCTGAGCATGAGCGCCGGTGCGATCACTGGTGGCGTGATTGATCAGATGAAAGGCCATACCTACCAGAGCGCCACCTTTACGGGAACGTATCTAGCGCCGGATTCGACGAACGGACGCTTCACCATGGCTCTTGTGACTCCGGGAGGTACGAGCAACTTGGTCAGCTACATCATCGATGCGGACCGCGCGATCATCATGGGCGCGGATTCGCACGCTTCGAACGAACTGGAGAGTGGCGACGTCCGCAAGCAACAACAGTTGTCGTACTCGGCGGCCGACATTAACGGATCGTTCGTGAACTACGAACAGTCCATCAGCGTCACCACCGGGGATGTGGTCGACGGGCACCGGACGCAGGTCATGCAGGGAAGCTGCAATTCCTCGAGCTCCTGCACGATTAATGTCAGCGACGAGAATGACGGTGTCAGCTATACTCACTCCACTACGGCGATGACTGCGACCGCTACGGTTGAGTCTTCGGGCCGCATCACGGTTGTCCCAACTGGTGGCAACAACGTCTACTTCTACCTCTATGACGAAAATTCCGGGTTCATGCTGGATCCGGGTTCTGTAACCAATCCCAACGTTGGGTTCGGATGGATGGAGCATCAGACGCAGACTTCATTCACCAACGCGGCGGTCGCCGGAACATATGTCCTCGACGCTATGCCGGCAATGGAAGCCGATGGCGGCGAGAGTAGTGGGTATGTAACGATTGACGCCAGCAGCGGTGCCGTGACTGGAGCCAACGATTCGGCGGGACAGAGCTACACCGACTACAACCTGCCGATCTCGGCAAGCTGGGCGTGGTCGTCGACTGTGTTTGGCAGGGCCGACGTCTCGATGGGAGGCCAGCCGCAACTCAGTTGCTACGCTATCTCGACTACGAAGAACGTCTGCATGGAGAACCATGCGAATCATCCCGATATACAACGGCTGCAAAAATAGCCGTTCGTATGGGTGTACAACTGAGCCCCGCCGGCAACGGCGGGGCTTTTTCATGAACGCAGATTTTTATTACCGCGCAGACACGAAAACGCCCGGCGAGTTGCCGGGCGCTCCGTTTTGACTTGAGTTTAGAGGCTGCTTACCCTGCCTTCTCCATCAGTGGTGCAGAGATTTCGCGCTTCTCCACCATCTCGCTCGTCACCTCAAACTCCTTGAGCCGCTTCTGGCCGGGCAGGTGATACATCAGGTCGAGCATCAACTCTTCCAGGATCATGCGCAGTCCGCGCGCGCCAACCTTGCGGTTCAGAGCTTCGCGAGCAATGGCATGCAACGCGTCATCCGTGAACTTCAATTTCACGTTCTCGAACTCGAAGAGCCGTTGGTACTGCTTGATGATGGCATTGCGCGGGCGAGTCAGGATTTCTACCAGCGCAGACTCATCCAGATCGTTCAGGATGCCGATGACCGGCAGTCGTCCGACGAACTCGGGGATCAATCCGAACTTGATCAAGTCCTGCGGCTCGGCTTTCTGGAGCAGCTCCGTATCCCGCTTGTTCGCTGGAATAAGCTCCGCTTCTTTGCCGTTGCTGTCTTCGCCCGAACGGAAGCCCATGGCGCGCTTTCCGACGCGCCGTCCTATGAGCCGTTCCAGTCCGACGAACGCACCGCCGCAGATAAACAAAATATTTGTCGTATCAACGGGCGTGAACTCCTGGTGCGGATGTTTGCGTCCGCCTTGCGGAGGAACGTTTGCGACCGTGCCTTCCAGGATCTTCAGCAGAGCCTGCTGCACGCCCTCGCCGCTGACGTCGCGGGTGATGGAGGGATTCTCGTCCTTACGGCCAATCTTGTCGATTTCGTCGATGTAGATGATACCGGTCTGTGCGCGGCCCACATCACCGTCGGCGGCCTGTAACAGCTTGAGGATGATGTTTTCAACGTCTTCGCCGACGTAGCCGGCTTCGGTGAGCGTCGTCGCATCGACGATGGCGAACGGTACGTCGAGCATCTTCGCCAGAGTCTGTGCCAGCAACGTCTTGCCCGTACCGGTCGGGCCGATCAGCAGAATATTCGACTTTGACAGCTCGACTTCATTATTGCGCTGCCGGTTCATGTAGACGCGCTTGTAGTGGTTATAGACGGCCACGGCAAGCTTCTTCTTCGTCCGGTCCTGACCGATGACGTATTCGTCGAGGAAAGTCTTCACTTCCTGGGGCTTGGGCAGATGATTGGGGCCGGACGTTGTCTGGGACTCCGTGCGATCGTCCTCCAGAATCGAATTACAGACGGCCACACACTCATCACAGATGTAAGCGCGGGGATAATCGCTCGGCGACGAGATCAGCTTCGCGACCGCATCCTGCGATTTATGACAGAACGAGCAGCGCAACACTTCGTCGGAACCTGACCTGGATCTCACGTGATACTCCTTCTTACAAAACCCTTAAGGCCGCGGCAGATTTTCGTGCCGGAAGACTGAATTCTCCAGTTGGCCATCGATGCGATCTGCTGCCATAGCACGCCCAAAACGCCAATCCGGGTCACCAACTCTTACAGGCCGACCCGGAACCCACACTGCCGATGGCTTCTTGATTGCCCTTATTGTCCCTCCGAACGCTCCGTCGCGTAAAGGGAAGGCGAAAACTGAAGGCGTGACGTTAGTACCTCTTTTGAGGAGTGCCGATTTGGCTTCCTGGCGCCGGAACTTCAGCCGCTATTCTGCCCGTAACCGGATGCTCCATTCCCGTCGAGGCTGGCACAAACGGGACTGTCTATTTGTGCTTATAAATAATGTCGTCGACGATACCGTACTCTTTTGCCTGCTGCGCGTTCATGATGAAATCGCGTTCGACGTCGCGCTCCACCTTTTCCAACTGCTGTCCGCTGTGCTTGGCCAGCAACTGGCTTGTAATTTCACGCATGCGCAGGATCTCGCGGGCATGGATATCGATGTCGGTTGCCTGGCCGCTCAGTCCGCTCATCAGCGGTTGGTGGATCAGGATGCGCGAGGTTGGCAGGGCATAACGCTTGCCCGGTGCGCCTGCGGTGAGCAACAGCGCTGCCATCGAGGCTGCCTGGCCGATGCAGATGGTCGTTACATCGGGGCGGATGAACTGCATCGTGTCATAAATTGCCATGCCGGCCGTGATCGAACCACCTGGCGAATTAATGTACAGCGAAATGTCCTTCTCCGGGTCCTCCGCTTCCAGAAACAGCATCTGGGCGATGATGAGGTTGGCGACGTTGTCGTCAATCGGAGTGCCAAGGAAAATAATGTTGTCCCGCAGCAACCGGGAGAAGATGTCGTACGCGCGCTCGCCCCTGCTGGTTTGCTCAATCACCATGGGCACAAGCATAGGTTCCGGCTCCTTTTGCGCGGGCGGTTCCATCGTTTCGGAACCATCCCTTCAAGTCCCGATTCCGGCGGCTGTAACGTGCCATAACCGGCGGGAGATTCATTCGCTACACATTTGACTGCGTTTCGATTGCGAGCTGCTACTGATTCTGTTTGTACAGGAACTCGAGCGCCTTGTCGTTCCGGATATTGTCCTTGATGCGATCGAGCGTACCGTTTTCTTCCATGCGCGCACGCAAGGCATCCGGAGCCTGCTTCATCTGGTGCGCCAGTCGCTGCACTTCCTCGCCAAGCTCCTCGTCGCTGACCTCGATCTTCTCGGCATCGGCGATCTTGTCAAGCAGCAGGGAAGCCTTCACTTCGCGCACCGCGCCCTCGCGCTGGCCTTCGCGCAGACGGCTCATATCCATCTTTTTCAGGTCCTCGGCGCGCAGACCCTGCGCCGCCAGGGCGCGTAATCCGCGCTCCAGCCGCTGGTCGATCTGATGCTCCACAAGCGCCGTGGGAATCGCGATGTCGTATTTCTTCACCAGTTCGTCGACGATCTGGTCCTTGGCCTTGTGTTCGGCTTCGTGCTCGCGCTCGTGCAGCATGTTTTCCTTCACGCGCGTGCGCAACTCGTCGATGGTGTTGAAGTCGGCGCCAAGCTGCTTGGCGAAGTCGTCGTTCAGCTCCGGCACCGCCTTCTTCTTGATGCCGTTGATCTTCACATGATAGTGGAGAGTCTTACCGGAGAGGCGCGGCTCACTGAAATCCTCGGGATACGCCACGTCGAAGTCACGCTCTTCGCCTGCCTTGGCGCCGCGCAGGTTTTCCGTGAATTCCTTGACCGTATTCTCGCCGCCGATCTCTACCAGCACATCGTCCATCTTGGCCGGCGGTGCGCCTTCTTCGTCGCTCTTGCCTTCAAAGGCAGCCTGCGCGAAGTCGCCATCGGCCAGCGCGCGATCTTCTTCCACATTGTCGTAGGAAGCCTGTTGCTCGCGAAGTTGGTTCAGCGCGGCTTCCACTTCCTCGTCCGTCACCGTGATCGCGGTCTTCTCCACGCGAATGTCCTGGTAGCCCGGAACTTCGAACTCAGGCAATACCTCGAAACTCGCTCTGAACCGTAGCGGATTGCCCTCTTCCATTTGCAACTCGGTGATGCGCGGCTGCGAAACCGGCGTCAGCTTCTGGCTCTCCGTCTCGGAGCGGAAATACTTTGGCACGAGCGCTTCGACCAGTTCGCTCTTGATGTCTTCGGCAAAGCGCTGCTTCACGATCGTCGCGGGAACCTTGCCCTTGCGGAAGCCGGGGATGCGCGCAAACTTCTGGAAGCGCGCTAGTACATTTTGCCGCTCCCTGGCGACGACGTCGGCCGGAATCTCGACGGAAATTTCGCGGTGGCAGGGATTGGCGGCCGTAGCCACCGGAACATTGTTTGTAGCTTCGTTGTTCGTTTCAGTGGAATCCAAGGAATTGCCTTCAAAATCAGGAATATGTACCGGGCGACAATCCGCCCGCAAAGTTTTTCAGGGGAGGCCTTACAACAAGCGGCGCACACTCCCGCAAACATCCAGTTTAAAGCCGCATTACAAAGGTGGTCAAACGAGCGATGCACCGTTTCCAGTGCATTTGTACAGAGGCAGCGTACAATCGCGCCATGATTCACGTTCTTTGGGAATTTCACGTCCTTCCCGGTTGTGAGGCCGAGTTTGAGTCAATCTACGGCTCCGAGGGCGGATGGGCGGAGTTGTTCCGTAACGATCCGGCGTATCACGGCACCACCCTGTTGCGCGATTTGCAACTCAGCGGACGGTACATCACCAGCGATCGCTGGGAAAATATCGACATGTATCAAAGCTTCAAGCAGAAGTTTGCCGCTGACTATCGCCGCCTCGACGAGCAGTGCGAGCGATTGACCGATTCGGAGAAAATGATTGGAGTGTTTAACGCGCTCTAATTCAGGCCCAGGACAGGGATGTAATCCTGCACAGGCGTTTCGACGATGCCGTAACTCCATTTCTTGGTGAGCTCGGGGAATCTGCCGCGAACCAACGTCATCATCGTGTCGAACTCTGCCCGCGAGATGTTATCGGCGGCCTCAATTTCTTCTCCCATATAAAGGAAGCGAATGCGGCTTGGTTCCACCATCGCAAGCCCGTTCTGCGTAGATTTCACCCACACCGGTTCCGAAATTTTGTGCAGGATGTAGATTTCCACTTCGCGCTTGCGCAGCACGGAACCGCGAATCACCAGTTCGTCCTTGAAGAATTCGAGGTTGTTGTAGCGGAAAATCTCTCGTACCGTATACCCCGCATTCCATAACGCAAATACTAGGAGCATGACCTGGGAAAAACTGGCGGGGAAGCTTCCCATCTGCTGGATAAACACGATGAGAACCGCACTTAAGGAAAGGAATAACGCTGCAAGAACCCAGTTCGGTCGCGAATGGATCGTGAACTCCAAGCGCGAAGATGTCTTCGTGATTCTCATCGCCGTTCCGCAGCCAAAGTAGCACCCTGCGTTCGACGTGCAACAGAAAAGGCGCGCCTGTTCCGCGCGCCTTCCCACTTTGAAGCGATGTTTTGCCAGCTTACTTTTTTTCTCCTGCCCGGAATTCGGCCCAGGGGTTGCCCTTCATGTCTGGCAGGATCGATTTTTCCCAGTCGTATTGCGGGTGCGCCTTCAGAAACTTCGAGGCGATGAAATCTTCCCCGCATGGACGGCCGCTGCGGGCCCACATCTCCATGGCTTTTGCCATTGATGCATCGGCTGCCTTCGCATTCACCGCTCCGCTGGGAGCCCACGGTTGTTCGCTCCACTCGGGTGCGCCACGCGGAGAATTGTCAATGTGTCCGCAGAGCGTGCGTTCGTCCGGGTCAATCTTCTTCTCGTAGGTGTCGTAGTGATCGGCCAGGAATTGTTTCGCCAGCGCCACGTCGATCCTGCCCTTGTTCTCAGCCATCAGTTCGTCCCACCGCTTGTGGCGTGCGTTCATTGAACTGGCCATGTTGTGCGGATTGAAATCCGTCTCGTCCTTGATGAACTGGGGATCGCTGGGGAAGTTGGAGCCGACGAAGTATCCGTCTTTCGTTTTCCAAACTTTGTGGAACTTCAGCCCGATCTCGAAGCGCGCGATCTCGCCCGTTTGGGTGTCGGCCAGCAGCCAGTCGTTGGCGTAGCCGCCGTTATTGCCGTCGACCATGATTTTTACGTAATCGTCGATGGAGCTGGCGTACTGCATCGCCTTGCGCGCACGGACGAATTCGGGAATTCCGTTCGGGTTAAAGCTGGCGTAGCCCGTAATCGTCGTTTCCGTGATCATCAGTCCCGCAGAGTTGATGCCGAAATCATCATCGCTGGCGATGATTCCCGGGAAGCCGTCCATCAGGATATGGTAGCCGTGCTGCGGAACGATGTCGAAGATGATGCGCCAACGCTCACCCGCAACCACGCTTGTCCAGTTGTTGTGCGCGATCACCGGCTTGCCGTCTTTCGTCCAACTCCCAGTGGCGACGAAAGCCGAGCAATTGCCGGGAGCCGTCAGCTTGGCCTCCCCCTTACGCTTCGCCTGCTGGTGCGTGCGCTCCAACCAGGGAACGTAGTAGTCCGGTACTTCCTCCATCGCATTCAGCGCCACCACGTCCCACAAGTCCATCTTGACGCCGCGTGCCTTCAGACCGTCGGCAATGCCTTGCAACTCCTGCCGGTACTCGGTCTCGATGTGCGGCCACAGCACGTCCTGCGCGGTCTTGCGGAAGAATGCCCAGTTGCGCTTTGTGCGATGGGTGTCCTTGATCTTGACGGCATTGAAAGCGTCTGCGATCTCCGGCGCCAGCAGGTAGCCATGCTGATAGCCAATGTCCGAAGGCGAGCCTTCCAGATGAACGTAAATCCAGTGGGCCCGCTCGAAGCGGTACGCATGCTTCAGGCGCGCATCGGCATGTTTTGCCGCGGCGGGGTTGGCCATCTGCGCCCATGCGCCAGCCGCGCAGAACATCAGCAGAAACACAACGGTGAAAGTAGAACGTCGGAATAACTTCGTCATCCGGAGTTCCTCCAATGGTGCAGCAGCTTACCGCGCGGACGGTGCACTTGGGAACTAGAGTTTCGTCATGAATCGACACCCAGCGCGAGAAATGGGGCGAGTCGTTCAACTTTAGTGCCGAATCGCCGCCAGCTCCATTCGGACGCCGCGCTAGAATAAACGCCATGCCTTCCACGCTTGCGGTACTTAATAAAGAAGTGATTGCATGTCGCCTTTGCCCACGGTTGGTTGCGCACCGCGAAGCGATGGGGCACGAGAAACGCCGTGCATACGCCGATTGGGATTACTGGGCGAAGCCGGTTCCCGGTTTCGGCGACCCAAACGCACGCGTGCTGATTCTCGGACTCGCTCCCGGAGCACACGGCAGCAACCGCACGGGAAGACCATTCACCGGTGATGCATCCGGACGCTTCATGTATCCGATTCTGTACAAGACAGGTTTTGCATCTCAACCGGAAGCGGAGAGTCGCGACGACGGTTTACAACTGCGCGATGCATACATCACGGCAGCCGTGCGCTGCGCGCCTCCGGAGAATAAGCCCGCACCGGAGGAGATTGCCGCCTGCGCTCCGTACCTCGACCGGGAAATCCGCGCGCTCAAGAATCTTAAGGTGGTGGTTGCGTTAGGGAAGATCGGATTCGATGCTTATCTGAATTTTCTCAAACGTGCCAGTGTCATTACGAGCAAAACCGGATACGGCTTCGGCCACGCGGTACGGTACACGATGCCGAACGGCGTCGTTCTGCTGGCTTCGTATCATCCGTCAAACCAGAACACAGCGACGGGCAAGCTGACTGCTGCGATGTTCCAGCACGTTTTTAAAACTGCACGCCAGCTCGCACAACGGCCGTAGACGGCATCTATATGTGACGATGTTACCGTAAGGCGATTACGGAGCGAGTAAGCCGTGGCCGGGGCCTTGCAACGAGGCATTGCGGATTTTGTCCAGTTCGATGACGGCGATCCACTCGCCGCCCTTGGCGCGCTGCCAGACGATGTGTCCCCGCAACATGGCGGCGATCATCCGGGGTCCCAAATCGGAGTGGTAGTCGAAATACTTTTCCTGTATCCGGTTCCACCACCGCAACCGGTTTACCCATCCACTTGGAGGATTGTACTTAGTGGAGAAAGCCACGACTATGTCATACCCATCGCGTTCCCGTGCCGCCTCAATCATCTGGTCCAGCGTGAAATTCTCGACACGTACGACGGTAAGCGGATGCTTCACATAGCCGAGGAATGGGCGATGCAGTTCGTCGGAAGCCGGCCAGGCCGTAAGAATCTTTTCGTTTGCGTAATGCTGTTCGACGTAGATTGCCGCCTGCTTGTGGAGCTGCACAAAGTCGCTATAGGTGAGGTTATCTTCTGGAGCGATTCTCCACGGCGGACTTGCCAGCAGCGCGACGACAAATGCCGCACCCACGGCGGCTGTCCACCACTGCCAGTGGGCCAGCCGGCGCCATAGCGTTGCGACGCACAGCAGAATCACCAGTGGAATCACCGGCAGCATGTAGCGCGCTAGCAGGGCTCCCCCCAGCAGGGAAAACTCCGCGACGTGTGCCAGGATAAGCACGCCAAAAACCGCCTGCACGCGAAGCGAAATCCGTGGCCGCTCAATGGCATCGTCCTCGACCGGCGGCAATCCCATGGCGAGCAGGGAGATAACCGTCAGTACGAATAGATTCATATATCCAAATGTATGCCAGAGCCTCATGCCGGCGGCGATGACAATGCGCAGCGGGGTGAGCGTGGCACCCATGTTGTATTGCAGGTATTCGGGATTGCCGAAGACGTGTCCGGTGTGGAGGTAGTGGTATGCGTACCACCCCACCAGGGGCAAGAGCGCCAGCAGGTGGCAAAAACTTTTCCATGGCGCGACCGGGTCAAGCAACCAGCGCTCCGCCGAACCTCCACCTGCATTCGAACCTGCGATGCGCCGATGCGCCACGTAACACACCAGTTCCCATGCAAAGAAAGTCAATGGCACGACGACCGCAGTTTCTTTTGTTACGCAGGCGAGCGCGGCAACAGCGATGCAAAGAGACCGGCGTCCAGAGAGATAGAAATACGTTGCCCACAAGATCAACGCCATCGCGGGAACGTCGAGTTGCGCAAGAGAACTCTGTGCGAAGAAAACAGGGTAGAGTGCCGTGAGCGCAACTGTGCCGGCGGCAACAGCGGAGTTCGACACCAAGCGCGCCAGTTTGTAGAGTCCCAGCAGTCCGAAGGCCGCCACCAGCAGCATCGCGGTTCGAGTTACGACCGGGCTGAAGGCGCTGAGCTTCCACCAGGCGGCGAGCCACAGCATGACGACCGGCGGGTGTGCGTTGGACAGCGTGGTGTGCGGAATCAACCCGCCGCCGTGAAGAATATCCCACGCCGCAGGCACAAAATATCCTGCTTCATCCCAGAAGTATGGAAGACGCAGCAGCGCCCCATGCAACAGGAAAATAGCACTGAAGATCAATGCGAAGACGGAGACCGTTGGCAGGTGAAGGCGTCGCTGTTCCCGGTCGATGTGTCGATGGGCCATCCTGCGCGCCAGCTCCCTAGTGCACCGGACCGGTGGCGAACTGAGGATCAAGCTTGATTTCGCCGAAGGTTTGTTCGTAGTTCGCGACGTTCTGATGGAGCATCACCGCCAACGCCTTGGCCTGCTGAGGGCTGAGATATATGCCCTGGAAGTTTCGGACTTCCAGCTTGTCGCCGCTTGGCAGCATGGTTCCGAACGCGAGGTAGAAGTCCCATACGCTCATGCGCACTTGCACGCTATTGGAATAATTGTCGCGAAAGTCGTCGGTAATGGTGATCCGGATTTCGGGCTGTTCGGTGTAGGACATGTTTGCCTCGCAAGGGATGACGGAAAGAGCAGAGTATCAAGTATCGGATGGAGAAGGAAGTGTCACTCCGCCAGCCCACGAGAGTGCTACGGAAACCTGGTGCGGGGAGGGGGATTTGAACCCCCATGCCTTGCGGCGCTAGATCCTAAGTCTAGTGCGTCTGCCAATTTCGCCATCCCCGCGTGCTAGCTGAGTATTACGACTTCCTGCGCGATCTCTTCCTCATGCGCATCGTTCCAGCTTTGCCTTCTTGCTCCCGGACGAAACGCCAGGGAAAAGAGACGTTCTGCTGCGTTCTGCCGATGATCCGGGGCCAAGTGCGCCTAACGCATTGTCATTTGAATCGCCTTATAACCCATCAATTGTGCCACGGTTCTCAAGTCAACACCAGCCATGACCAATCGACTTACGAGCGGGCGCCTATTGCAGTGTCATCTGCAAATCACGATATTCTCGATTCGGATTGCGAACTTCCGAAAGGCCAAGTTTTCCAATGAGCAACTTATGGAACTGGCAGCGACAATTGCATGGGAGAACTGCCAGGCTCGCTCGAACCGTGTCTTCGGGTTTGAAAGTGAGCATTTCTACAAGTAACTTTTCCAGCGATGCGCTGAGATTGACCGGGAAGTGCAGCACGGTTGTTGAGAGAAGACTTCTGGCATATTAGATTAGACCTGCATCAGCTCAAAGGCTTGAAGCATTTAAGGATCGATAAACGATGCGCCATGGCTAATTGATCCAGATGTCGGGTGGCGCTGAATCGCCTTACCTTCGACAAACGCCTCGTCGATGTGCGAAATGATCTGATCGCGAACCTTACGGAAAACTGCGAGTCTCACTTCGTGGGTGCCCTGTGCGGCGGCGGGATCTTCGAAGCTCCAGTGCAGAAACTTCCATGTTCCCGGGAAAATTGGGCAACGTTCTTTGGCGTTGTCGCATACCGTCACGACGTACGGAATGTGCTGGCCAAGGAGACTCACGACGTCTTTCGAACGCTGGTCCGAGATGTCGATTCCAATCTCCCGCATCACTTCAACGGCGAGCGGGTTCAGGCCCTTGGGGTCTATACCGGCGCTCATCGCGGTGAACCGGTCTGAAGCCGTATGATGGAGATAGCCCTCCGCCATTTGGCTGCGGGCTGAATTGCCCGTACAAAGAAACAGCACCGTTGGTTTCATCGGAATGCTCCTATAAGTCACATCACAACGTATCCTGGATCACGGCAATAATTCTACCATACACGTATAAGCCTATACATATATAGTGAATACCTGATAAGTTTGAGCTGGAGGTTCCGCATGAGGGAGTTGGAACAGTTATTCAAGGGGCTCGCCGATCAGACCCGGCTTCGCATCCTTAACCTGCTCATTCACGGTGAGCTATGCGTATGCGACATCCAGTACGTCCTGGAGTCTTCTCAGCCAAACGTTTCGCGCCATTTGACCTACCTGAAGAACTCCGGCCTGGTTCTTGACCGTCGCGAAGGCACGCGGACCTACTACCGGCTTGCACAGCCAAAAGAGGGAGTTCACAAGTTGCTCTTTGGTTTTCTTCGCGACATCTTCCGGTCGTCCGAAGCCATGGAAGAAGATTCGCGGAAACTAAAGAGTGCCATCGAAATGGGGTCGTGCACCGTCAGCGAGTGGAAGCCGTTCTCCGCACTGGTTCCGTCACGGGCTACGAGTAGCCGGAGATTGTAGAGAGAATCCGATGAAGAATACTGTTACCTCTCGCCTTGGCGTCCTTGACCGTTATCTGACCGTTTGGATTTTTGCAGCCATGATTCTGGGCGTCGTTACCGGGTGGCTGCTTCCCGGAACCGTTCCATTCCTCGAGCGATTCAGCGTGGGGACCACGTCGATCCCGATTGCGGTGGGATTGATTGTGATGATGTACCCGCCGTTCACCAAGGTGCGGTATGAAGAGTTGCACGAGGTCTTCCGCAACAAGCGCGTGCTGGGGCTTTCCCTCATTCAGAACTGGATTATCGGTCCGGTTCTCATGTTTGTACTTGCGATCGTGTTCCTGCGCGGCTATCCGGAATACATGGCCGGGCTGATCATGATCGGCCTCGCGCGCTGCATCGCCATGGTGATTGTCTGGAACGAACTGGCGAAGGGCGATACCGAGTATGCCGCCGGCCTCGTGGCATTCAATTCCGTATTCCAGGTTCTGTTCTATTCCGTCTACGCCTGGGTGTTCATCACCGTTCTTCCTCCACTGTTCGGTCTGCACGGAACGGTGGTCAACATCTCTATCGGCGAGATCGCCGAGAGCGTATTTATCTACCTCGGCATTCCGTTCCTCGCCGGTTTTCTGACGCGCACCGTTCTGGTTCGTGCGAAAGGACGCGACTGGTACGACAGCAAGTTTGTTCCGCGTGTTAGCCCTTTGACTTTGATTGCGTTGCTGTTCACGATCGTCATCATGTTTTCATTGAAGGGTGCATATATCGTTCGTCTTCCGCTTGATGTAGTGCGAATCGCCATTCCACTGTTGATCTATTTCGTCGTGATGTTCCTGGTGTCGTTCTACATGGGCAAGAAACTCGGAGCGGATTATTCGAAGACGGCGACGCTGTCCTTCACAGCTGCGTCGAACAACTTTGAACTTGCGATTGCCGTGTCGGTGGCTGTATTTGGCATTAAATCCGGCGCTGCGTTTGCCGCCGTGATCGGCCCGTTGGTCGAAGTTCCGGTGATGATCGCGCTGGTGAATGTCGCACTGTTCTTCCAGCGCCGGTACTTCGGTACAGCAGTGACGGGCGAACCTATAGTGGTCGCTGCTTCGGCGGGAAAGAGCGCGCAATGAGCAGAAAACGCGTATTGATCCTCTGCACGGGTAACTCGGCACGCAGCCAGATGGCCGAAGGCCTCCTGCGAAATATGGCTGGCGATCGATTCGAAGTGTTTAGCGCAGGCACTAAACCCATGGGGCTGAACCCGAATGCCGTGAAGGCATTGCGGGAAATCGGCATCGACATCTCTGGCCATCGTTCGAAGTCAGTAGATGAATTTGCCGGACAGTCGTTCGACTGTGTAATCACCGTCTGCGACAACGCGAGGGAAGCATGTCCTTATTTTCCTGGCGGTGGTGTACGGATTCATCACAGCTTCGCTGATCCTGCGGCGGTTCCCGCCGCAGATCAGTTCCCGTTGTTTCAGCGCGTACGCGATGAGATCAAAGGCTGGTTGGAAGAATTTATTCGTAATGGAAGTTAGCTGAGCGAGCGTTGCGAAACAGAAAGTTGTTGCCTAAAGCACTTGGCGAGTTGGCCAAATTACCAATAGAATTCAGAGATATGACACGTCGTGACATTTTTGCGAAACAGGCACGGGTGCTCAAAGCACTGGCAAACGAATCCCGACTGATGATTGTCGACCGCCTCAATCGAGGCGAATGCACGGTAGGGGAGCTCATTGCGCTCGTCGGCAGCGATGCCTCGACGGTGTCGAAGCATCTCGCGCTGCTTCGTGCCCATGGAATTGTGGAGGACCGGCGCGAAGGAAATCTTGTCTATTACCGCCTCCTGACTCCCTGTGTCTGCAACTTCTTCACCTGCGCCACGCAAGTTCTCAAGGAGAGATCGAGGTGAATATGGAAATCAAAGTTCTTGGAACCGGATGTCCAAACTGCAAGAGGCTTTATATCGAAGCAGAGAAGGCCGTCCATCAGCTTGGTATCACGGCAACACTCGTCAAGGTCGAAGACATGCAGGACATCATGGCCTACAGGATCATGGCAACTCCGGCGCTGGTCATCAACGGAACGGTCAAGTCGGCGGGGCGCATACCGGGCTCGGCGGAGATCGCGACTTGGCTTGCGACGGCTGCAAACGAGTAGTTGTGCGCAACAGAAAGGGTTTGTTGCGGCGGGAAGATCGCACATAACGGCCAGGAGGCAAGATGTCAGAGTATCTTCAAACCACAATCGATAAATTCACATTCCGCGTGGCGACGGATCGCCTTTACACTCCGGAGGGCGTATGGGTTCTCGCCCTGCAAGCGCAGGGCGTCCAGCGTGTTCGTCTCGGTGTCACGGACTTTGTCCAACAGCGTAGCGGCGATGTGGCATTTGCAAACGTCAAGCGTTCAGGCTTCACGCTGCAGGCCGGCGATGAGTTTGCGGAACTGGAGACGATGAAAATCAATCAGGAACTTTCATCGCCTGTCGCAGGAAGCATCGTTGAAATCAATAAGGTGTTGGAGATGACTCCCGAGGCCGTCAATCAAGACCCGTATGCCGAAGGATGGCTGGTCGTAATAGAAGCTACGAATTGGGAGGTTGATCGGGCCAGGTTGCTCGCCGCGCCCGCGTATCTCGCGGCGATGCAGGCCCAGGCTGAGGAGGAACTTAACTCATGAATAACGAAAGACAGAGAGTTGTAATCGTGCCGTGCAGCGGAATCGGCAAATCGCTGGGAACCGTAAGTCGCGAGACGGCGTATGAACTGTGCGACAACCTGCGTCCGGACGATACGCAGCTGGTGGCACTTTCGAAATTGGTTCTTGGAGATGAGCAGGCTCGCGATCGAGTACGTACCAGTCTGGCTGTCACCATCGATGGTTGCAAGCAGATGTGCGCCTCGAAGCTGGTAAAGCACAATGGCGGCACGGTGCCGCATGAGATTGCTGTGTTTGAAGCGTTTCGCAATCATAAGAACCTGAAGCCCGAAGGCATTGCTGAACTAAATGAAGAAGGCGTGCAGCTTGCGCGCGTACTGGCCGCAGAGATAGCCGCACAGATCGATGAGATTGTGCACACCAGCGTTGCGAAGGGAAGACAAGATGCCTGATCTGCCGGAACGAAAAATTGGAATTATATCCTGCTCCGGCGAGGAGTTGGCCGAGGGTACAGTCGCGAGACTCGCCGCCTTGAAAGTGCTGCACGAGACACGTCCGGGCAAGACCGTTACCATCTGCCTTCCGCTCTTTCTTGCGGGTGGCGAGGGAGACCGCGCATTTGCGCGTTTTCATCCGACCATCACCATCGACGGCTGCGACCTGCGCTGCGCCGCGCGCGCCACGGAGATGTATTCCGGCAAGCCATCCGCGAGCATCGTAGTCAGCGATCTGGTTGCGGAACACGGACTGGGCAAAGTCGAAGGGCGTTGCCACTTGAATGCAGCAGGAAAGCAAGCGGTCGATGTCACTGCCCAGCGCCTCACGGAACTCGTCGATAAGATCCCCGGCCCGCCGGCTCTTACAGTTCTCAATCGCGCGGTTCCCGCGCCGCAGCCACAACAAGCAAAATCAGTGGGCTGCTCGTGCGGTTCTGGTATCCCAGTCAGGAAAGTCAAAATCGATGGCGAGGCCGTCGAGGTACTTGCACTGCCTCTGATCTTTCAACAATTCCGTGAACGGGGTCACACTCCCCAGGCTGCTAGTGACGAATTGTTCGAGGCCGTCAAGGTTTACAACCGCGTCCCGCCTGAGAAAGAAAAAAGTTATCGCGAGGCAATCGGCCGTGAATATGCGGCATTTTGTCAGGAGGTGATCCAATGAGCCAGACATCGACCTATCACACGGACGTTCGGTGGACTGGCGAACATTGGGGACATCTTGCCTTGGGCAACGGCCCTGAGATGAAATTTTCCGCACCGCCGGACGCGCAGGGACATGCTGGAGTATTGACGCCGGAAGACGCGTTTGTGGCTGCGGCGAATACCTGCGTGATGTTGATGTTCATCTGGGCAGCGGAGCGGTTCCAACTCAATCTACTGTCGTATGAATGTCGCACCGAAGGCACCAAGCTGATCGAACTCGACCGGACGGAGATTTTCACGCGGCTGCATTTCCGGCCTGTAATTCGAGTTGCGTGCCAGCCTGAAGAAAAAGATTTGACCGAAGCGCGGACGAGGCGTGCAGTGAAAGCTGCGCAGAAGTACAGCCTGGTCGCAAACTCCGTGAAATCCGAGATCGTGATCGAGCCGGAAATCGTTATCGTCGAACAAGCTTGAACCCGTCCGGCGAACATAACTTTTGTTTTTCAGTGCCAGCGTAGCCGTGCGTTCTTCCTAAGGCGGAATCCATGAAAGCGGCAAGCCTGATTCGTCTTGTTTTGCTTTTGTTCGTTGCCATCAGCATCGGCGCCATTGGCGTGCAGGAATTTCATGCTCGATACCTGCCGCTCAGTGCAACGGCAGCTCAGCCCGCACCGCCGTTTCCCCGGCGTACTCGCGTGGTGGCCTATTTCTTTCACGCAAATCGCCGATGTGCGCCGTGCGTTCAATACGAGGAGACCGCACACGAAGCGATTCAGGAGGCGTTTCCGGATGAACTTCAGCAGGGAATCGTGCAGTGGAAATCGATCAACCTGGCGTCAGCGGAAAACCGCCACTTCGCTACTGAATACCAACTCTATTCGCGCACTCTCGTGTTGGTGAAGGTGCGGGACGGACGGCAAGCTGCCTACAACAACCTGATGGACGGCTGGCAGTTGATCGAGGATCGCGCGGCATTGAAGCGATATGTGCAGTCCGAGGTGCGGGACTACCTGAAGGAGAACTAGCGTGACTGACTATTGGCTTGCTGCCGCCGCGGCCCTGTGGCTCGGGATTCTTACTTCGATCAGTCCCTGTCCGCTGGCGACGAACATCGCGGCCATCTCGTACATAGGAAAACGTGTTGAGCGGCCGAGCCATGTGCTCGCCACCGGGATGCTCTATACGATTGGCCGAGCGCTTACGTATGTGGTCCTGGGCGCGCTGATTATTGCAAGTGCGATGTCGGTGCCTCGGATGGCCAACTTTCTTCAGCTTTATATGAACAAGGTGTTGGGGCCGGTTCTGATAATCGCCGGCATGTTTCTGGCGGATTTATTGAAGGCTCCTTCGATTGGTGGCGCCATGAGCACGAAGGCTCAGGAGCGACTCGGCAAGTCCGGGACATGGGGCGCCGTTCTGCTTGGTGTCTTATTCGCCTTGTCATTTTGTCCGACATCAGCCGCACTGTTCTTCGGCAGTCTGATTCCGCTTTCCCTGAAGTGGCAGTCGAGCGTGCTGCTGCCCTCGGTATACGGCATTGGAACGGCAATCCCAGTATTTTTATTCGCGACCCTCATTGCCCTGGGTGCAAAGTCGGTCGGCAGAGTGTTTCACCGTCTGTCAGCCATTGAGTTTTGGGTCCGGCGAGCTACCGGCGCCGTGTTTATCGCAATCGGAGTGTACCTCTCACTGACATACATCTTCGGAGTTGGTGCAAGTTAAGGGCGCTTCAAAACGCACGAGGCATAGTGCCATTGACGCCAGTCGAAACGCCGTGTTTCGATGAGTAGTGCTGACCCGCAAACCCGCTCTCCCGGTAGATGCAATTCTGCCGGAGATTATCCACTCCTTAAATCGGCATCCGAACCTTGTGATCGAGGCTCCGCCAGGTGCGGGGAAGACGACCCGAGTGCCGCCCGCTCTCCTGAAGATCGTGAGCGGTGAAGTAGTTGTGCTGGAACCACGCCGGATTGCGGCACGACTTGCGGCGCGGCGAGTCGCCTGGGAAATCGGCGAGCAAATCGGCGAGACTATCGGCTACCAGGTCCGGTTTGAAGAAGCAGTAAGCTCACATACTCGGTTACGGTTTGTGACCGAAGGCATACTCACCCGGCGCCTGCTTTCAGATCCATCGCTGAAAGGCGTGGCTGCCGTTGTGCTGGATGAATTCCATGAGCGCCACCTCGAAAGCGATCTCGCGCTGGCATTATTGAAACGCCTGCAACGGACGCGGCCCGACCTGCGAATCTTAGTAATGTCGGCGACTCTCAATGCCGGCCCCATCGCGCAATATCTTGGAGGTTGCCCCATCGTTCGGACCGAAGGAACCCTGTTCGAACTCTCCATTAAGCATCTGCCGTACTCGCCTGAGCCTCTCGAAATACAGGTGCGGCATGCGGTAGAACTTTTGATCGACGAGCAGCACTCCGGAGACATCCTGACCTTCCTGCCTGGCTCCGCGGAGATCCATCGCGCCATGCGCGCGTGCGAGCCGGTCGCGAGACGGACTGGATTGCTGATGCTGCCGCTGCATGGCAGTTTGCCGCCGAAGGAACAGGACCGCGCGATATCACCCTCTCCACAACAAAAACTCATCCTTGCTACGAATGTGGCGGAAAGCTCCGTGACGGTCGAAGGCGTAACCGCAGTTATTGACAGCGGACTTGCGCGCTTTGCGACCTATTCGCCGTGGAGCGGTTTGCCAACACTGTACGTCGGTCGAGTGAGCAAGGCTTCGGCGAAGCAAAGAGCTGGGCGGGCGGGGCGCACTGCGCCCGGAAGCGTGCTGCGCATCTACACCGAGGAAGATTACTTGCGTCGCCCGGAGCAGGAAGCGCCGGAGATCATGCGCAGTGACCTCTCTCAACTTTGCCTCGATCTGCGAGCGATGAGGATTGCCCACATCGACGAAATCGACTGGTTGGATGTGCCCCCCGCAGTAGCGGTTCAAAGGGCCGAGTCGCTGCTCGATCGCCTGGGCGCCACGGGAGGCATGGCGCAGCGACTGGCGCGGTATCCGCTGCCTCCCCGGCTGTCGCGAATCCTTGTCGAGGCCATGGAACGCGGTGTAGGCGAAGACGGCTGCGTCGCCGCTGCGCTGCTCGGGTCCGGAGTCAATATCCAAAAGAACGATCTTCTTGCCGCCATGGAGTCGGATCGGGACTACCGCACGGCGCAGCATATCGAACAGCTTCACAGAATTGCGCGACCTTCCCGCCAGAAATGTCATGACGACGATGCTCTGCTTATGTCCGCGCTCGCGGGGTTTCCGGATCGTGTTGCGCGGCTGCGAATGGGCAATCAGGTAATGCTGTCAACCGGCGCATCGGCGGAGGTCGCGGGCGAGCCTCCCCGGTATGAATTCATGATTGCGGTAGACGCCGAGGACCGCAAGGATAAGCCGCTGCCACTCATCCGAATGACGGCGCGTATCGAACCGGAGTGGTTGATCGATCTGTTTCCCGATCATGTCCGGGAAGAATCTAACGTGGTATGGAATCGCGCAGCAGAGCGGGTGGACGCGGTCAGCGCACTGTTGTATGACAAGTTGGTGATTCAGGAGTCGCGAGGCGCCGTGCCGGACGTGGAGGCCGCGGCCGGGTTGCTTGCTCAGAAGGCGCTGGAGGCCGGCATCGAGCGTTTCGTCGATGTGGATGCCCTTGATGAATTCACGGCACGCGTCGAGTTCGCTGGTTCCGATCTGCCGGATGTCGCGCGGGCGCTGCATGATTTGTGCTCGGGGCTGCGGAGCTTTGCCGAGTTGAAGAAAGCGGCGGCAGGACTGGTTCCCACGCTCGAACAGAGCATTGGCACGCGACGGCTCAATGAGATTGCCCCTGTGCGCATCCACTTGCAGAATGGGCGCCAGGCGAAGATTCACTATGAGCGCGGCAAGATGCCTTGGATCGCATCCCGCCTGCAGGACTTTTTCGGCATGCGCGATACGCCGCGGATCGGGCTTGCGCGCACGCCTGTCGTGGTCCATCTGCTTGCTCCAAACCAGAGACCTGTGCAAACGACGACGGACCTCGCGGGATTCTGGGAGCGGCTGTATCCGCAAGTGCGCCGCGAATTGATGCGGCGCTACCCGAAGCACTCCTGGCCGGAAAGGCCGTGAGAAAAGGGCGTATCTGGCTGAAGGGAATGAGGGCTTTTCAGGAGCGTAAGGCACAAAACTTGCAATAGAAACGTGGATCAATCTGCGTGCCCCGGTAAGAAAGGAACCCGATTCAGTGGTTCGAGCGCCGGGGGGTAATCACCATCCAGGACTCAAGTCCCCGTAGAGGCTATCGCTCTTACTCGTCTTCGAACAGCTCTCCGAACAATTCGTGCACTCTTTCTTTCGAAGCCTCAAGCGCTTTCTTTCCCGCCGCGGTAGCCGAGTAGACGCGCCTGATCTTTCCTCCCGCTTGTACTTGCTTCGAACGAAGTAATCCCTTTGCTTCGAGTCCGTGCATGATCGGATAAAGCGTTCCAGGACTCAACCTATAGCCATGACGTGCCAGTTCTTCGATCATTCCCAGGCCGAAGATCGGCTCCTTGCAGGCGTGGTGCAGGATGTGCAGCCGGATCAGTCCCGAATAAAGATACTGCCGCGCAGAAACCCTGTTCATATCGATACCCGTTATCGAATACCGATTATATAATGCTGTCTCAATGGAGGGTGGCATGGCAGATTCAGTGTCTCTTTGGTCCAGGTGCATTCGTCCAGCATGGCGGTCCCGTGCCGTATTGTTTGTCCGGCTTTCCGTCGGTCTCATTTTCTCGACGCAAGGGCTGCTGAAATTCACCGATCCGAACATGGGCGTGATCCGCTTCACTAGGATCGGTTTTCCCCACCCTGCATTCACCGCTCACTTTGCAGGCGTTTTCGAGATGGCCTGCGGCATCCTCATACTGTTGGGGTTTCTCACGCGGCTCGCGGCAATTCCATTGTTCATCGTCATCTGTACCGCTATCGCAACCACAAAGATCCCTGAACTCCTTCGGCCCACTCAGGGTTTCTGGTTCATGGTGAGCGACGCGCGCGCGGATTTTGCGATGCTGACTTCGTTGTTGTTTCTTTTCGTTGCCGGTGGTGGCGGATGGTCCGTTGACGACCGGCTCTCAAAGGAAGAAGCGCAGCCGCCTTCAAATCATCCAATCTAGCGCGAGTCCTTGTTTCACTCTCTCGCGAACTCCTGGCCCGTCCGCGTACGCAACGGGGTGGTTGAAAGGTACTCTTTCTATGGGATGGTTTTGCCCGCGCATTCATCGGCCTGCCGGCGTTGGCGTTCCTGCCGTGCTGTCTCGGGTCGCACTGCTATTGGTTCTCTTCAGTGCTTCCCGAGTTTTCGCCGGACCACCTTTCCAAACCGATGATCCCGTGCCTGTGCCGTTTCATCACTACGAGGCTTATGTCTTCGGCACAACCGACAACAGCGGTGGGTCCACTTTTTCCCAGGGACCGGCGTTTGAGTTCAACGTTGGAGCCGCGCCCAATCTCCAGTTTCACATCGTTGTGCCCATGGCCTATCTCAATCCGGATAACAACTTTGGCATGGGCGATGTCGAACTTGGCGCGAAATACCGCTTCATCCAGGAGACGAAACATCGACCACAAGCAGGTATATTTCCCATGCTTGAGCTTCCCACGGGCGATAACCAGCGCGGCCTCGGCAACGGGCAACTCTGGGCCAAGATCCCCGTCTGGTTACAAAAGAGCAGCGGGCCGTGGACGACCTATGGCGGCACCGGCTACCAGATCAATCACGCCCCCGAAATGAAGGACTCCTGGTTCGCCGGATGGCTCGTACAGCGCGATGTGAACAAGAGACTGACGCTTGGAACAGAAGTGTTCTCGCAACAGGCGCAGCAACTCGGCACGCGTGAGACCACGTTCATCGATGCCGGCGGATACTACAACTTCACCCCGAACTTCCAACTGCTCTTCATGGGCGGACATACTGTTGCCGGTGACCGCCATACCGTCGCTTATCTTGGCCTCTACTACACCTGGGGGCCAAAGGACGACAGCTCTTCCGAATCGCGGCTACAGGATGGCCTCTTTTCGCGCAACTCGCACGCCCTGCGTTAGGATTCTGAAAAAAGAAGGGCAGGCCCGTCGCGCGACGAACCTGCCCCATATCTGAACCTACCGTTGCCAGCTACTTCTTTGTCGCGTGTTGCGCTTGCTCCGCCTTCCCAAACCACTCTTCAAACCATTCCAGCGACCGCAATTCATAGTCGTGGCGGTCAGCAGGTTTGTTGATGGCGTGGCCCTCGTCTTTATAGACGACGAACGTTACCGGAACGTGCAGCGTCTTCAGCGCATGCCACCACTCGAACGACTGCGGCGCCGGTACCTCTCCGTCGCGGTCGCCGACCAGAATCAGCGTTGGTGTCTTCACGTTCGTCACGAAGGTGATCGGAGAACTCTTCGCATACACCGCCGGATCGTTGTAGACCGACGCACCAAAGAACGGGATCATCCATTCGTCGATGTCGTTCTCGCCGTAGTAGCTCAACCAGTCCGAAAGGCCCGCGCCAGCCACGGCCGCCTTGAAGCGATGCGTTTGCGTCTCCGCCCACATCGTCATGTAGCCGCCGTAGCTGTGTCCGTGGATACCAAGCCGGTTGAGGTCGATCGGATACTGCTTTGCCAGCGAATCGATTCCCGCCATGATGTCGCGAAAGTCGCCGCCGCCGAAATCCTTTACATTTGCGAGTGTAAATGCTTCTCCCTGGCCGAAGCTGCCGCGCGGATTTGGGCAGAGTACGAAGTATCCCAGTGCGGACCCCGCGCCATTGGCGGTATCCCAATGAGGCATGCATGCCGCCGAAGGCCCGCCGTGTACGGTTACTACCAGCGGATACTTCTGGTGCGGATCGTAGTTGCGCGGGAACATCAGCCATCCCTGGATGCGCTGCTTCTTGCCTGCCGCACCGCTGTGGGGTAGCGGCTCACCCAGCCAGTGGACATTCTTTGTTTCGCCCCAACCGGGCTTAATGCCCGCATTCATCGATGTCACTTTCTTCCACTGGCCAATCGGCCCGGCCCACAACTCGGGCGGTTCCGTGAACGATTGCCGCACCATGGCCGAGGTCACACCATCGCGCGCCAATGAAAGGCTGAGTCCCCATCCGCCCGCCGAGATCGATTCGAATCCGCTCCACAGCGTCTTCTCGTCGTTGCCGCGCGTGGAGACCGTCGCCACCCCCGCGTTTCCGTCGATGTTCTCAGTGAAGAGCAACTTGCCGGTAGCGGTCCAGGTCAGCCACGTCGCAGAAGCTTTCATGTTCGGCGTCAAATCGCGTACCCGTCCGCCGCTTGCGGAAACAACGTATATGTCGCCACCCGTGGAACCTTCGTCGCTCATGATGCCGCTGATGTAGGCGATTTCTTTTCCGTCGGGCGAGAATCGCGGTTGCGCAAACTGCAACTTGGGTTTCAGGAGGTCGTGTAGCTGGCCAGTCTCTGCGTCGATTGTGTAGAGATGCGCCACCCACCAGTTGTTATCGCCCGAGCCATGCGCGGCACTTGCCGCCCAACTCTTTCCGTCAGGAGCCCAGTCGTATTCATAGACGTACAAATCGCTGGGTGAAACCTGGCGGACAGCATGTGTGGCGATGTCGACCGTGGTAATCCGCTGCTCATAAAAGTGCTCGTCGATCTCGCCCTCCGGCGGCGTCATCGGCATCAGCGGGCCCGCAATGCGCGGCATGCCTTCGATGAACAACGCCGCCACCAGTTTTCCGTCCGGCGAGAAACTAGGCGTGGAAACGTATCCCTTGAAGTCCGCCAATTTTTCCGGCATTCCGCCCGGTGCGTCAACCATCCACAACTGTGCAGACGGCGCTGTCCCGTGTATGTCTGCAAGAAATGCCAACCGCTTGCTGTCCGGCGACCATGCGATATCGCGCAGCGGCAGATGACCGGGAAGCGCAATTGGACTGCCGAGTTTCGCTCCGCTTTCCGCCGCGGCCATCGACTGCACGATAATGCCGCCACGCGTGATCCAGGCGAGCTTTGTGCCGTCGGGAGAAATCTTCACGCCGCGAATACTTTTTGCGCGAGGCATGCTGGCCATCGCAGCTTCCGCGCGGCTCTTTGCCTGTGCCCCGGAATCAACCGCGGCAAATAAACTGACGTTTATGCCGGCGAGAAACGTTACGAGCGCCAGGCATAAGACTGCACGCAAAGCCAGCCTTTGCGATGCTGCGCATTTCGAAAATCTCGAAGTGTGCGCGATGGTGTGTGAGATTTGGGCCATGGAATTCCTCATGTCGAGCGTGTGGTTTGCGGCTGCCGCTTGCGACACGCTTCACGTCCGCGCATTTTGAAGATCGGCGGAGGAAAATGAGCGGCGTCGGTTCCGCGGAAGATACGCCCCTTCTTCCCGAAGATTCATTCCCTCGGGATCCGCTCATCCGTGCATCCTTCGGACGGCGGTGCAAAGGTGCCACTCATCTTATAGATAGTGCATCGCTGGTGGAAGCGTCGTGTGAAGTAAAATCCGTCTCGCCGCAATCGCGCGAGTCGCGAATTCCGCGCATACGCGGCGAAGCTCGCTTCCATGCGGGTTTTTGCGTTGTTGGCCGATTTTTGCCGGCACTTATGGCACTAATGGGGGCTCAGACTTAGGTGCCGGACCCGAAAGCGCTTTTTCGCGGAATGCCGCTACCACGCGTGGTTGGAAGAGGTACCAAAGGATCAACAGGCAGATAACTAGAATGACGATGGCGGCTGTCGAGTAACCAGGTCCAAGGTGAAGCGTAATGACACGCAACCGGGAGATTGCGAGAAGTGATGACAGGATGATGGCGACAATTCTTGCCCACTCGCGCAGGCTCGACAGGCCCCAGGCTGTTGCGCCCATCAGGATGGCGAAGATTCCGAAGATTACTCCGGCCACAATGCCAATCGTCGTTGCTGCCGCTCCGCCGATCTGCTCGTGCCCGCCTGTCATAATCCATCGCTCCACGAGGTTTCCCGCGACGAATGAGAGAACTGCGACCAGGGTAAGTGCGGCCGTTCCGGCCCAATAGAGCAACGCCAGGATACTCACACCGAGTGGACGTTCCATCGAATCCCTTCTTGCCGGCGCTCTCCTCAACTTCGCGCGACGGATGCAACCTAGCCTGCCCATCCGGGCAAGTCAAGCGAAACTGCACGCATGACCGGTATACTGCTTATGGGACAAATTGAGCCATGGCACTCAGGTTCCACGGCCTCTCCGCCCTCAACATGCCTATGAAAACATCTACAAAAAGCATAGCACTTGTCCTGTTGATTGCGGTTGCCTGCCTCTCTGCCTGCCGCAAGGAAGACCACGAGGCGAAAATTAAGCCCAGCCGCCTGATCGGAACTCTCTACAGTGGACAGAGCCTCGAAGCGGTTGAGCGCGAGTTACATCTTGGCGCCGGAAACTGGCAAGTTCTTGAGGATCGTCGCCCGCTCCCTTCCGATCCCCGTCCCCCGTTTCGCATCTATACCATCTCACTCAAGAACTTCAACGAATACGGGCAAAATGGTGATTTAGTGCTTTCGTTTTTTAACGATCAGTTGATGACTACCATGTTCTATCCTGCGGACATCGATTCCTTCCGTACGGTCGTGGAGCAAAAGGCTGGCATTTCGTTTGGTTCCACCGGAGCCGCTGAAATTGCGCCTTCCACTCGTGTCTGGGTCGGCAAAGACGACTCGGGGCGCAGCTACATCGGATGGATCGACAAAAAATTACAGGTCGTTCAGGACGCATGGATTCAGCAGTATGACAAATAACCCCAGCACCATCGGCGAGTGGCGCGAACGCATCGATCGAGTCGACGCCGAACTCGTTCGTTTGCTTAATGAGCGCGCTGAAGCTGCTAAACACATCGGCCGCTTGAAGCGTACTTCCGATCTGCCAATCGTCGAGCCCGACCGCGAGCGCATCATCTTTTCCAACGTGCGCACACATAACAACGGTCCCATTCCCGACCCCGACATGGAGCATATCTTCGAACGCATCGTCGAAACCATGCGCGAACTTCAGCGCCGCCAGATTGAGGCGGGCGATTAACTTCGCTATTCCGCGCCGTGATTCGGGTAGACTGCAAGACTAATGATTTCTCGCGTCGCCATCCTCGGCACAGGACTCATCGGTTCGTCCTTTGCACTCGCGCTCAAGAAGCGAGCGGCTGGCCTCTGTATCGTCGGCTGCGATTGCTTCGCTGTGCTTGCGCGCGCCCGAGCCGCCGGTGTGATCGACGAGGCGGAACTGAATCCGATCCGCGCCATCGCCGGCTGCCAATTGATTCTGCTTGCCGCCCCTGTACGGGCCAATCTCGAACTCCTCCGGACGATCGCGCCGCATCTTCCGCCGGATGCGCTTGTAACGGATGCCGGCAGCACCAAGGCAAGCATCACTGCTCTTGCCACGGAGTTGTTCGGCAGCGACTCGTTGCGCCGTTTTCTTCCGGGACATCCCATCGCCGGAAAAGAAGTCTCCGGGGTGGAGCACGCCGACGGCGATCTTTTCACGGACGCAAGCTGGGTGTTCACGCCGGAGCAGGGCCTGCACGCGCTCATTGCGCCGGAATTCAGCCATGGTCTACATGCTGAATTTATGCGCCTGCTGGAAACTATTGGCGCGCGAATCGTTGTCACCACGCCCGCCGAGCACGATTGCGTGCTCGCCTACACCAGTCACCTCCCGCAACTGGTTTCCACCGCGCTGGCCGCAACGTTGCTCGATGCCGTGCAGAATCAACCCGGTCTCAGCGAATTGAGCGGGCGCGCCGTGCGCGAGATGACCCGTCTCGCCGCCAGCGATCCGCACATGTGGTCTGACATCGCCTCGCAGAATCGCGCGAACCTTGTTTCGGCTCTGCGCGAAATGGAGCAGGCCCTGGCGCGCCTGCGCGAGTCACTGGGTACGGAGGAGTTTACCCGCGAGTTCGAACGCGCCCGCCGTTTCGATCCCGACGCGACTCTCGCTGCGGATGCGGACACAGACCCGCCGAAGTTTTAGTAAGGGCAAAAAGCGTTTTCGCGTTCCACATTTTTCGTTCCACAATAGTTGTCGAAAAGTCCTTGAGGCTGTCGTGCCCCTGCTTCATTTAGTACAATCGTCGGTCTGCCTAAGCTCCGATGAGGGCTTCCGAGCAGCATGTGGGGCCAGCCATCTATGAACAAAGTCTTCGCTAATGCCGACGAGGCAATCTTCGATATTCACGACGGCGCCACCCTCATGGTGGGTGGTTTCGGTTTGTGCGGTATTCCCGAAAATCTTATCGACGCCCTGGTCAAAAAGGGCGTCAAGGATCTTAACACCATCAGCAACAACATGGGCGTCGATGAATTTGGTCTCGGCCTGCTGTTGCAGAAGGGTCAGATTCGCAGCCACAAGGGAAGTTACGTCGGAGAGAATCGGCTCTTCGAGGAGATGGTGCTCGCCGGCAAACTCGATCTCGAACTCGTCCCGCAGGGCACTCTTGCCGAGCGCATTCGCGCGGGCGGTGCGGGCATCCCGGCATTCTTCACGCCGACCGGTGTCGGCACCGTCGTTGCCGAGGGTAAGGAAACGCGCGAATTTGACGGTCGTACCTATGTCATGGAACGTTGGCTCAAGGCCGATTTCTCGCTCGTCAAGGCATGGAAAGGCGACAAGTGGGGCAACCTTGTCTATCGCAAGACGGCGCAGAACTTCAACCCCATGATCGCCACAGCCGGAAAAATCACCATCGCTGAAGTTGAGGAACTCGTCGAACCCGGCGAGATTCCTCCCGGCCAGGTCCATACGCCGAGCATCTACGTCCAGCGTATCTTCCAGTCCGTTGGCGAGGAGAAGCGCATCGAACGGCGTACCGTGCGCAAAGCCTGAGCGCATCCCGGAAACGAAGAAATATCGGAGAACGAGGAATCTTATGGGTGGAACGGTTTCGAAAGTCGGTAAGGCGATGGACCCCAGCAAGCGTGAGTTCATCGTGAAACGTATTGCCCGCGAACTGCGCGACGGCTACTACGTCAACCTCGGCATCGGAATGCCTACGCTGGTCGCAAACTACGTACCGGACGACATTGAAGTGATTCTTCAGAGCGAGAACGGCATGCTCGGGGTCGGTCCGTACCCTGCCGAAGGCAGCGAAGACGCCGACCTCATCAATGCCGGTAAGGAGACGGTTACGGAGATTCCCGGCACGGCATTTTTCTCCAGCGCTGAATCCTTTGCCATGATTCGTGGCGGCCACGTCGACCTGAGCGTGCTCGGAGCCATGGAAGTCGACGCGGAAGGCAACCTCGCCAACTGGATGATCCCCGGCAAGATGGTGAAGGGCATGGGCGGAGCCATGGATCTCGTTGCCAGCGCCAAGCGCCTGATGGTTGCCATGGAGCACACCACGCGCGACGGCCAGCCGAAGATCCTTAAGCGCTGTACGTTGCCCATCACCGGATTGAAAGTTGTCGATACAATCGTCACCGAGATGGCCTACATCCGCGTTGTGCAGGGAACCGGGCTGGTGCTGGAAGAGATTGCACCGGGACTCACCGTGGAAGACGTGCAGTCCGTCACGGAACCGAAGTTGACCGTAAGTCCGTCGTTAAAGGAAATGAAAGCCGACTAGGTTTATTGGATGCCCACCCTAAGTGTCCCGCGAAGGGTGGGCTCCGTCCTCTACGCTCTGCGTGCGCCGCCCAGCACTCGCGCAGGCAGCAGGATAATCGCCTTCACCAGTTCCAGCACTCCCTCTACCGCAATGCCAAGCAACCGGAACGGCAACAGAAACAGCCAGATGATCGGGTAGAGCACCAACGCCAGCAGTGCCAATGGCCAACAGATCAAGCACAACAGAATCCACAGCAGGAATGTGAGCATAAGTGTGCCTCTGTCATCTGATACGCATTCCATTCGATATCAGTTCCGTGCGATTGTCACGAATGAATCGATGAACGGCGCTATTTTGCGATCATTCCCGGCATGGACCACGCAGGTTTCATCGAGTACCATCGACGAGATGCCGCTTCAGAAAGAAGTACGTCCTCTGTCCCGCGTCCATCATGTCCAACCCGCGAAGCACATGCCCCGCGTTCGGATAGAGTTTCATCTCGTATGCCAGTCCGCGAGACTCCAGCAGCCTTGCAATCTTGTGCGCCTCGGATACCGGAACCTTATCGTCCTTCTCGCCGTGCAGGATCAAAACCGGTGCGATCTGCGTCAGATCTTTTGCCGTCTGCTCTGTCAAGCCTCCGAAGAAGTCCACCACTGCCTTGATGCGCGGCTGCTGTGCTCCGAGAGAAATTGCCATGAATCCGCCCAGTGAAAATCCAATGACTCCTACGCGTGTTCCGTCGGCCAGTGCCTGTTGGGCTGCGAAGTCGAGTCCGTCGGACACGGTCTGAAGCCACGTCAGGTATTCCTTCCAGACCGTCGCGGAGTCCGCGTATTCCGTCCCTGTCGCGTCAAAGTAGTGCGGCACGCAGACGAAGAAGCCGCGGTTTGCCAGCATTTGCGCAAAGTCCGCGTAACCATTGTTGGCGATGCCGTCCGCCCCGTGCAACGCGCATACTACCGGGCAGCGTCCTTCTTTCGACGGCGTGTACACGTCCATGTTGATTTGTTTGGATTGGCTTTCGTAAGAAACTTTCAATCAGCGCACCTTTGCCTGACGTAGGGATGATTGAAAGTTACGGGAAAGGCGCGCCATTGCGCAAGTCGCGTGCTCGCTATGCGCCCGGTTCTTGAAGCCGCACAAACAACTCCGAGACAATCAGCAGGAACGTCCCGCTGAAGCCGAGGTTCATCAGTGGAAGGATGAACCGGCCGCCGAATTTCTCGAAGATATTGCGTGCGATCAGCATCTCGTTTTCTCTATGCATTGGAACCCCCGTTCGCTGCGGGAGTTCCGCGAATGCGCGTAACGCATGAGAAAACCGGGTAAATGCAGTAGTTATCTGAAGCGAAGATGAAATGAATCGCGTTGTTCCACCCTGCGCGGCCGAACCCGCAGGCAGGGTGGGACTTTTCTCGCATCCCGTTTAGTCGCCAGTCAGTTTCAGCAGCGACTCCGCAAACGGCGCGCGCGCCACTCCGCGTTCCGTGATGATTGCAGCAATATACTTCGCCGGAGTCACGTCGAACGCCGGGTTTTCCACGTTCACTCCTGTTGGCGCAATCTGCTTGCCTGCCAAGTGTGTCACTTCCGTGGATGCCCGCTGCTCAATTGGAATCTTCGAGCCGTCCGGGGTCTCCAGGTCAACGGTCGAAAACGGCGCAGCCACGTAGAACGGGATGCCATGTTCTTTCGCCAGGATTGCCACCGAGTAGGTTCCGATCTTGTTCGCCGTGTCGCCGTTGGCTGCGATGCGATCCGCGCCCACGATCACTGCGCTGATCTTTCCTTGTGCCATGATGTAGCCGGCCATGTTGTCGGAAATCAGCGTGGTTGGGATTCCGTCCTTCATCAGTTCCCACGCCGTCAGCCGTGCACCTTGCAGGAATGGTCGCGTCTCGTCGGCGAACACATGGAGATTCTTGCCGTTCTCCACGGCCGCGCGAATTACGCCCAGCGCCGTGCCATAGCCCGCCGTCGCCAGTGCGCCCGCATTGCAGTGCGTCAGCACTCCACCTGAAGCCGGCATCAGCACTGCGCCGTTGCGTCCCATTGCCTTGTTCGCGGCAATATCTTCCGTGTACATGCGCTGCGCTTCGTCGATCAGCCCCTGTTTGGCGGCTGTAATCGAACTTGTACTGAGCGCTTCGAAGCGCGCCTGCATGCGGCGAATCGCCCAGAATAGATTCACGGCCGTCGGACGCGTTGAGCCCATCACGCGGCAGATTTCGCCGAAGCTTCTGCGGAACTCCGACAGGTCGTTGGTTTGCAGATCGCGGACACCCAGCGCGATTCCCATCGCTGCGGCTACTCCGATTGCCGGTGCGCCGCGCACGATCATTGTCCGGATCGCCTTAGCGACTTCCTCGTAATTCTGGCAGGTGACGTAAACTTCTTCGGTTGGCAGTTTCGTCTGATCGATGAAGACAACGCCTTCATCGGTCCATTCAAGAGTCTTGACCACTGGCGGTTTCCATTTCTTGGTTGATCGCAGCTTAGATTCTAGTGTAACCGTTTTGCGCCCATCGTCCCACTGCAACCGCTCGCATCGCTTCCAATAGAAAAGCCCTCGTTCAGAGGGCTTTTGTTGAATCGCTTGGCGCCAACGTCTTACTCCAGCTTGTGTGCCGCGCGTAGGCCTGACTTCATCTCGATGATTTGGATTCCGTATCCGTCCGGATCACGTAGCAGGGCCCAGCGTCCAAACGGCTCCTCGCGCGGTTCGGTTGAGAAGTGTCCGCCCCGCCGCTTCAACTCCGCGGTGGCGCGCGTGATGTCGTCTACGTATATGCCGAACGTGCAACCTGATGTCGGGCCTACCTGCACTTCTTCGCCCTCCGGATGCAATCCGATGAGCACCGTACCCGCATCGAACTGGCTCCAGTTGCTCTGCTCGAACAGCATTTGCAGGCCCAGCACGTCGCGATAAAAGGCGACGCTGCGTTTCATGTCCTTCACCACCACCATGATCAATCCGAGCTTTCCAACCTGCATATTTCTTCTCCCAATCGCGGGCCGCCGCCCGCAAACACCAGCCGGGAGCGCCACTTCAACGCCAGTCTAAAGCCGCGTTCACGACCCAACTATGACGTGCGTCACAACCGCGCGGGATTCTTTGCCGCCGTAACGGTGCAGCTTCCGGTGGCTATTCCGCGCCTTCCGACCGATGCACTTCGCACCGCGGTCCCGGCACGTTTGTCACCGCCGGACGGTCGCAGAAATCGCACTTTGCCGCCACCACGAACGTCGTCGGCAGGCTCTTCACCGCTTCCGGATTCTGCCGGATGTGTTCCGCCCTCACGTCGCTTGCCGTGAAGATTGCCACGAACGGCACACCCGCCGCCGCCACCTCGACCGCCGGCCGCCCGTGTGCCTCTTCGCGTTCCACCAGACACATCACTCCCACTACTTCGAAGCCAAACTCGCGCGCCGCTTCAATTGCCTGGATCGTCGATGCCCCCGTCGTGCAGACATCGTCCATGATTACTACTTTTGTGCCCTTTTCGCGAAAGCCTTCGATGCGCTGTCCCATGCCGTGCTGTTTTTCGGCCTTGCGCACCAGGAAGCCGTGGATCAGGAACTCCTCACCCGAGGCCTGTGTATGCGCCTGCGCTTCCTGGGCGCTCTGCATCGCCACGCTCACCACGATCGGGTCCGCCCCCATCGTCAGACCGCCGATTGCCTTTGGGCTCCAGTCTTGATGCCGGATCTCGTCGAGGAACACGCGTCCGCACAGTCGCGCGCCTTCGGCGTGTAGTGTCGTCGTACGGCAATCTATGTAGTAATCGCTGGTTCCGCCCGAAGAAAGCTTGAACTGGCCCAGGCGAAACGACTCTTTGGCGAGAAGGGAAAGCAACTGCTGACGTGCGTCGGACATGGGGCAAAAGATATCAGGTACAGGGTGGTGCAGGCTAGTCTTCTCCCGGTTCCATACGTGTTAATTCGCGGCTGTAGTGCCTTTTGAAGAGAAGTCAACGGGCCAGCTTTTCCATATGCCGGAAGCCGTCCGTTGCCAGCATCGCCGCTGCGAACAGGGAAGCGTTATATCCCATGTGTACCAACACCGATGCGGACACCGACTGGAAGCGCGCTCGCAGGAACGTCAGTACAATTCCGACGATAAACAGCATCAGCACCGGGGCCCACGCCCGGCCCAGTTGCGCGGCGTGGGTCAACGCAAACGCCCACGCCACGAACAGGAATGACGACAGGAAAGCGAATCGTTGCGAGGATTCCGCCGTATCCAGGTCGGAGTTTCGTATCCAGATCAACACGACGAACACGGCCAGCGGCGCCACCGCTCCCCAGAACGTCGGCATGCTGCGCGGCGCAAACGTCGCCCAGAAGACCGCCACCGGTGAGATCTCCGCGCCCCGAACAAGCAGTCCCACGGTTGCGATAATGCCCACCACGGCGGCGGCGATGAAGAAGTCCCTGGGCGCGAACTTCACGGCCACGCCCCAGATCAGGATTCCCGCGACCCATGCGCTCACGTACCGCCGTCCAACGTGCGTTCTCAGTTTTTCGGTCAGTTCCACCGTCAGGGCGGGGAAGAGCAGTCCCCGGAAAAACAGTTCTTCCGCAAACGGCGCCACCAGCACGCCGAAGAACGTCATTGCCCACGCGCTGGCTCCGCTACGGAAGTACTGATCGATTGGCAACTGTTTCGGAATCGGCAGCACTCCCGACAGCGCCTGGATGAAGATTGCCAGCAGCACTCCGCCGCCCATGAACAGCGCCCACCGCGAGCGCGGAAAGTGCCAATGCACGCCTTCAAAAAACGGGGTCCGGTAGTGTACGGCGATCATCCGCACCACAAACCAGATCGTCAGTACATATGCGGCAAACTGGGAGGGAATCTGGATCAGCGGACTTGCGATCACCTGCTTGGGATCGAGATGCCTGCTCATTGCCGCAGCGCCCGCGATCATCACTGCCAGGAATCCGCAGAAGAACATCGCCAGTATCAGCACGATGACCGTGCGCGCCACATCGCCCAGAGTCCAGACCGGGAAACGCGCCCCCGCATCGGCAACCGGTGGTTGCGGTTCCACGGGCGTGGTTAGTGATTCAGGTTCAGCAGGAGCAAGAGGCTCGGCGCCGGCAAAAGGGTTTTCAGGCGTGGACACTTTTCCATTGTATCGGCTGATTGGAAAATCACGAAAGGGGATCGCTATTTGAGCTTTCCGCGGCCTACTTCAGCACTCCCGCCAGCGCCTGTCCCGTATAGCTTTTCTTCACACGCGCTACCTGCTCGGGACTCCCCTGCGCCACGATGCGTCCGCCGTCCTCGCCGCCCTCCGGACCCAGATCGATGATCCAGTCCGCGTTGCGAATCACGTCGAGGTTGTGTTCGATGATGATGATCGTGTTGCCCAGGTCGGTCAGCCGGTGCAGCACATCCAGCAGCCGGCTCACGTCTTCGAAGTGCAGCCCCGTCGTCGGTTCGTCCAGCAGGTAGACCGTGCGTCCCGTCTGCCGCTTGCTCAGTTCGCGTGCCAGTTTAATGCGTTGCGCCTCTCCGCCGCTCAGCGTCACGGAAGATTGCCCGAGGTGAATGTACCCCAGCCCCACGTCCACCAGCGTTTGCAGTTTCTGCCGCGCTTGTGGAATGTTCTCCAGGATCGCCAACGCCTCTGAGATTGGCGTGTCCAGTAAGTCCGCGATGGAGTAGCCCTTGTATCGTACCGCCAGCGTCTCGTGGTTGTAGCGCTTCCCGCCACACACTTCGCATTGCACGTAAACGTCCGGCAGAAAGTTCATCTCGATTCGCCGCTGTCCCTCGCCCTGGCATGCCTCGCAGCGCCCTCCAGACACATTGAACGAGAAACGCCCCGCCTTGTAACCGCGTTCGCGCGACTCCGGCAACATCGAGTAGATTTCACGCATGTTCGTGAAGACGCCGGTGTACGTCGCCGGGTTCGAGCGCGGCGTGCGTCCGATCGGCGACTGGTCGATGCGTATGACCTTGTCGATATTCTCGACGCCCGTCATCGTCTTGTGCGCGCCCGGCTCCTGCCGCGACTTGTAGAGCTGCCGCGCTAGCGCGTTGTAAAGAATGTCATTGACAAGTGTCGATTTACCGGAGCCGGATACTCCCGTCACCACCGTCATCACGCCCAGCGGGAAGCTTACGTCCACGCTCTTCAGATTGTTTTCCCGTGCGCCCAGGATGGTGATCGAGTGTCCGTTTGTCTGCCGGCGCTCGTAGCGGATCGGAATCCGTTTCCTGCCCGAGATGTATTGCCCGGTCAGCGATTTCGCGCTCTCGCTGATTTCCGCCGGCGTTCCCGCCGCCACCAGTTCGCCGCCGTGGCGTCCCGCGCCCGGTCCCAGGTCGATGACGTAATCCGCCCGCCGGATCGTCTCTTCGTCGTGCTCCACGATCAGCACCGTATTGCCCAGGTCGCGCAGCGACTCCAGCGATTGCAGCAGCCGTTCGTTATCGCGGTGATGCAGTCCAATCGACGGCTCGTCCAGCACGTAAAGCACGCCGCGCAGCTTCGACCCAATCTGCGTCGCCAGCCGGATACGTTGTCCCTCGCCACCGCTCAACGTCGCCGCCGAACGGTCCAGCGAGATGTATCCCAGCCCGACGTGATTCAGGAAGCCGATCCGCTCGGCCACTTCCTTTACGATCCGCCCCGCGATCTTCTCTTCGCGTTCGTTCAGCGTGATCTTCGCCGCTGCTTCTACTGCGCGCGATACCGGCAGGGAAGTGAAATCGGCGATTGACATTCCGTTGATCTTCACGCCGAGACTCTCGGCCCGCAACCGCTTGCCATGGCACACCGGGCACGGCGTCGCCGACATGTAGTTCATCAGCCACTCACGGTAGGCCTCACTCGTTGCGTCTTCCAGGCTCTGTTTGTGGAAGGCCAGCACTCCGCGGAATCCGCCGCGCACGCGCCCCTTCGTCGCCGCCCCATAGAGCAGTACGTTTTGGTGCGTTCCTGTCAGTTGGTCAAATGGCTTGCTGATGTCGATCCCGTTTTCTTCTGCGAATTTCTTCACCATCTGTTGCAGGTAAGTGGAGCCGCTCCCCGGACCCAGGCCGCCGTCGAGCAATGGCTTCGACCAGTCCACAATCACCTTTGCCGGATCGAAGTCGTACTTGCTGCCCAATCCGTTACACTCCGGACACGCGCCATAAACGCTGTTGAACGAGAACGATCGCGGCTCCAGTTGCGGCACGTTGATGCCGCAGTCCGGGCAGGCCATGCGTGACGAATACAGGTGCTCCTCGCCGCCCACCACGCTCACTACCACCAGTCCGCTGCCCAGCTTCATGGCGATTTCCACCGAATTCGCCAGCCTGCGCTCGATGCCTGGCTTCACCAGCAGACGGTCCACCACTACTTCGATCGTGTGGTTCTTACGCTTGTCCAGCTTGATCGTCTCGTCGTCCGTATTCAGCAGTTCGCCGTCGATGCGTGCCCGTGTGAATCCATGCTGCGCCAGTTTCTCCAGTTCTTTTCTGAACTCGCCCTTGCGCCCGCGGACGATGGGCGCCAACAGCATCACACGATCTTCCGGCCTCAGTTCCATCACCCGCGCCACAATCTGGTCTGCCGACTGCCGCGTAATCTCCTTGCCGCAGTTCGGACAGTGCGGCACGCCAATCGACGAGTACAGCAGGCGCAGGTAATCGTAAATTTCCGTGATCGTTCCAACCGTCGAGCGCGGGCTGCGCGAGGTCGTCTTCTGCTCGATGCTGATGGATGGACTCAGTCCGTCGATCGAGTCCACGTCCGGACGTTCCATCTGGTCCAGGAACTGCCGCGCGTAGGCCGAGAGCGTCTCCACGTAACGGCGCTGACCCTCTGCGTAGATTGTGTCGAAGGCGAGCGAGGACTTACCCGACCCGCTCAGGCCAGTGATGACCGTCAAAGTGTTGCGGGGGATTTCGACGCTGATGTTCTTCAGATTGTGTTGCCGTGCGCCGCGTACCGAGATCCGAGTGATCGCCATGCCCTACAGATGTCCTGCCCTTCGTCTCCGTCTCGTGCCATCGCCGGAGGAGCCGGCACACAGGCCCGAATCGGTCCGCCAGGAGATTCTTCCCGTCCGTACCCCATTCGGTAACGGTGCAGGTCCCAACGTAATGTGGCGCCCGCCCCCTAGTGACGATAAAAGGATGGGAAGATATCTCGACTCAGGTATCTTAGTTGGCAATAGCGCCAAGCGTCAAACACGCGCATAAAAGGATGTGCAACGCTGATTGTTAACACTGGGTACATTGGCCGGGGTCACGCGAAGCTTGTAGAATTAGGGTGTAAAGGCTGGATAGAAATTGACTACTCTTACGATACTTTTGGCTCTCGTCGCTACGATCATCCTGGCGCTTGCCGCTGGCATTGGCGCCGGCTATGCAGTTATTATGGCCATCCTCTACATCTTCCATCCCAATCGTCCGACGAAGACCGTCACTCCCAAACTTATTCCTAGTCACAACGCCTCCGGCGATTGAACCGTTCGCACATTCTTTTTCTTTCACTGAAATTGGTTTTTCGCCGTGTCTGTGTGTCTCGGCGGTGAATTGCCCCTGAACATGGAACGGGCCCCCTTTTGGAGGGCCCGTCAGGGGCCGAGCTCGGTCCGAATTTCTCGGATTAGTGCTCGGTCACCACAAGTTCATTGTCACGCACACGGTCGCGCGCTCGAACCAGTTCCAACGCCTTGTGCGCAATGTGTTCCGCCGATACCTCGAACTCCTTCACCAGCTCCCACGGCGCGCCCGAATCGCCGAAGCGATCCTTCACGCCGATGTAGCCGGCCATCACCGGCAGCCGGTAGAACGCCGGGTCTTCCAGGATCAGCGCTGCCACGCGATATCCCAGTGCTCCGATCTGGTGTTCTTCCGCCGTCACCACGATGCTCGTGTCTTTTGCCGCCCGGACGATTGCTCGCCGGTCGATTGGCTTCATCGTGTGGATGTTCAGGATGCGCGTCTCCAGCCCGTAGTCTTTCTTCAATATCCACGCCGCACGCATCGCTTCCGGTACCATCGGTCCGCACGCGATGATCGAGAGGTCTTCGCTTTCGTTCTCGTAATCCGATTCCAGCACTGTCTCGAACGCATCGATGAAGTTCGCCTCTTCGCCGCGGAGGCGAATCACATTAGCTTTGCCGAAGACGAACGGTGTTTTATCGGTGGTCACCACCGGGGTCGCCTCACGCGCAAAGCGTATGTATTTCGGACCGATATGTTTGAACAGCAGGTACTCTGTCGCCTTCTTCGTTTCCACCGAGTCGCACGGAACCACCACGCTCATGTTTGGCATGCCGCACATCGGGAACAGGTCTTCCAGCGCCTGGTGTGTCGCGCCGTCCGGACCAACGCTCACACCACCGTGCGCGCCTGCGATCAGCACGTTGAAATTGCCGTAGCAGATCGAGACGCGAATCTGGTCCAGGTTGCGCGCCGCCGCAAACGTCCCATACGTTCCAAAGACCGGCAGCTTGCCTTCTTTCGCCAGTCCCGCGGCGGCCGACGTTGCCGACTGTTCCGCGATGCCCATGCTTACCCAGCGGTCCTTGCGCTCCGGGTGGCTCGCATAGAACTCGCTGATCGTGATTGAACCCGAAATGTCCAGTCCCAGGCAGACCACGCGCGGATCGTCGCCCTTTTCCGCCAGCGCCTTGCCGAACCCCTTGCGCGTCGGGTCCATCTTTACCTTCATCTTCTCCTGCGAGTTCCACCAGTAGTTGTGCGAGAAGTGCGGCATCTTCTGGTTCAATTTGTGATCGATGTCGCGTTGGTAGTCTTCCGCCAGCTTGAACATCTGCTCCACGGGAACCTTGTCGCGCACGCCCAGCTCGGCCAGGCCTTTTTCCATCTCTTCTTTATTGGGCGTCTTCCCGTGCCAGCCGGCCACGTTTTCCATGAAGCTCACGCCCTTGCCCTTCACCGTCGCGGCAATCACCACCGTCGGTTTGCCGTTGCGATCCGTGCGAGCTTTCGTCAGCGTGTTAACGATCTGCTTCATGTTGTGACCGTCGATATTGATCACGTTCCAGCCAAACGCCTTGTACTTGTCGACGATCGGCTCAATGTTCATCACATCGCTCGTCTTGCCGTCGATCTGCAACCCATTGTTGTCGAGGATCGCCACCAGGTTATCGAGCTTGTAGTGGGCGGCTTCCATCGCCGCTTCCCAAATCTGGCCTTCCTGTTGCTCGCCATCGCCCATGATGCAGAAAACGGTGTAGTCCTTCTTGTCGAGATGCGCGGCGATTGCGTTGCCTACCGACACGCTTAGTCCCTGTCCCAGCGATCCACTTGAGACCTCTATGCCTGGCAGTTTTACCCAGTGCGGATGCCCCTGGAACGGCGACGACAACTTGCGCAGAAGCGCCACTTCTTCTTTAGGCTCGTAGAAACCCGCGAAGCCCAGCCCGATGTACAGCGCCGGAGCCTTGTGTCCGCCCGACCAGATGATGCGGTCGCGTTCCGACCAGTGCGGGTTCTTTGGATCGTGTTGCGCCACCTTCAGATACAGCGCCGCCACAATATCCATCATCGACAGCGTGCCGCCCGAGTGTCCGCTCCCCGCGGCGCACAGCGCCACCAGGTCGTAGCCGCGCATGATCGCAGCCTGTTCAATCAGCTCTTGAATGGAATAGTCCTTGATGAGTCGGTTGTTTTTCGAGTCGAGAATCGGCATGATCGGAGTCCTCTCGCCAGGGCGCTTTCCAGCCCGGAGTTGGTTTGTGCCCGGTGCCGATCCTCCACAACCCCACGGTAGGCAGAAAACGCTGGAATCGGCGGGCCACCCAGCACTGAAAAAGGCTATGTCGAGTAATCTCTTGCCGCAGTGAGTCGCATCACACGGGACGTGTGACGCAGCTACGTTTCGCCTTATCCTCGCGCTGCAGTCAGGCAAAATGAAGCAAGAGCCTTGCTATGGATTTCTTCGGACCGAGCCCGCTTCAGGCTCGGAATCCGTGCATATTGCTTGTGGCTTGTTGGCAACGGCTTATCGCGGCTTTTGCTGCTTTTGCTGTTCTGCCCGTTGCTGTTCCATTTGCCGCAGTTGCTCAAAAAGTTGTTGCGGAGTTTGTGTCTGGTTAGGATTTTGTGTGGCGTCCGGCGTGACGGGCTGCCGTGGTGGAATCACCTGGTCGGGAGGCATGGTTCGCGGCCGCACCAAGGGTGGCGGAGAAGCGAACCTCGGCTGCGGTTGCTCGTTCCCCTGCTCTTCGTCCGGAGACTCCTCTTCTGTCTCCGCCGGAGGCTGCGCCGTTACGAACCCCGCTCTTGGTGCCGGAGTCGATTCCGTCATATTCGACCGCTGGGTCAGGATGACCTGCGTTACTGCGTTCGGATTTTCCGCCGAACCCAAAATGATGTAATCGAATTTCGATCCGCTCAGCAGCGAGGCCAGCACATCTTTTGGATCACCCGGCCCAATATGCACGATCACACGATCGGAAGCCGACGCTGCATCGATCTCCGCTCCCGTCGCCTTCTTTACCGCCGCTAGCACGTCTCCCAGTGTCGAATTCGGCGCGTCAATCGTCAGCAGCCCATTCTGGAAAGTCACCTTCGGCGCTACCGGAGGCATCTCCGCCGGCGTCTTCGGAGCCGGCGGCACAGGCGCTGGAGCAATGACAGGCGCAGGCGCCGCTTTCGGAGCTTCTTTTTTCGTAGGGGCCTTACGATGCTTGCGCGCCACCGTCTTCTGCGCCTTTTTCCCGGACACCGCGGGCGAAGGCTGTGCCGGGGCCGCAACGGCTGCCAGCAGTATGACTGCAACGGCTTTTAGCGCAAGACGCAGCATTGAGAATCGCTATGGCGCCGCCGGACGCTGGCGCTGCTCAAAGGCGGCTTCCAGAAGTCCGGTTTCGCTCGCTTCATACTAACCCGGCTGCTTGTTCTCCGTCGCATCCTGGGACAATATCTTTCGGTCCCGTTCCCGCCACACATCTGCCTTTTGAGAACCGGCATCTTTAAAAGTACGCCCGTGGAAATCCGTGCTCATCCATGGCCAAGTGTGTATTGTAAGGTCCCTGCTCGTTCATGCGGGGAGACGACTGAAGTATCATTCCCATGAGACCGCCGGTCGAGTGTGCCGTGCGAGGTCCCAGGAGCCATGAAAAAGGTGAACGACATTCAGTCCTTCCACCGGGCACAGCGGAGACTTCTCCTCGCAATCATTCTCGTCCTGCTCTTCATTTCCTGCCGCGCCCTTGCCCAGCAGTGCCAGCAGGACACCGACATCGACCCCGCCACCCACACGGCTCTGGTCAACTCCGCTCAGCAGTATCTTCAAATGGCTGCGCGCGGCGATGTCGCTACCCTCAAGCAGAATGCCATCGCCTCTCTCGCCGGAAACTTCGGAGCCGTCCAGCAGGCCGTCACCGCCAACCAGGCCAACCTCACCGGCCCTGCCACGGTCCAGCACGTATACCTGCTCGATGCCTCCACCGAGACCGGCACCATAGCCAATGCGCAATTCTTCTGCGGAGTCTTCGGGGCCTACGGCAACACAGCCACCAGCGCCAGCTTTCAGATTCCAAATCTTCCGGCAGGGAAGTACGCCCTCGTCATGCAGACCGTCACCTCATCCACTGGTCCGTTCAGTTTTTCTCTCGTCCTTCAGGATGTCGCCGGTCAGTGGAAGATCGCGGGCCTTTACGTCCACGCCAGCATGGTCGGCGGACGCGATTCGCAGTGGTTTCTCGCCCGTGCGCGCGTCTTCAAGCAGAAGGACCAGCTCCTTGCCTCCTGGCTCTACTACTACATGGCCTGGAATCTCGAAGCCCCCGTCAATTTCATGAGCACGCTCGTCCTCGACCGCATCTCCTCCGAGATGCAGGGAGTGCACCCGCCCGATCTTCCGGGCGCCAGCCCGGTCACGCTCACCTCTCCCCAAGGCACTTACTCGCTGACGGAAATGTTTCCCCTCGTTGATAACGGAAAGCTCGACCTCATCGTCAAATATTCCGTCCCCGACCTCTCGGACAATGTGAAGCTCTACCACTCCAATCTCGACGTCATGCAGGCCCTGCTCGCGGCGCATCCCGAATTACGGGGCGCCTTCGATCAGATCGTCGCCCGCGCCGTTGCCCCGGATGGCAACGACTTTGGCACCGCCATGGATATGAAGGATGTGAAGTAGGCGGGAATGCAGTAATATAGTTTCGAAATAGCGTAAACGTCAGGCCCATCGAAGAGCGCGGAGCTTCAGCTTCGCGCTTTCTGCTTGTAAGGCTGAATTTGATAATTAGTCGTTATAACGAATTTCCTGCAACCGATAACCCCTCCCGCGAATCTCTTTATGTGTAGCGACTCCGGGCCGTTCCGCACGACCCGCCGCAAACGTTTCCCTTTAGGAGATTAGATTTATGGCAACCGCAGTGGTGGATCGTCCCTTGTTCGATGTCGTACGTGCCCGGCGCGCAACCAACAACTTCGAGAGTCAGCCGGTCGACGAGAAGGATCTCAAACAGATTCTCCAGGCCGGTCTCGAAGCTCCCAGCTCCTACAATCTCCAGCCCTGGCGATTTGTCGTTGTGCGCGACCTCGAACAGCGCCGCCGTCTTCGCCAGGCCGCCTTCGGACAGCTCAAAGTGGAAGAGGCTCCGGTGGTCATCATCGCTCTCGGCGATCCTGAAGGCTGGAAGGACGGTGACATGGAACAGATGATCGCCATGGGCCGTGAGCGCGGCATGATCAACGACGACGTTGCCGAGATGATCCGTGGCAATCTCAACGGTTTTCTTGGTAATCCCAATGGCGACGTTGGCGGCGTCGATCCCGGCCTCTCCAACTGGGTCAACCGCCACACCATGATTGCTTTCACCCACATGATGCTAATGGCCGAAAACCTCGGTTACAACACCGCCCCCATGGAAGGTTTCCTCGAATCGAAGGTCAGGGAAGTGCTTGAAATTCCAGCACATATCCGCGTCGTCGCGTTACTTGCCATTGGCCAGCGAAAAGGCGATTCCAAGCCTTACGGCGGACGTTTTCCTATGTCGCAGCTTGTCTTTGACAACGTCTTCGGCAAAGGCTTGAAGCTCTAATCCATAAACTCATAAGTTCCGGCACCCGGCCCTCCTCCGGGGATGTCGGCGCACGTAGGACGGCGGGCTTTCCGGCCCGCCGTTGTCCATCTCCCTCCGCCGCGTGGCCTTGTTCGTCATTTACCTAAACTTTCGAGACCTATTTGCTTCCCAAAAGTACAAGTCCATACGGCCATCCCAAACTCGGCGTTTGGAGAGGTTTTCATTGACTTACCGTGCCTATTCCCCGTACTCTTTCGTCCGACTCTCTTACCTGTATTTGGGGCTGTTTTCACAACTCAATTTGTTGTCCCGTTGCGGGCTCGTTTGGATCCCTCCCCCGAGGCCAGATTCAACGACTCATGCCTTTTTTCCATGAATCACGCGTGAGCTATGCGCAGGTATCCCACATGCGACCACTTCGAATTCTGTTTTGCGTCATTTTGTTGACGGCGTTCGCAATGGGCCAGACCGGTACCACGCCGCCTTCCTCCCAGTCCGGTTCGAGTACCCAGGACTCGACCCAGCAGCCGCAAAATCCCCTCAACGATCAGCTTCAGACGCCCACCCAGGACACCGGGAAGCCTAAGCAGCAAACCAGCAGTTTCGATCTTGGCGATACCACTTCCGGACAGGACACAACGCTCGGCGAAGTTCGCCTGATGATCCGCAACACCGAGATCAATGGCGACCAGACTCGTTCGTTCCTCTCTCCCGGACTCAACCGTCTTGGCGAGTTCAACTACTACGCCGATCACTCTTTCATCGGCAACCAGCGAATCCAGTTCCTCGCCATGTATCGCGGCACCAACGACCGCAGCATTGATCCCGAGCAGAACAGCCTCCAGAAAACCTACGTTCGCATCTTCGGGCCGCGCGACGAATACGTTTTCGGCGATGTCCTCGTGAATTTCTCGCGCATGTCGTTCAACCAGAACATCAAGGGGGTCAGCGCCGCCTGGAAGCTGGGCAAACGGTGGAAGCTCTCCACCGTCGGCGGCGTCTTCACCGACCGCTGGGGATCGCTCTATAAGTCCTATGCGGACACGCCCAATCGTCCTTACACGTCGGGTATAGCCGGTGCCCGTCTTGAGGTCACACCCACTCGCGGCACCTCCATCGGCTTCAACTTCTCGTCTGCCGAAGACATGCTTGGTTCGTTGCCTGCCACTCCCGCAGGCACGCCGCCGCTCCCCACCAGCAACCGCCTCGGCTCTGTCGATGGCCGTTTGCAATACAAGCAGTTACGCATCACCGGAGAATTTGCCGAGTCGGCCACCATCTTTGACGAGCGCACGAACGAGGGCTTCGTCAACGACTGGTCCACCGACGTCGAAGGCAGTTGGCGTCATAACCGCCTTGCCCTGCGCGCCGCCTACATCCGCTTTCAGCCCAATTTCTCGTCCTTTAACGCGCGCCAATCCACCGACTTGCAGGACTGGCTCGTTCGTCCTTCGTATGACATCACCGACTGGCTCACCATCGACGGAACTATTCGCCGCTCCAACAACAATCTCGCCGGGCAGTTGCCCTACGGAATGATCACGTGGGGCCCGGAAGGACGATTCATCTTTCATAACCTTCCGTTCTATCGCCGCGGCACGTTTGAGATCGGCTACCGTCACCGTCTGACGACCGCCACCGACAACTCCATCTATCATTACGTCCGCGATCCGTACGCCGAATTCACCATGCCGTTGAAGACCACGTTCTTCACCATCGGCTACGAGCAGCGGCGCGCCATTGACGATCGCGACCCCACCCAGACCAGCAATACCAATCGCGTCTACGTATCCTTGCGAGGCATTTACGACGTTGGCGGCTGGAACTTCAATCCGCAGCTCCGTTGGGAGCTTGAGCGTCAGGGTTCGCGTCCGCAGCTTCCCGTGCTTTATCCGCTGGAGTACGACTCCAACCGTCTCGGCACCGTCAGTCTTTACGCGGAAGCCCCCAAGTGGTTCATCATCGAGCTCGACTTCCGCGATGCTTCGGCGACCATTCTTGGTCCCGCCGGATACAGCCGTCCTTCGTATGCGGCCGCCGTCACTTACAAGATCGCCAACGACGAGAACAAGAAGCTGATCTTCTCGTTCACTCGCAACAGCAATTTCTATTTCCCGCCTTCGCCCAGCTTTGACGAGCGGGTCTACGGCGTCACATTCGTTTACAGGTTCGGACATCGGGGCAGATGAACAGGTTAAAACGCATTCTCGGGGACGTATTCAACCGTGTGGATTCGCTGCTTGGCGCGGGCGCGGCTGGCCGCAAGGTCGGTCTCGCCATCGCGCTCGTGGTTACGCTTCTATCGCTTGCGCTTTTCGCCTGGGAAGTAACCGGCGGCACCAGCGCCGCTGGATTTTCCTTTATTGAAAACATCGAGCTTCGCTCGCTTGACGCCCGCTTCCGCCTCCGTGGCGAGCGTCCGCACGATCCCCGCATCGTCATCGTCGGCATCGACGAAAAGACTCTCCAAAACGTTGGCGCCTGGCCCATTCCCCGCAACGCCTACGCCAAGCTTGTTGATCGGCTCTCCGCCGATGGCGCCAGCATCGTCGGTTTTGACATCACTTTCCCGACGCCCGAGAAGAACTCTGCGATTGATGCCCTCAAGCAGCTTGAACAGGAAATCGGTCCCGGTTCGCCTGGAGTCCTCGACAAGATCCGGGCCATCGAGCGCACCAGTGACAACGACGCCATCTTTGCCGACTCCATCAAGCGTGCCGGAAACGTCATTCTCGGCGTCGTCTTCCTTGACCGCGATCTCGCTCGGCAGATCGACCCCAAGGCCATGGAGGAGTATTACAACTCCCTCTGGGCGCATCCATTCCCGCAGATGCTCAAGGTCTCGGGCGCTTCCAATTTTGATCTCAGCAAAGCGTGGTGCGGCCCTCTCGATTCCTCCGGCACCTGCACCAACGGTCCCGTCGAATACGGCATCGAGTCCAACATCGCGCTGCTCTCCGATGCCGCCCGTTCGCTCGGCTACTTCAATTACCTTCCTGACTCTGATGGCACCTTCCGCCATGCGCAGCTTCTCATGCGTTACCGCAACCGCGAGTGGTATCCGTCGCTGCCGTTGGAAGTTGTTCGCCAGTATGAGGACATCAAGGACCAGTCACTTGCCGCCTACATGGCGCCCAACGGCCTGGAGCGTATCGATCTTGGTCCGCACGTTCTGCACACCACGCCCAGCGGTTCCATGCTCATCAACTACACCGGCCCGTCGCACACCTATGCCACCTATTCCATGGCTGACGTCATCGACGGTAAACTCCCGGCCTCGGACTTTAAGGACAAGATCGTTCTCGTCGGCGCCACTGCGGTTGGCATCGGCGATCTCCGCATCACGCCGTTCCAGAGCGTCGACTACATGGGAGTCGAGATCCACGCCAACGTCATCGACAACCTTCTCCATTCCAGCCAGCCTGGACGCGGTTTCCTCAGCCGTGGCCTCAACGAGGAGATGATCGATATCGTTATCATCCTCGCCTTCGGTCTCGGTCTTGGATGGGTCTTCACGCGCCTCAAGCCTCTCAGTTCCACCTTCTCCATGGTGGGTGCGCTCGCGGCCTTTTTGTTTTTCAACTACTTCTGTTTTGCCCACTACGGCATGTGGCTTAGCCTCGTCATTCCGTCCGGCACGCTGATCGTCAATTACGGCTCCATCACCAGCTACCGCATGATTTTCGAAGAGCGCGAGAAGCGCCGCGTGCGCAAGACCTTCGAGCGTTACGTATCGCCCGGCGTCATTCGCCTCATTGAGCAGGACCCCAAGAAGTACTTCAAGCCCGGCGGCGAGTCGAAGGAGCTGACCATCATGTTCAGCGACATCCGCTCCTTCACCAGCATCAGCGAGGGCCTCACGCCCAACGAGTTGGTCCGTTTGCTCAATGAGTACCTCGGCGAGATGACTGACATTCTCTTCAAGCGCTGGGGGACGCTCGACAAGTACATTGGCGACGCCGTCATGGCCTTCTGGGGATCGCCTTTCCCGCAGGAGGATCATGCCGTTCGCGCCTGCGCCTGCGCGCTCGACATGTCCGCGCGTCTCGAAGAACTCAATCTCAAGTGGGAGCTGGGAGGCCGCAAGCCGTTGTCCATTGGCCTCGGCATCAATACCGGTCAGGTCAGCGTCGGCAACATGGGTTCCGAGCGCCGTTTCTCCTGGACCGTCATGGGCGATCCCGTCAACCTTGCCTCGCGCCTTGAAGGTTTGAACAAGGAGTACCACACCACGCGCATCGTCAGCGAGAACACGTACTCGCGGACGCGCGATCACTTTCTTTTCCGCGAACTCGATTGCATTCGCGTCAAGGGCAAGTTGAAGCCGGTTGTGATTTACGAACTCGTCGGCTGGCCCAAAGACCATGCCCGCTTTGCCGAGCTGCTCAGTCTTTACGAGGAGGCTCGCGTTGCGTATCAGCACCAGGTCTGGGACGAGGCCGCGCAGCGCTTCGAGACCGTGCTTTCGCGGTATCCCAACGATGGGCCGTCGCAGGTCTTCCTCCAGCGTGCACTGGAATTTGTCAAGGAATCTCCCGTCCCTGGTTGGGATGGCGTGTATGTCATGAAGACAAAGTAGCGGATGCTTTCCCCGTGTCCGCTCGCCGGAATCGGTTCGATTCCGTGGGCCAGATTTTCAAGGGACGAACCAGGGCGCATCCTCCGCCCCGCTTCGCGTTTGCGATGCGATGACGTGGCTGTTGCGGATGAGTGCGCTGCACTCCCCCCGTGGTTAGAAAACCCCGCGCGTGCGGGGACGCATTGGAGAGCGAGATCATGACGAGCAAGCGCAATATGGCTGAAGTCAATGCGCGCATCCGCCTGAGTGGCAAGTGGGGAGCATGCCGGCCGCGAAAGTTCGCGAAACCACTGGCCTGCATGTTGATGTTTGTCGTGGCCATGGGAATGGCCTTGCCAGCTTTCGCGCAGCGCCGCGAGCCGAAGGGAGCTGCCGCGCTCCATCGTGCCGGTAGCATCACTGCCTTGTTGCCTACGGCCCATGTCGTTCGCGGCGTCGGCCGCAAGCTCACCTCCACCGTCGCGAAGAAGGGCGAAACACTCTACTGGAACGATCTCGTCAAGACCGACCGTGGCGGCCGCGCCCGCATCACTCTTGAAGATCAGTCCATCCTTTCGCTTGGCTCGCAGGCCGAACTTCGCATTGTCAAGCAGGATGTCCGCACCCAGCAGACCTCTCTCCAATTGGCCTATGGACGCCTCCGCGCCGAGGTCACCACTGTCACCCGCCAGGGTGGCAGCTTCCAGTTACGCACTCCCACCGCCGTCGCCGGCGTCATCGGCACCGTCTTTGGCACGGATAGTTCCATTGGCCAGACGCAGTTTCTTTGTATCTCCGGCGTAGTCTCCGTCGGCAGCTCCGATCCCGGTATCCCGCAGACTTCCAGTTGCGAGCCGGGCATGGCCGTCACCGTTCAGCAGGGCAAGGCTCCTACTGCGCGTCCTGCCACCACGGAAGAGATTCAGCAGTTCATTCAAGACACCGAACCGGCTATCATCTCCGGCCTTTCTCCCGCTTCCGCCATCGTCAACACCACGCTTGACGTCATCGCCACCGGAACGCACATGGGCGGCATCGGCGGCGTCAACGTCAGCGGAGCCGGAGTCGCCGCTTCTCTCAACGCCACCGGTGCCACCGCCACCAGTGTTAGTGTTCACCTGCAAATCGCTGCCGATGCCGCGCCGGGTCCGCGTGTTATCACCTTCACCAAGCCCAACGGCCAGAACTCCGCCGCCGTTTTCACCGTCATGGCCTTGCCCACCGGACCCTCTGGAGGTGGTCCGGTCGACCCGGCAGCGGTCAAAAAACCGTACGACGCTATCTTCGACCAGGAGTATCAATCGGCGATTTCGTCGCTCAATGGGATAGGTCTGTCCATCAAGCAATCCGCCGACAGTGGAGGCGAGCAACTCAATGCCGCTAATCGGAACCTCGCCAGCCCGCTCTCGCTCACCGAAGCGGCCAACCAGTTGCAGGCCCAGGTCACCGACATCAACAACTACATCGTCGGCGCCGCGGCCAAGGAGAATACTGCCTATACCGCCGCCAAGCGGGTGCTCGATGTTGCTGTTGCCGCCGCCATTCAGGATTTGCAAAAGCGCACCGGCAGTACTGTTGCCGACGATACCTTCAATCAGACCGTCACTACCGCCTTCAACGCCGCCAACCAGGTCTTGATGAATGCTTTCTCCGGCGTCTACACCGATGTCGGCGCGCATGCCCAGATCAATAACACCGCCATCAACGGTATCGTGCAGAACTGGCTCCAGCAGATTGCCGCTGCCTCACCGGCCTTTACCGGTAAGGAGCAGACAGTCGAGCAGGGCGGGGTCGGTAGCTTCAATACCGGCAGCCTCGGTTCCTCCGCCACCAGCATCCAGTGGATGCTTTGCGATCCCAGCTACAAGCCGTCGAAGATCGGCGTTGAAATCCCCGTTTCAACTCCGGGTTGCACTCCAATCTCCGGCTACACTTCCAACTCGTCCGAATTCGCCGTCAACACCTGCACGCTCAATCCCGGCGACTACGCCGTCCGCCTCGTCCTTAACGGTACCAGCGCCTATGAGACCTATCTTCACGTTCTCCGTCCCTCTTACGACGATCCGCAGACCCGTCTACAGAACCTCGGTGTTGCCTACGGAACTTTGAAGCCTGAGTCCTTCCTCGCCTTCTTTGATTCGCAGCAGTACACCGGCTATCCCGTCTTATCGGAAAACATTCGCGCCACCATGCAGACCTTGAGTGCGATGAGCGTGAAGATCATCATCACGACGAGTTCCATCAGTTGCAATGTTGCCAACCTCCAGGCCACTTGGCAGTCCAACTACACCTTCAAGGGCTCCACGCAGTTATTGCAGCAGCCCGCCGAGAACGTCTTCGTTCGCATGAACCGTGTCGTCGGTCAGGGATGGTTCATCACTGACTTCCAGGGCGAAAACGGCACCGTGCAGGGCGCGCCTCCCGGACCCCAGAGCAACGTCGACGTCGCACTTCCTGATCTTCAGCTGACCAACGTTCGCGCCAGCGCCGACGGCACCACCGGCATTCCCATCGGCGGCGCCTTGCCCTCGAACTTCTATGTCCTCGCGGATGTCGCCAATGTCGGCAACCTTGCCGTCACGCAGGCCATTGACACTCAATTCAACGTGACCGTCGGCAGCTTTACCGTCACCGGTACCGTTGCGCTACCCAATCCGTTTGACGTCAATGCCACCACGACCTTGAAGTTCCCGGTAAATGTCTCGCCCGTTCCCGCTCCCGGCACTGCCGTCAACATCTCCGTCTCCGCCAATCCCAGCAACACGCTCCAGGAGAAGCGCAGCGATAACAACAACGGCACCGCCAGCTATGTCTCCGGGGGCGCCGACCTAAAGGTCTCGGCGATTTCGACGAGTGCGCTGCTCATTGCCACCAGGATCGCCAATGGCACTGTTACGCTCCAGAACACCGGCAGTTCCAGCTTCTCCGGCTCCTCGCAGAATCTTGTCATCACCGGCGCCGATTTTCCGGGCCTGCAGGTCAAGCTCGACATCCCTGCGATTGCCGTTGGCCAATCCGTCACCGTTCCGTTCGCCATCCTACTGCCTAACGTGCCAGGCACGCACCCGCTGACCGCCAGCATCAATCCGCGCATCACCACCGACACCACGCCGGCCGACGACGCCTTGACTATCAGCATCACGGTTTTGCCCGCCTGGGATCTCGGCGTCAAGTCGATCACTTTCGCGCCGCTCGTCGCCGCCGGTCCGGGCATTGCCACCGTCACCGTCCAGAACCTCGGCCCCGTTGATTTCCCCGGATCGAGTAACAACCTCGTTCTCACCAGCGCGGACTTCACGGGCTTACAGGCGAAGGCCAACATTCCGCCTGTTCCCGCCGGAGGTTCCGCTCCTGCGACCATCAGTTTCACCGTCCCGTCCGGTTCAGGCGCGCACAACTTCTCTGTCAGCATCTCGCCCGCGGCCACCGGCGACACGAATCAATCCAATGACACGCTGAGCACGTCTGTGACTCTCGTTGCTCCCAGCGTCAATCTCAAGCTCACGTCTCTCGCCCTTGGCGGCGGCAGTACGCCTCCGTTCCTCTCCGGACAATCGCAGAGCGTTACCTTCCAGGTGCAGAACAACGGCAACGTCGCCTCCACCGCTGGCACGTGGAGTTGTTCGCTCAATGTCCTCCCCGGTCTTGCGGCAGGGAACAGAAGATCTTCGTCCGGCGTCACGGCAACTCCAACGGGCACGATTCAGCTCGCTACCGGTTCCATCCCTGTGATTGCCGCGGGCGCGTCCAGCAGCACCATCACCGCCAGCTTCACCGTCCCGAAGAACGCCTACGGCAACGACAATGTTTCCTGCACGGCTTCGCAGGACCCGCTGGAAAGCTCGTCGAACCTCACCGACAACTCCGCGGCTGTCGGATTTCTGGTCAACGCCAACATCAATCTAGTCTTCGTCACTCCGCCCACTCCGCCCGCCAGCATTCAGTTGGGCAGCACCGGTAATGTTCAGTTCCAGGTACAGAACACCGGCCTTGACGATGCCCCTGCCGGATGGGATGTTCTGCTGGTCATCGGCACGGTCGTTAACCAGTCGGTGACTGGCCCTGCTGTTCCTGCCGGTTCCACGGTCACTGTTGAGATGAGTGGGACCTTCGGTTCCGCCGGCACTGTGCCCGTCGATATCGCGCTTCCGGGCAGCGCCACCATCAATGCCAACCGCTTTGTGCAGGAGACCAACTACGCCGACGACGTTTTCTCGGCGAATGTTCGCTTCGTTGATTTCGTCATCTCTCCCGTCCCCGCCGGTGCGCTCGTTGGCGTCGCCGGACGCCCATTCCAAGTCGGCAATCTGCTCTCGCTCCTGCCGTCCACTTATCCGAGCGGCAATCTGACCGTGAACTACACCGGCCTGCCCACTGGACTCTCTGGTTCTCCTGCATTCCCTGGTCAGATCTCCGGCACACCTGCCAGCGCCGGCGCTTCAACCTCCCTCGCGCTCTCTGCCACGGCGGATAACGTCACGCACACCGCCGGCTCGGTCAACCTCACCATCAATCCCGAGCTCTCGGCCGCCATCTTCGGGACTGCGCCACTGTTGCAATCCGGAGGCCCCGCCGGCACGCTCACGCTCCATGTCACCGGAGGCGCCGGTGCCGTCACCGTCACGCCCGTGTTCCCAACCGGCATCACCACTGTGTCCACGCTGGCCCAGTCGCCTGACGCCAATGGCAACGTGAGCTGGTCTCTCCAGGCTGGGCTTGATGCCGTCACCACCGGCACCGTCAACATCCCCGTCCAACTCAGCGACACCGGCGTTCCCGCGACCGGCACTCCGGCGGGCAACGTCTCCATGCAGATCCCGCTCGCTGTCAACGGCCAGGCCAACTACGTCATCACCAATGTCGCCGTCGCCGGCCACACCGCGCCTTATACTGGCGGCAACGCCTTGCAGACGGGCGAGAATATTTCGCTCGCCGTCACCGTCAAGAACGCCGGCAACGCCACCATCGCTGGCGATCTTCAGTTGCAGTTCGGTTGCAACGTCTGCGAAGTCCCCATCACCACCGGACCGTACTCCGCTCCCGCAGCCGGTCAGTCGTCCACTTTCACCATGACTCTCGGCAATGTGCCGTTGCCTTCCGCTACCGGGTACAGCGGTTCGGTGACAATCAGCACCACCATCCCGCAGAGTTCCACCTCCGATGACTCGTTCAACTTCGGCTTTGATGTGGTTGACTTTGACGTCTCTCTGCCGAGCACCAACTTCACCATTCAGAACGTCCCCGTCGGCGGCTCCGCGGATGTCCCCGTCACGGTAGAAGAAAGCGGAACTTCCCCCGCATTCAATATCGCCATGACCGCCGCCGTCGGCACCGGTGGCGTCACCGTTACTCCTCCCAACCCGTTCCTTGGCAACCAGACGCAGAACGTCCATATCGTCGTGCCGTCCAGCGGTCCCACCAACACCAACGACACGCTCACCATAACTGGCAGCAATCGTGGCGTCACCAAGCCTTCCGTCACCCAGCAGTTGCACTACTACACGGCTTCCATCGCCCCGTCCACCTTGCTCGCCAACAGCCAGTCGCAGCCCTTGCTTATCCCGGTCTACGACAGCGGCACTTCGTCGCCCAAGCCCGAGAAAGTTGAACTCACCCTCTCCGGTGACTTCGACACTTCCGTTGGTTCGGCTAACATCTCCATCCAGCCGCCAGCGGCCGGGATTAACGCCACGCTCATCGGCGGAACCGGACTCACGCCTGGCAACATGTTTGAGGTTGATCTCTGGGGCAACGTCGGCGCATCCACGCAACCTACCAAGATCACCATTGTTGCCACCATCCCGGGCACCAACCCCTCCGCCACCGTCTCGTACGATCTCTGGGTCAGTCCCACCCTCGTCGAAGATCTTACCGTCACCAGCGTCACCGTCAACAACGGCAACGTCTCTTCCAGTGCGCCTTGGCTTGTCGGTGAAGGCGTTCCAGTCTCCGTTGGAATCCAGAACCTCGGTTCCGTCGCCAGTGCTGGCACCGAGCAGATCAACATCACTTTCAACGGCGTGCCGATCGCCGCAACCACCGTACCTGTCATCAGTCCCGGAGCTTCCGCCACCGTCAACTTCCCATCGGTCGTGCTGCCCGATGGTTCCAGCGTGCCCAGCGCCAGCGCCGTCAATGCGCAAATCTATGGTGGCGTAGATCCGAACGACCAGAACAATCAGCTCACCACGCCGCTCTCGCTTGCCACCTCCGATTGGCATCTCTACGTGACCGACTCCAAGGGCCAGTCCGACTCCAGTCCGTTGACATTGCCCACCGCAACCAGCGCAACTTCCGATTCCACGCACATCGGCGTCGTCATCGACAACTATCCGTCAGCTGCTCTTCCTTCGGGTGTTTCCATCCAGCTTGCCAACGGCGTGCAGTCCACCGGCTTCACCTCCAGCTTTACTCCGGGAACCTTTAATTCCACTAACGCTTCGTCGCTGGCCACCATCACCATGCCAATCAGGTCTCCGGCTGCTGGTTCATACTTCTTCCAGTTCGTCGGCTCCATGGTTGTCGGCGGACAGCCCACCGCGAAGCGTCAGGCCACTGTGCACATCGCCCTCGTGAACGGCGCGCCGCAAATCTCCGTCGGCATGACCGGAACCTTTGCGGGCTCCAGCACGCCCAGTTTTGTCGGCACCAGCGCCAATCCTCCTACTGGTTCCGTGCAGTTGAATGGCCCGCTGCCGGAAGCCATTACGCTCACGCCGACCTGTACCTCCTGCACCGGCGCCACCGACCTCAGCTTCACCGAGGCTCCCTACGTCGAGGTGTTCAACAGTTCCGCCACTTCGCAGGTGCAGCAGCAAACGGGCGTGTCTTTTGGGACTCCCGTCAATCTCTCGCTGGTGCCCGTGCAAGGCCCTGATGGCACCGTCATTCCCGCACCTGCCACCATTACCGTCAGCTCCACCAACAACCCTGCGATCCTTGCGAGCAATGCTCCCGCCGGGAATATCCGTCAGCCATCGCCTGACGCCGCCGGTCAGCAGTTCTTGGTCGCTGCCAACGTCGGCGATCTCTATCTCAACAGCGGTTCCGCATGTCTCGCCGTTGTGCCCGGCAAGAGCGCTTCCATCACCGTCAGCTTTCTGCCCGTCAACGGCTTCAATGCTTCTTCGATCTCCTTGCAATGGCTCACCGGCAGCGGCGCGTCCATACCCGGCAACATACTCACCGTGACCTCGCCGCTCACGGAGACCTTTGCTGCCGGCTATCCATCCGCTAACATCACCTTCACCAACACCAGCACTGGCGTTAATTTCGGCTATGGCATCACGCTCGGCGTCACCTTCAGCAGCCGCACCTTGCCTGGACAGTCCGTCACCAAGTATTTCCCCATGCAACTTGACCTCTCCGCCACCGGTCAGTTCTGCGGAGACTCCGTTGGCCTGATCGGCGGCAACGCCATGTCTGGCTCTCGCGGCGGTTCCGCCGTCATTCGCGGTGTCTACGGCAAGGTCAATCTTGTCGGAACCCCGTCCGCCGCCATTGCCGCTCCAACGGTTTCCGCCGGTCTGCCCGATGTCCAGGTCAGCGCCTCCGACATCACCTTCTCTCCCTCCATCCCCAAGCCTGGAGACACCGTTGACGTTCGCTTCCGTCTCCGCAACGCCGGTTCCGTCAAGGCCGTCGGAGTTCCCATTGCGCTCCAGTTGGACGGCCGCACCGTCGCGCAGGACACTTTTGATGTTCCAGCCGATGGCTCCGCTCTTGGTGGACTGCACTGGCAGGCCACTCTGCCTTCTCGTCCCGCCGCACGGCCCGTGTCGCGGCCCATCGCAGGGCGCTCGCGCATGGCTCGCACGGAAGGCGGCGTTCCTGAACCCGGTTCGTTCTTCGTGCCGAGGCCCATGCATCTCTCCATCGTCATCGATCCGTCGCACCTCACGCGGCAAAAGACCAACATCGCCAAATCCGCACCCGTCGCGAACTTCGTGATGCGTCCTGCCGAAACTCCCGCCAGTCCTTTCGGCTCGGCCTCGGGACGCGAGGATCGCCTCGTGCTTGAACTTGTCGACGGCAGTTGTGTCAGCTTCCGTTTCACGAGTGGTCCCGGCGATGAATGCGGCGGCAACACCGATTTCGAGGTTTCCGTCGACGACCTTGCCAACGGCCGTTACTCCATCTCTGCCTACAACGGCATAGCCGACGTCGGCTTCGGGCAGAGCGGCAATCTTCAGGGATTGCAGTTCTCCTCACGAGTTGCCGCCGTTCCCGGTCACACCTATGCCGTCAAGTTGAACGATGGCCGCATCGGACAATTCACCGTCTTCGGCATCATCAGCCCGCAACAGTTGCAGTTGAAGGCCATGCGCGTCTTCCAGGCGTCGAACATTCGCAAGGCCGTCAGCTCTCTTGGCGGATCTTCCGGCGTTCCGTCCACCGGAGAACTGACCGGAGGAGTTTCCATGAATCAGCCGCACGTCTACCTGAGGGTCGGCTACCAGGCCCCGCAGTAGCGGCGCCACCCGGCGCTTGCCACGAACGTATGTTGACTACTTACAGGGCCGCTTGCCCGCCCGCACACGCAAGCGGTACCCTTCTCGGAATTGATTCGCGAGCCCGCCTTGCCGGGCTAATTCGTGCGGGATGGAGATTAACCGTGCTAAAACGACTTCGCTGGTTCTCGCTCTCGTTTGCTCTCGTGCTCCTGTTCGTAGCCTCCGCTGCCGCGCAGGACACCACGCCGCCTGCACCGTCCAACCAGACCGATCAGACTCAGACTCCGCCGAAGGAAACCAGGCAGGAGAAGAAGGAAAGGGAAAAGAAGGAGAAGGAAGCAAAGAAGGAAAAGGAAAAGCAGGAAAAAGCAGCCAAGAAGGCTGCCGAGGCGAAGAACAAGAAGAAGGGCTACGAACCGGCCGACGCTTACGACACAGAGGTCTTCTCCGATCGCGTCGCCAACAACGTCCTCGGCCTCATCCGTGACGGCCTTGAAGGCCACGACCAGCGCCTTATGGAGTCTGCCTTCGATGGCGATCAGATGGACGGCTACCTCAGTTTTGAGGACCAGCTCGAGTCTTTCTTTAATCGCTACGTCGGTTTCCGCGTCCACATTCGCATCATCCAGACCAGCATCGAAGGCCCAAAGGGAATCGTCACCGCCCAGTTCGAACTGGAGGGTATGCCTCGCGACAACTCCAATCCCGTCCGCCGCAGTGACCAACTCCGTTTCGTTCTCGAACGCGGCCGCAAGGGCTGGCGCATTGTCGACTTCAACCCCCGCAACTTCTTCTCCTGATCGCCTCGTGCGTAAGTTTTTGAGTGCCCCGTTCTGGCTTCGCCAGAGCGGGGTCTTTGTTTTGTGGCGCGGGCGCCCTCGCCCGCGCCTTTGCGCCTTTGCCTTTATCGCGACTCGCGACTCGTGACTCGCGACTCGCGACTTCCTCTAGCACCTAACACCCAGCACCTAGTACCCTCTTCCCATGACCCGCGAATACCCAGACCGTCCCATCGTCGGCGTTGGAGCCGTCATCGTTCATGACGCTCATGTCCTTGTCGTTCGCCGCGCCACCGAACCCCTGAAAGGGCAGTGGTCCATTCCCGGAGGCGCCCTCGAACTCGGCGAGAAGCTTCGTGACGGCCTTGCCCGCGAGGTTCGCGAAGAGACCGGTCTCAATGTCGAGGTTGGCACCGTGCTCGATGTCTTCGACAGCATCTTTCCCGACTCCGCCGGCCGCACGCAGTACCACTATGTCCTTGTCGATTTTCTCTGCCGGCCCATCAGTGGCACTCTCCGCGCCGATAGCGATGTCAGCGATGCCCGTTGGGTCTCCTCCGCCGAACTCGATGCCCTCGGAATGAAGCAAGTTACCGTCGATGTCATCCGCAAGGCCCTCTCTCTGGAATCACCCTCTCGGGGCATGAATGGCACTCATGTGTAATGCTCGCTTAACAGTGCAATCTGCCCGCGTCGCTTATACTGGTTTACGAGCCGCACGTGGCTGAGGGGAGAAATCTTCGTTTGTCATCTGCTCCGGATACACCGAAAAAGACTTCTCGATTGTGGCGAATCTGGAATTGGAAGGCGGGTGTCCTCAGCGCTTCAGTGCGAGGTCCCATCTTTCTGCTGCTGTCTCTCAGCGCAGGTTGGCTCCCGGCCGTTGTCGCAGGCGTTGCCGAAGCCGTCTTCCGCGCCTTCGCCATGGGCGTCTCCGGCGCGTACTTCCAGCACATCCGAAAACGCAAGCTCAACCTCGTCTCCGGAATCCTCGTCGCCGTCGTTATTCCCTTCGTAATTCAGTCCGCGAATTACTACTACCATCTCTTTCTACGTACCCCGAACCTTGAAGAGAACACCATCGTTTCCATTCTCCTGACTTCCGTCGGGACTCTCTTCGATTGGTATGTCATGACCCGTGGCGCCTTCGTCGCGGAAGAGGACCTTCAGCCCTTTTCCGCCGATCTGCTCGCCCTCGTCCCGCTTACCCGCGACTTCATCCTCGGGCCCATTCGCTGGCTCCCCGAGCAGTGGAAGCGCCTCGGCAAGCAACCCGGTTCCTGATCTCAATCGGCCTTCTCCCCCTGTCCGCTTACGAACACCTTTGTTCCACCACCGAACACCCGATCCTGGCGTGCCAGCCCTCGATCTCGCAATATCAGCCACTTACGCGGAACCACAGTGGCATTGAAAGTGCCCTTACAATCTCGTACTCGGCCTAGGTAACCGCCGCTGCCCTCGGTTGGATTGCCCGGGCCTGTACGCCCTCGGCCTGGCGGACGTTCGCTTCCTGGCGTACGTCTGCCGTGGTCTTGGGATTTGGTTAAGGCCTAAAAGCTAATATCTGTCTTTTCCGGAGCCCGAATGAAAACGTTGCTACAGGATTTTCGTTACGGTGTGCGCACCCTCTGGAAGGCGCGCGGATTCTCCGCCGTGGCCATCATTACCGTGGCTTTTGGCATTGGAGCTACCGTTGCCATCTTTTCCATCATCAACACGGTCCTGCTCAATCCGCTCCCGTTTCCTTCTCCGGGGCGTCTCGTTTTCATTGCCGAGACTGCCTCCTTTGGCTCCGCTGGCGTCTCCGCGACCAGCCCTGCCTCCTATCCCGACTTCCGTGACTGGAGCTCGCAGAACCACGTCTTTTCCGACATGGCCGCCTATCAGGAGAACAGCTTCACTCTCACAGGTGCCGGCGAACCGCTCCATCTTGATGGCGTCAGTGTCTTCCACAGCTTCTTCTCGACGCTTGGCGTGCAGCCTGTTCTCGGTCGCGGCTTCCTTCCGGGCGAGGACCGCCCCGGCACGTACGCCGTCGTTCTCAGTCATCGTCTGTGGGTATCTGCTTTCCACTCGGATACAAAGATTGTTGGAGGCAGGGTCACGCTCAACGGCCAGCCATATACCGTGGTCGGCATTTCTCCCGCTGGCTTCCGCTTTCCTTACGGCGCCCCTCCTGCACTCTGGACCACACTCGCCGGTGACTCGGTGCTGTCTCCCGAATTGATGACCCACCGCGGCTCTCATTTTCTGTCCGTCATTGCCCGCCTCAAGCCCGGAGTCACTCTTCAGCAGGCTCAAGCCAATCTCAACCAGATTGCGCGCAACCTCGCCCAGCAGTTTCCCGACAGCAACCGGAACCACGACGCAGTCAATATGCTGTCGGTCATCGACTCCATGGTCGGTGACACCCGTCCCGCTCTCTTTCTACTCGCCGCTGCTGTCGCCTGTTTGCTTCTCATCTCCTGCGCCAACGTTGCCGGACTGCTCCTTGCCCGTGCCACGCGTCGCACTCGCGAGGTTGCTCTTCGCCTCGCTCTCGGTGCCTCGCGACTCCGCATCGTCCGCCAACTGCTGACCGAGAGCCTTCTCATTGGACTTGCCGGCGGTGCCCTCGGACTCGGTTTCAGCGTCTTGGCGCTCAATATCCTTCAGGTCACCAGGCTTGACATCCCGCGTATTGATCAGGTGCACATCGACCCTCGCGTTCTGCTTTTCTCCCTGGTCGTCTCCATCGTCACCGGCATCGTCTTCGGACTCGTCCCGGCTCTTCAGTCATCCAATCCAAATCTTTCCGGAACTCTCAAGGAGGGAGGACGCGACGCTCTCGGGGGACGCGGTCATCACCGCCTGCGCTCCGGTCTGGTCATCGCCGAAACCGCCGTCGGCTTCGTCTTGCTCATCGGCGCAGGGCTGCTCATTCACAGCTTCGTCAATCTTCTTCACGTCGATCCCGGCTTCGATCCTCATAACGTTCTGACCTTCAACTTTGATCTTCCCGGTGCGCGCTACTCCAGTCAGCAGAAGGCGCAGTTCTACCATCTGCTTCTCGACCGCCTTCGCAACGTCCCCGGAGTTACCTCTTCCGCCGCCGTGCAGCCACTTCCGCTCTCTGGCAACGACTTCGTCCTCTCGTTCAACAACGAGGAACACCCTACGTCCGCTGCTGACCATCCCAGCTCTGCTTTCGCCATCATCAACCGCAGTTATTTTCGAGCGATGGGTATTCCGCTTATGCAGGGCCGCGAATTCGCCGAGACCGATACCGCCGATGCGCCCAAGGTGGTCATCGTCAGCCAGTACTTCGCTCGTCATTTCTTTCCCGACGAAGATCCCATCGGCAAGCGCATCGACCTCGATTTGACCGACAAGGGGGTTCCCGCCACCATCATCGGAGTTGTCGGCAATGTCCGTCAGCAGAGTCTTGTTCAGACTTCGCCGCAGCCCATGGTTTACACGCCTTACGCGCAGACCTTCTCCCAGTTCCCCGTGCCCCTCACCGTCTGCCTGCGCACTGCCGTCGCTCCTGCCTCGCTGGAGTCCTCCGTGCGCCACACTCTCACCAGCATGGACAGGGAAGTGCCCATCTACGAAGTCAAGACCATGGATAGCTACGATTCCGACTCCATCTCACAGCCGCGCTTCCAGGCCATTCTCCTCTCCGCCTTTGCCTTCCTTGCGCTGCTTCTCACCAGCATCGGCTTGTACGGCGTCATGATGTATGCCGTCGCCCAACGCACGCGCGAGATTGGCATCCGCATCGCCCTCGGAGCCAGCCGCCGCGATGTCCTCGGCATGATCCTTCGCGGAGGCTTCGCTCTCACCACCGTCGGCCTTGTCATCGGAATTGGTCTTACTTGCATTGCGCGACTTGCGCTACGCGCCGCTCCCGCCTCATTGCATCCTGCGATGCTCTATGGAGTGGGCATTACCGATCGCATTACGCTCGTTCTCGTTCCGGTAATTCTTATACTTGTCGGTCTCGTCGCCAGTTACATCCCCGCGCGCCGTGCTACCCGCGTCGATCCCATGGTCGCTTTGCGCTACGAGTAGCGATTGAGCTTACAAGTTGATTTGCGTTGAAGGCATCACCGTTTCCTCGGCGCAATACGCCCGGCCTTCGCAGTTCTGCCGGGCGTTTTTTGTGTTAGCGCTACTCTTAGCTTTCGCTTTACTTCTGATTTGGCTTAGCGGCTCAATGGCTTAGTAGCTCAGTAGCTTTTCTGGCATCTTCGTGCCTTCCGTTGACTTTCCCCATCGCTTCGCGTATTTTCATTTCACGATGTTGCGGCCTCAGACCAACACGACCATGGCCATGTGCATGTGTATGCTGCATATCCGTGGGCGTGTCGCCAGTTAGCCGCTGACCAACACAAAGTTTTAGACGACCCACGGATCACCTCCGCGGGTCGTTTCTTTTTGCCCAGAGATTACGCAGACAAAACGAGAAGGAGATGTTTCAGCGATGTCCAGCCCAGACCAGACGACCAAGCAGCGCTTCGCCACCCTTGCCGTTCACAGTGGACAGGTGCCCGATCCGGCCACCAACTCCCGCGCCGTGCCCATCTATCAGACAACGTCTTACGTCTTCAATGATGCCGACCATGGCGCTCGTCTCTTCGCGCTCCAGGAATTCGGCAACATCTACACCCGCATCATGAATCCCACCACCGACGTCCTCGAGAAGCGCATTGCCGCTCTCGAAGGTGGCGTCGCCGGGCTTGCCACCGCTTCCGGGCAGGCCGCTGAAACTCTCGTCATTACCACGCTTGCCGATGCTGGCGATGAGATCGTTGCCACCACTTCGCTCTATGGTGGCACCTACAATCTCTTCCACTACACCTTGCCCAAGCTCGGCATCAAGGTCCGTTTCGCCGAGCCTCTCGACTTCGATGGTCTTCGCGCGCAGATCAACCAGCGCACGCGCGCCATCTACACCGAGACACTCGGCAATCCCAAGCTTGACGTTGCCGATCTCAAAACCCTTGCCGCCATCGCGCACCAGCACGGCCTTCCGCTCATCGTCGATAACACCTGTGCCTCGCCCGCTCTCTGCCGTCCCATCGAGTGGGGCGCCGACATCGTCATCAACTCCGCTACCAAGTTCATCGGAGGCCACGGCACCGCCATCGGCGGCGTCATCGTCGACTCTGGCCACTTCGATTGGGCCGCGTCCGGACGCTTCAAGGCTTCCTTTGTCGATCCCGACCCCTCCTATCACGGCGTCTCGTACACATCGGCCTTCGGCAACCTGGCGTTCATTATCAAGGCCCGCGTGCAGGGCCTCCGCGACACCGGAGCCTGTCTCTCGCCCTTCAACGCCTTCCTGCTCCTCCAGGGCGCTGAGACGCTTCACCTCCGCATGGAGCGCCACTCGTCCAACGCTCTCACCGCCGCGAAACACCTTGCTGAGCATCCATCGGTTGAGTGGGTCAACTATCCGTTGCTTCCCACCAGCAAGTACCACGAGCTCGCGAAGAAATACCTTGCCAATGGTGCCAGTTCTCTCATCACCTTCGGCGTGCGTGGAGGCTTCGCAGCCGGCAAGAAGCTCATCGACTCTCTCAAGCTCTTCAGCCTTCTTGCCAATATTGGCGACGCCAAGTCGCTCGTCATTCACCCGGCTTCCACCACGCACCAGCAGCTCTCGGAAGCCGAGCAGCACGACGCCGGCGTTACCCCCGAACTCGTTCGCCTCTCCATCGGCATCGAAGACGTGCGTGACATAATTGACGATCTCGACCAGGCTTTGGCCATCGCCGCTCCGGCTCCGTCGCCGGCGCTCTCGGGAGCACGCTAGACATGACCGTTCGCTCGCTTCATCTCACGCAAGGCACTGTGACCTTCGCGCAGGATGAACCCTTTCCACTCGAATCCGGCTCCTCACTCAGTCCCATCGACATTCGGTTCGCCGTTTATGGCGAGCCGAATGCCGCGGGCGACAACGTCGTTCTCGTCTGCCACGCCCTCTCCGGATCGGCAGAAGCTCACGAGTGGTGGCCTGAGCTCTTTACTCCCGGAGCGGTTTTTTCTTCCGACCGCTGGTGCGTTGTCTGCGCCAACATTCTTGGTTCCTGTTATGGCTCCACCAGCCCCACCAGCGTCAATCCAGCCACCGGAGCGCCTTTCGGAGATTCCTTCCCGCTCGTTACCATCGGTGACATCGTCCGCTCCCAGGCTCTCCTTCTCGATCACCTCGGCATCTCGCAACTCCACGCCGTCCTTGGCGCATCCATCGGAGGCATGCAGGCGCTTGAATGGGCCATCCGTTTTCCGTCGCGCGTCGAGCGATGTATCGCCATTGCCGCCACGCCTCTGTCTTCACTCGGACTCGCCCTCAATCACATCCAGCGTCGTGCCATTGCCCTCCATCCTGACCTCGGCCTCCGCCTCGCCCGTGAACTTGCCATGTCTACCTACAAATCCCCCGAACTTTTTAATGAGCGCCACGGACGCAATCCCAATCGCAGCGGTGAGCCTCCCTGGGCCTCGCCCGCCGGACGCTTCGACATCGCCGGCTACCTCGACTACCAGGGAGAAATCTTTTCCCGCCGTTTCGATCCGGACACCTACACGGCCATCACCCGCGCCATGGATCTCTGGGACCCCGCTCGTGACCTCGGTGACATTGTCTATGAAAACATCCGTGCGCGCACCACGCTTGTTGGCATTTCCTCCGACTGGCTCTTTCCCGCTTCGGACGTCCGCGCCCTCGCACAAACTCTCACCGCACGCGGCGTCGACTGCTCCTACCGCGAGATCGAATCGGCCCACGGCCACGACGCCTTCCTCGCCGAACCGCACCATGCAAATCAATTGCTCTCAGAAATACTGAAAACATCTGAGGGTAGCCCCCGTTCGCGCCCTGCTGTTGGGCGATAACCTGGGGAGGTGCGATGCCAGGGAATATACTTATGTCGCGCCACGATGTGTAGCTTTGGAACCGGCTCCCTGATTCTGACGTGCTTGTTGCGGAGATTTTTACACGATGCTTGAGCGGGAACTTTTTTTATTGATGGAAGGGACGGCCGACGGCGCGTTCACCGTGACCGAATCAGGCGAAATCGTGGCTTGGAACAAGGCTGCGGAGAAACTGTTCGGGTATCCCGCCGCGGATGTGCTGCACAAGTCCTGCTACGAGATTATGGAAGGTGTGGGAGCTCTCGGGACGCACGTATGCCATGAGAACTGCAGCGTCCTTGAGTGCGCGGGCGGAAACATCTCGACGATTCCGAATTTCGACCTCCATGTCAAAACCCTTTCAGGCCCGCGCATATGGGTCAATATCTCCACCATCGTATTCGATAACAAGCGCACTGGCCGCAGGCTGCTTGTCCATCTCGCGCACGACATTACCAGTCAGAAGAGAACGGAAGAGATTGTGGCAAGGATGCTTGAGCTGAGCCACCAGCTTGAAGCTGCGGGCGAATCGCGCGGCCGTCCCGCACCCGTTGTGCCTCTTTCCGATCAGGAGAAGCATGTCCTGCGAATGTTCGCTGCCGGCAAGGATTCGTCCGAAGTTGCACGGCAACTGCACATTTCTTCGCAAACCCTCCGCAATCATCTTCACCACATCAATCAAAAACTTCGCACCCACAATCGTCTTGAGGCCGTTATGCAGGCCCTTCAGCGCAAGCTGATCTGAACCGACCCGGTACAGCCGTCTCATTCGAGAGTACAGACCACTCATTGTTCCGAGCCCGCCTCCGGTGACAAATTGTAAACAACGACATGGAACCTCCGGTCGAGAGAGGGCTGAGTGATATCCGAATGCGCGAATCCTAAGTGCCGGGTTCCTCTTCACTATTTTCGCGGTGGGCGCCTCTATTCCTTCGAGGTTAGAACTCTGTCCAGTGGGAACGCAGCTGCGGCGGCCAGCACCTCTTCGCATTCGCGGATTGCCGTGAATTTCTGGCTGTGCGAGGAGTGTGCCGCAAGGTTGAGCCTCCACTTTGAACCCGGTGCGGGAGTCTCGGTCAGGACTCGAAGCGATATCCCCGAACAGGTCGAACAGTTAACCTGTGGCGCGTGTTCCGGCCCCGGGCGTTCCTGACAGGTGGAGAATTACAGGGGCGCGGATGGTGCCTTGTGCAATTTGAGAGGGAATCTATGAAGACGGCAATCGCAGAACTCGAACACGAACATCGAATCATCCAAACTGTTGTCGCAGTCATGGGACGCCTCGTCGATAACTTGGAATACCACCTTGAGATCAGTCCGGATGTCCTTCGCGACCTTGTGCAGTTCATTCGGATCTTCGGCGACCAGTGTCATCACAACAAGGAGGAGAGCTATCTCTTTCCGTTGTTGGAGAAGAACGGTGCGCCCGCCACAGGTTGTCCGCTCTCCGTTCTCAGGGCTGAACATCAGAAAAGCCGTCATTTCACGGAAATCCTCTCCACCGCGTCGGCGGACTACATCGCCAATCATGAGGCAGGCCGGTTGGCGTTGATCGAGGCGCTGCAACACTTTGTTGAGTTATACCCGGAACACATCTGGAAGGAAGAATTCTTGCTCTTTCCCATGACGCGGAAGATGCTTTCACGGAAGGAGCTGCAATCGCTGTTGCAACAGTTCAGTCTTGCTGAGGCGGACATTGGCGAACATGCGCATGCCTCGTATGAAGCGCTTGCCCGGGACTTGGCTCAGCGGGTAGGACTCGATCTGCCGGCGCACGTTGCTTAATCACGCAGGACCGGCATGGAGCCGGCATAGAGGATGACACAATGGATATTCTTGATGTGCTCGCGATCAGGCTTCCGTGCAACGTCTGCGGCCAGACCTATCAGGTTCCGCTAAGCGACGTCTATCTCTCCCACGCCGTAATGCATGAAGGATGCCCGGTGTCTCACGAAAGCGAGTGCCCGCCGGTATTCCAGGGCAGGCTCGTCGATGGTGAGTCTCTCCAGAGTCTGCGGGCTGCGTGGCAGGGAGTTGAAGAGAATGCAAAGGCCAGCGGCGGGGAACTTATTGCCAACCTGGTTTTCGGAGAAGCCGAAATGAAAGATCCCTCACTCGTTCAAAGTGCATCGAAGGAAACGGAGAATCGTTCCTCGCAACCGAAATCAGTCACGGGACGCATCCGCAATCCCGTTCCGGCCGCCATGTCTGTATTGAAGTTCAGTCTTGCGGAAGAAACCCGACGCATGGTCTCCGAGCAGCCGTGGCAGGCAGGACACACGGCAAACACGATCGTGAAGTATCCGGACTTGCGGATCATCTTGATCACGTTGAAGGCGGGCGCACAATTGCACGAGCATCGCACCGCCGGACGACTCGCCGTGCAAGTGTTGGCCGGACACGTCCGGATGAAACGTGAGGAGGAGATCATCGACCTCCGGACCGGGCACATGGTAACGCTTGATCGCAATCTTACGCACGATGTGGAAGCTCTTACGGACAGCGTGCTTTTGCTCACGATTGCTTGGCCCACTGATGAAAGCGCTGTCCGTGAGGTGGCTGAAATGGCAAAATCGCAAACACACGCCGTCGCCGGCACTCATCACTGGCTGGACACAACCGGGTCAGACACGCCCGAACCGGTTGATCGGAAGGAAGGCGGAAAAGAAGAGGGACTGGACGAAACCCTCGCCGCGACATTTCCATGCAGCGATCCACTCTCCACGCTTCCCAATCCCGATGTCGCCGTTGCATGATGACGCGGGGAGGGGAAGCGCCGCTTGACAGGATGTTTCTGGTTTAGTCCGATTCCACCAGGTGATGGTTTAGCGCAAAGAGTGCCAGTTCGAGGCGACTTGAAACGCCCACCTTGTCGAAGATGTTTTTCAGGTGGCGTTTCACCGTCTCCTCGCTGATGGTGCATTCGCTGGAGATCTCTTTGTTGGTGCATCCTTGCGCGATCAGGCCCACCACCTGCAATTCCCGCACGGTTAATCCGAAGGTCTTTTTCGGTGGCTGCGCCATTTCGTCCATCAAGTCCTTCAGCACCTGCACAATGTTTATCACCGGCTTGCCCTGCATCCAGAACTGTCCGGCGTTCACCGTCCGTATGCACTCCAGCAGGTCGCCTGCCACGGCGTTCTTTAGCAGGATTCCGCGTGCGCCTAGTTGCAACGCCTCCAGCACCTGCCGCTTCTCGATCGTTGCCGTTAGCACAATGGTCTTTGTCGCCGAGGCTTGTGCTGTCAGTTCGCGTAGCGTTTCCAATCCCGGCAGGTTGGGCATGTTCAGGTCCAGCAGCAGGATGTCAGGCTTGTGTTTCTGTATTTCCTCCAGCGCCTGACGACCGTCGGCGGCTTCGCCAACCACCGCGAATCCGGGTTGAGACAGCAGCATATTGCGCACGCCAGCACGGATGATCGGATGATCGTCCGCGACAACGATTTTTGTTACGGTTTGTCCGGCCATTTCGTCGATTGCACCTTTCCTTGCAAAGCCGTTACGCTTTCTTGGATTGCAATAGTTGGTTCACCACCGACTCAGTTGATTCCATGACTTCCCGCGCCATGGAAATCTGCGCTTCCAGGGAGGACCAGTTCGCGTCCCGTGTCGCTTCAATCTGCAGGCAAAGCTGCGCCAGCCTCCGGGCGCCCACTACCATGCTGCTGCCTTTCAGGTAATGACCTTTCTTCCGGAGAGCCTCAAGGTCGCGGTTGGAGCACAGCGTTTCCATCTCCACAATCGTCGTTCGCGCGTCTTCGAAAAACATCGCGTAGATATCTATCACCAGCGATGGATCTCCACCTGTGTTTTGCGTCAGGCTGTGTAACGTTTCCGGCACCACCAACTCTTCATCCGCCGGAGCCGGTTCAGGCGTTGTATTCGCCTTTTCCAACACATTCCTCACATCTTCCGGGCGCACCGGCTTGCTGACGAATTCGTTCATCCCGGCTGCGAAACATGCTTCGCGATCGGCTATGCTGGCGTTTGCCGTCATTGCCACGATCCACGGCTGCCGCTCCGCGGGAAATGACTGACGAATGTGCCGGGTGGCCTCCAAGCCATCCATCTCCGGCATCTGAACGTCCATGAAGACGACATCGTAATGCTGGCGATGCAAAGCTTCAAGTGCCTGCAAGCCGGTCGTCACCACGTCGGGACGGTAACCAAATCGCGAGAGCATCAACACCGCCATCTTCTGATTCACTGGATGGTCTTCCGCCAGCAGGATGCGATAAGGCAGCCGCAACGCCATCCCTTCATCCATCGCGCTGCGTCGCGTCGCCGTGGGCGACGCATTCGTCTGTCCTTGCAATGCGCTGATCAGGGCATCGAACAACGCCGACGGCTTGACCGGCTTGGAGACGAACCAGACGTCCTTGCGCAGCTTATTGCGCAGGCTCACGCCCTGCTTCCATACCAACGGATGCAGGAATATGAGCGGAACTTTCCGTCCCGGAATTGGTCCTCGCAGCTCGCTGGCGCTTTCCGAAGAAACATCGGATAACGATGCATCCACGATCGCGGCGGAGATGGGCTCCTCGCGAACGCGTTCCACTGCGTCATGCATCGTTCCGTCGTGTTCGATCTTTGTCCCCCACATCTCTCCGTACGATTCGATAACCTGGCGTACCACCGGGCTTTGCGTGACAAGCAGAATGCGCTTGCCCGCGAAGATGCCGGGTTCAAATGCCGGCGAGGCCGTTTCGGCGATTGTCAGTTGCGTAGTGAAATGGAAAGTCGATCCCTTGCCCAGTGTGCTCTCCACCCACATCGTGCCGTTCATCAACTCCGCCAGGCGTTTTGAAATTGCCAATCCGAGGCCGGTTCCGCCGAACTTCCGCGTCGTCGAAGCATCCACCTGTGAGAACGAAGCAAATAGCCGGTCGAGCCGATCGGGTGGAATTCCAACTCCTGTATCGCACACCGCGAAATGCAGGATGCAGATCGTGCCTTCCCGCTTTTCCACGTTTACTGACAGCAATACTTCTCCACGCTCCGTAAACTTGATCGCATTGCCGAGCAGGTTCACCAGGATCTGCCGGACCCGTCCCATGTCTCCAATCAGCGAGTTAGGCGTGCCCGGGGAGAAGACAAACCCCAGCTCTACGCCTTTGTCGCTGGCACGATGCGCCAGCAGGTCGAAAACGTCGCCAATACATTCCGAGAGACCGAAGGGAGTCGTTTCTAACTCCATTTTGCCGGACTCGATCTTCGAGAAGTCCAGCACCCGGTCGATCAGCGTCAACAGTGCATCGCCGCTGCTGCGGATAATCTCGGAGTATTCCTGCTGTTCCCGCGTCAGTTCGGTTTCCAGCAGCAGGCTCGTCATGCCGATCACGGCGTTCATCGGCGTGCGAATCTCGTGGCTCATGTTCGCCAGGAACAGGGACTTGGCCCGTACCGCTTCCTCGGCTGATTCTTTTGCCCTTTGCAGTTCCACGGAGGCGCGTTTCTGCTCTGTCAGGTCGCGCGATACCGAAGCGATGCAGAGCAGTTGGTCGGTCTGCGGATCGCGTATGGCGAAGACGTTTGCCTCCATCTCAATCGCCTCGCCTGTCTTCAGGTTCCGGAAATGCTGTTCGCCCTGCCACCGTCCAGTCGCGCGTACTGTGGGGAGAACCTCATCGCGCAACCGGGAGACGTCTTCCGGAACGAGCAGGCTCTCCATGCTCTCCCTGCGTGCTTCGTCGATTCCATTCAGCCCAACCATTTTCTGTCCGGCAGGATTAAGGTAGACCCACTGTCCGCCTTCCGTTGCCATTCCCACCAGGTCGCCGCTGTTCTCAAGCAATGCGACGATCATCTGCCGTTGCTGCTCAGCCATAGCGTGTTCCGCGGTTTGGTGAAGATAGGCGTCTTGTATCTCACGCAAGGTCGTTTGTGTGGACGTCCAGTACGCCATCGATGTCGCCACTTCGCCGAGTGAATCGGCGATCTCGCCACTCAATTCTCCACGCGGCTTATCGTCCATTACGACAAGGCTTGCGGAGCGATCATCCGAGCCTAGTATGGGAATAGCGGCGCAGAAGTGCACATTGCAGCGGGAAGTGACTTCTCGAAGCTCGTCGTTCAAGGCAGCATCCGTGAACATGCGCAACTTGCCTTCCGCGAGCCTGTGAACACTCGCGGCGGCTTTGGCGAGTTCGCCCGCCACTCCCTTCACCATCACGCCCTTCTTGCCCGAACCGATGGCGAGCGCGGCCCATTGTGCTCCAGAAATCTTGCGCGCCAACGTGATCAGCGGCGCCATATAAGAATTCGCGTTCTGGCCCAGTGTTTCCAATGTGCCGCGCATAGCTTCGCTCGGCTCATCGCGAGCCGGGACGAAGAGCCCGTGGGGAAGCAAAAGATCCCTTGATTTTGGAGCTGCCATGTTTGGCGGTGCCCACCCTCAGCCGTGCGCCCAAACGAAGTTGCTTTCGATGGCGAAAGGCTTCTCTTGGCGACCATGCTAGCAGCTTGGGAAAGGCCGCGCAAAGCCGCAAATTGCGGAATCGCTCAAGAATTGTGAACCTGGCAGTTCGGAAGAATGGAAGCTACTGTAGCGATGCAGGCTGGGTTCCCAGCTTTGAGGAGTGCTCAACCCCGAGGCGGGTTTTGCTGGGGCCTTTCAATACGGCCACGGCCGGCCGGAGGCAGGCGGAAACAAGCCGCCGAAACTGCGCTGCCAGTAGTCGCGGATCGCCGAATGGAGCATCGCGCAGGGATTGTAGCAGCAATGTAACTGATCGCTCCTGCACGGCTTCGATGGCAGCTTCAGGAAAAATTGCGAGATTTGTTACTTCCTGCCGAGGCCTCGGCCGCAGCACGGTGGCTGTGTTCGCCATCGTTTGTGCAAGCACACTCGCAAAGTCGATCCCTGCTCTTCGTCCGGCATGAACTGATTCCGTCGGATACGGCTGAAATCCCACGAGGTACAACCGTCTCGTTTCCTGTTCGAGAATCCAGTTGACCCCGCAGAAGCCGGTGAAGCCCATCCATTTTCCAAGCCTGTGCAGGACCGGTTCAACATCCACATGGTCGTACACCGTCCCGGAGAATCTTGAAGACTTGCCGCGATTCCTGTCCACTGGGTTCTTCCACGAAAACCACGCCAGCGGAAAGCCGTTTTGCATCAGCGCCGTAGTGCGTACTCTTGCTCCCGAGACGTAGTGCTGCATGAGCGCCGTCGCCGCCGGCGGGATCGTCCTTGTCACGGCACGAAGCATCACGGAGTTTTCTATGATGCCCGCGGATTGCGGCGCGTGATTCCTGGCGAGTCGCAATCGCAGCGGAAAGCCCAGTTCCTGGGCGGCCTTCAGTGCTTGATGTGGACCGCGTGCAAACTGGAACTCCGGTACCGGCATGTTGTGTTGTTTTGCATTCGAAAAAAAATTGGAGGCTGAGGGTAAACTCCATCCGGCGATGGATGAACCGCTCATCGGCAACCAAGCCTTGGCTTCCTCGGGAGTACTTGGCGACATCAGCAACTCAAGAACCTGCCGGTCGGCAATGATGGCGAAATTGAATTCCGCGCGGTCGAGTTCTCCGCTCGTGAGCGCGTTCACAACGCCCTGCGCGCCATTCCGCGTGACGGCATACTGGTCGTAGTGCTTGCTGGACAGAAGTTCAAGTCCAGCCGGAGCTACCACCGTGACCCGGCAATTGGCGTTATGCAGAACCGGCAGCAGCCGCGCAATGCCTGCGCTATCCTGCGAGACCGCCACAAGTACGCGCTTTGCATTCGACGGAACGTCCTGCTTCATCCATGTGAGAACGCCGGGTGGGACACCGTTTTGTTGTGAGGGGCCGCCCCGTCGTCTCATGGTCACGAATTCTCTACGGGATATGCCATTCGTTACATTCAATGGTGTACCGGCAGAATGATCGTGACTATCCCTCGACGGGGGGAACAGGGATTCAGTCGGGTCACGCGAAATCGTGTTGTAGCAGTCGAGAATCAGATTCCAAGAGCGTGCCGGATGTTACTGGAAATTTCTTCGGGAGATGGCGTGATATCAACAGTAACCGCGTTGCGCGGTTCTTCCAAAGCATCAAACTGACTCCGCAGCAGTTCGGGATTCATGTAATGTTCGCGCCGTTGCGCCAATCTTCGCCGGATTTCCTCGTACTCTCCGCGTAGATAGACAACCTTGACCTCGCTGCTCACGAGCAATCGCGCGCGATAAATCTCCTTGAGCGCCGAACATGCCAACACGACGTTGCACTTCTCCGCGGTCCAATTCTGAATCGCCTTCCCCAGCGAAACCAGCCACGGTTCGCGGTCTTCGTCACTCAACGCGATTCCCGCGTGCATCTTTGCGACGTTTTGCGGTGAGTGGAAATCATCGGCGTCGGCGAACTTCCAGCCAAGTTCGGCAGCCAGCACTTTGCCGACCGTGGTTTTTCCTGACCCCGTGACTCCCATCAGCAGGATTACCATGCGCGCACTTGATTAGTGATGCAGCTTTGCCGCTGCGGCTTCATCCACCACCCACAGCAGCATTCCGCCGGCCGGTTGAATCAGTTGCGCAGGCAATTTTTCCGGATCGTGCTTGCCCTTTAGGACTTCATGCAGCACGTCCGCTTTTTCTGCACCTGTCACCAGGAACATAGCCACGGCCGCATCGTTCAGCAACTTCGCCGTCATCGAGATGCGGTACATCCCGGCCTCTTGCACCATGTCCGCCACCACCAGCCTATCGTCCGCGTGCAACGTAGGTTGGTAGGGAAATAGGGAAGCCGTGTGGCCGTTGGTTCCGAGCCCCAGCAGCACAAGATCGAATCGTGGGACATCCGTGGGCTTCGGCGCAAGCACCTCACGCACCTTCATCTCGTAGACCGCCGCCACTTCTTCCGGCGTGCCTGTTTCGGTCATCACTCTATGCACGTTCTCTGCGGGAACATGAATCTTCGAGAGCAGTGTTTCGCGCGTCATGCGGTAGTTGCTCTTCTCGTCGTCTGGTGGAACCACGCGCTCGTCTCCCCAGAAGATATGCACCTTCGTCCAGTCGATGCGCGCCGCCCACTCCGGTTGAGCCAGCAGACTGTAGAGACGCTTCGGCGTCGAGCCTCCGGATAGCGATACCGTGAACCGTCCGGACGACGCAATGGATTCGTGTGCTGCGTCGACAAACACCTGCGCGGCTCTGCGGCATGCCTCTTCGGCATCGCGTCCAATCAGTACATTGCTCAGGTCGGCTGAACTTCCGCAGTGCATTCGCTCTACTCTCCAATCTCAAGCTTTCTGTGAGGTCACTCGGCTCAGTACGTATTTCTCCATCGCCACCGCGAAACCCTCTTGGTCGTTTGCTGCCGTAACGGCCGTCGCTTGCGACTTTACTTCCGGATTCGCGTTGCCCATCGCGATGCTTAGCCCCGATTTGCGAAACATGAAAGTATCCGTTGGCATGTCGCCAATCGTTGCGACCTCCGCCAATGGAACCTGCATCAGTTCTGCTAGTTGTTCAACCCCCGTGCCCTTGTCGGCGTGGGCGTTTGTCACGTCAAGATAATGTTGCTGCGAGCGCGTAGCGGAAACATGCACGCCGCACTGGTTCCGCACCACCAGCTCGCAACCTTCCACCGCCGTGTAGTCGTCACTCACTCCCACCAGTTTGTCGACTCTCGGCGGCAGATCGTCCACATTTTCCAGTGGCAGCGGCGGATGACCCAGTAATTCCATGTGTGCCGTCACGTGCGGCCCGCTGGAATCTGTCGCGTACCACTCGCATCCCACGAATGCCCACAGCGCAAGCCCGAACGCGAGAATGATCGTTCCGGCTTTTCTGGTGTCCGATTGTTCCAGCGGCGTCTCGCGCAAAATCTCCAGCCGGGGACTGATGATGACCGCGCCGTTCATGCATCCAATCGGTTCGGTCAGCCCCAGTTCCGCTGCCAACTCGCGAACTCCGGCTGGAGGCCGCGCGGAAATTATGCTGAAGCCGATGCCGGCCTCGCGCAACTTGCGCACTGCATCCTTGGCGCGATCTGTCAGTCGCTTCTCCGAATCGAGCAGCGTCCCGTCAACATCCGAGACAACCAGCCGGATGCGCCCCATGTCACTACCGCTCATCTATTTTCCTGACTGGAACGGATGCCAGTGCCGGTGATCGCCACTGATTAGGTCGTTCGCCGCGTCCGGACCATCGCTGCCTGCCGCGTAGTTCGGGAACGCTGGTGGAGGAATCTGCGCCCACGCTTCTTCAATCGGCGTGATGATCTTCCATTCCGCTTCCACTTCGTCGCGGCGCGTGAACAGAGTTGCATCACCGCGCATCGCGTCGAGCAGCAGCGTTTCGTATGCCACCGGAGCGTCCGTCCCGAAGGCCGATGAGTAATCAAAATCCATTTTCACCGATGAAGTGCGCATCTGCGGTCCTGGACGCTTCGCTCCAAATCGCATTGAGATTCCCTCGTTTGGCTGGATGCGCAGCGTGATGACGTTCGGCTCCACGTCTTCATCCGCCGTGCGCGAAAACAGCGCCTGTGGAGTGCGCCTGAAGTGGACGCGCACTTCCGTCCGTTGCCGTGGGAGCCGCTTGCCCGTGCGCACAAAGAAGGGGACTCCCGCCCAGCGCCAGTTGTCTATGTAGAACTCCACTGCCGCGAATGTCTCGGTGTTTGACTTCGGATTTACGCCCGGTTCCTGCCGGTAACCCTGCACGTCCACGCCATTGATTTTGCCCGGCCCATACTGTCCGCGCACCGTTCGCTTCGCAACTTCTTCCACCGTCATGGGACGTATGGCGCGCAGCACCTGCACTTTTTCTTCACGTACCGATTCCGCATCGAACGCCACCGGAGGTTCCATCGCCGTCAGCGTCACCAGTTGCAGCAGGTGATTGGCCACCATGTCGCGCAGCGCGCCCGTTTCTTCATAAAATCCCGCGCGGCTTTCCACCCCCAGTGATTCGGACGCCGTGATTTCCACGTAGCTGATGTAGTTGCGGTTCCACACCGGCTCAAACATCGAGTTGCCGAAGCGGAAGACCAATATGTTCTGTACCGTTTCCTTACCGAGGTAATGATCGATGCGATAGACCGACGGCTCGTCGAATACCTTGGAGACAATCTCGTTGAGATCGTGCGCGCTCTTCAGGTCGCGGCCAAACGGTTTTTCCAGCACGATGCGCGTCCAGCCCTTGTCGTTGCGATTCAGCCCTGCCTTGCCCAGCCCTTCCACGATTGGCGGCGCCAGCGATGCCGGTGTTGAGACATAGAACAGCAGGTTCGTGCTCGCGCCGTTTGCCTGCATCTTTTCTATCTCTTTCGCGATCTCCGGATAGAAGGCGTGGTCGTTGATATTGCCCGTCAAGTAGTGCAGGTTTTCCGAGAACGACTCCCAACACACGTTTGTAAACTCCCGTGCGTCGTGCGATTTCTCTGCCGACTCCCGCATCGCCGCCCGGAATTCTTCCGACGTCATCGGCGTGCGCGCCACTCCCAGCACCTGGAACTTGCTGTGCATGCAACCCGCGCACGCCAGGTCATAGAGTGCCGGAATCAGTTTCCGTTTCGTCAAATCTCCCGAGGCGCCGAAAATCACCAGCAGGCACGAGTCCGCTTTTGGCAGCGGCGGAACGTACGGCTTATCGATTGGTGTTGCCTCAACTACCGGATGCATCGTGTCTTGCGCGCTCATTTACTTCCCCTTCTTCACCAGTTCAAGCCAATGTGTATGAACAAATCCAGCCTCTGGCCGGTCGGCACGCTGATACGTGTGCGCGCCAAAGAAATCGCGTTGCGCCTGCGTCAGATTTTGTGGAAGATTCGCCGCGCGATAGCTGTCGTAGTACGCGAGTGACGCAGACATCGCCGGTGCCGGGATGCCCAATTCAATCGCCGCACGCACCGCCTTGCGCCAGTTCTCCTCTGCGTCTGTCACCCATTTTGTAAACTGTGCATCCAGCAGCAGGTTGGGCAGTGCTGGGTTCCGGTCAAATGCCTGCATGATCGAATCCAGCAGACGCGCGCGGATAATGCATCCGCCCTTCCAGATTCGTGCCATCTCTTTCAGGTTCACGTTCCAGTGATACTCGTCCGAGCCTGCGCGAATCAGGCTCATGCCTTGCGCGTAGGAGCAGATCTTCGCGGCATGCAACGCATCGTGCACTGCGGCGATCAGGTCCGCTTTGTTTCCCGCGTAACGCTGCGCCGCCTTGCCCAACACTTTGCTCGCATTCACGCGCTCGTCCTTCATGCTGGAGAGCACCCGCGCATCGATGGCTGCCGCAATTGTCGGAATTGGAACCGCCAGGTCCAGCGCCACCTGCGCCGTCCATTTACCCGTACCTTTTTGGCCGGCCTTGTCCAGCACCATGTCCACCAGCGCCTTGCCGGTCTCCGGATCGGTTGCGGTAAAAATCTGCGACGTGATTTCGATCAGGTACGACTCAAGCGTTCCGCGATTCCACCCAGCGAAGGTGTCCGCGAGTTCCGCCGCCTCCAGTCCCAGTCCTTTGCGCAGGATGTCGTACGCTTCGGCGATCAGTTGCATGTCGCCGTACTCGATGCCGTTGTGCACCATCTTCACGAAATGCCCTGCGCCGTCCGGTCCCACGTAAGTCACGCACGGCCCCGAGTCCGTCTTCGCCGCAATCGCTTCCAGCACCAGCTTCACGTGCTCGTATGCGTCGCGCGCGCCGCCCGGCATCAGTGCCGGACCGAATCGCGCACCTTCCTCTCCGCCGGAAACTCCCATGCCGAAGAAGTTGATCTGCTTCGCTTTCATCGCGGCTTCGCGCCGCTGTGTATCCTTAAACCACGAATTCCCGCCGTCGATCACGATGTCGCCCGGAGAAAGGTACGGTGACAGTTTCTCCAGCATCTGGTCTACCGGATCGCCTGCCTTGATCATTATCAGAATGCGGCGCGGCTTCGACAGTGCTTGCGTAAACTCTTCCAGCGTTTTCGTCCCGGCAAAATTCGCCGCCGCATTTTCCGCGACGAACTTGTCCACCCACTCCGGCTCCAGGTTCCACACAGCCACTCGCTCGCCGTGATCGTGAATGTTCAGCGCAAGGTTCTGTCCCATCACGCCCAGGCCGATAATTCCGAACTGCGCGGTTTGTCCCGCGCCACTTTTAGATGACATGAACGATGGCTCCTCTTTCTCCACTTCGTTATGACTTCGCGCTTGCGGACGCCGTCTGCGCGGATACTTCGTTGCGTCGCGTCTCGATCACCGCCAGCAGTTGCCGGAACGAGTCGCTGAATGACGCCACTCCGTCTGCGGTCAACTTGTCGGTGATCTTCGTGAAATCGATGCCCAGCGCCGCCAGGTCCGCGAAAACTTTCTTCGCTTCGTCGAGCCGCTGCGTGAGTGTGATCGCTGGTGTGCCGTGATCGCGGAATGCTTCCAGCGTATTCGGCGGCACGGTGTTTACCGTGTCCGGCCCAATCAGCGTGTCCACGTACATCACGTCGCTATATTGGGGATTCTTCGTGCTGGTCGACGCCCATAGTGGACGTTGCACCATCGCGCCCTTCGCCTTCAGCGCCGCAAAACGCTCGCCGTAGAAGATTCGCTCAAATGATTCATACGCTAGCTTTGCGTTCGCGATTGCCGCTTTTCCGATCAATGGCGCGATCATTGCCGCTGTCGCCCCGCCGCTCTTCTGCAGCGCGTCCAACTCTTTATCCGTCGCCGTATCGATTCGGCTGACGAAGAAACTTGCCACCGATCCGCTGCGGTCGACGGCCTGCCCCGCGCTCGCCCTGCGTTCGAGCCCGCGAATGTATGCCTCCGCCACCTTTTCGTAGACAGCCACGGAGAAGATCAGCGTGACGTTGATATTCAGACCCGATGCAATCAGCTCTTCAATCGCTGGCAATCCTTCAGGTGTGGCCGGTACTTTGATCATTACGTTCGGCCGGTTTAGCCGCGCGAACAGTTCCTTCGCTTCCTTGATCGTTCCCGCCGTGTCATGCGCCAGCAACGGAGACACTTCCAGGCTCACGAACCCATCATGCGCATTGCTCTTGTCGTAGACGCCGCGGAACAGGTCGGCTGCGTTGGCGATGTCTTCCACCGTGAGCGCCTCGTAGATCTCCTGTACCGATGCGCCCTTCTGCGCCAGCGCGCGCAGGTCGCCCTCGTAGTCATTGCTTCCTGAGATAGCCTTCTCGAAGATCGTCGGATTCGACGTAAGTCCGCGCACGCCGCCGGCGATCAACTGCTTCAATTCGCCGCTTGTGATAAGGGAACGCCGCATTTGGTCGAGCCAGAGGCTCTGGCCCAGTGCTGTCAGTTGTTCGAATCGGTTGCTGCTCATCTCTACCCCCACTGCTTGTGTTCAAGCGCATCAATCTTGGCGACACGGCGACGGTGCCGTTCCTCGCCGGTGAATTCCGCGTGCACGAAGGCCCTTACCAGGTCGAGCGCCAGTTCGCGTCCAATGACCCGCGAGCCCAGGCAGAGCACGTTCATATTGTCGTGCTCCACTCCCTGGTGTGCCGAGTAGGTATCGTGGCAAATTCCAGCGCGCACGCCGGGAATTTTATTTGCGGCCACGGAAGCGCCCACACCGCTTCCGCAGATGAGAATTGCACGTTCGCACCCGCCCGCGCGCAGAAGCTTACCCACATCTTCTGCGTGGTCCGGGTAATCATCCGGATGAGTCGGGTCGTGCGTGCCCAGGTCGATCACTTCGTGCCCGAGTCGCCGCAACTCTCCCAGGATGTCTTCATTCAGCGGAACCCCAGCGTGGTCCGCCGCTACTGCGATCTTCATCTCCACCCCAACGCGGCGTCGCCGCGCTCACCCGGTGCAGTGCGCTGTGCAGTTAACGCTTCAGCAGCGAGCGCGCCGTATTGACCACGTTCTCCACCGTGAATCCAAAATGTGTCATCAGTTCTTTGAGGGGCGCCGACGCTCCAAAGTCGCTTCTTCCCACCACTTTTCCTTCGCTGCCGGCATATTCTTTCCATCCAAGCGTCGTGCCCGCCTCTACCGCTACTCGCGCGTGCACGTTTGGCGGCAGCACTTTGTCCTTGTATTCCTGCGGCTGTTGTTCGAATAGCTCCCACGAGGGGAAGCTCACCACGCGGCAACGTACGCCCTCTGCCGTCAGTTGCTCGTAGGCGCTCACGCAGAGCTGCACCTCCGAGCCCGTTCCCATCAGGATGAGTTCCGGCACGCCCACGCAGTCGCCCATGATATACGCCCCGCGCTGCAGTCCTTTCGCGCTTGCATACTTCGAACGGTCGAATGTCGGGATCGCCTGTCGTGTCAGGGCCAGCGCCACCGGAGCGTGTTTCATCTCCATGGCGACGCGCCACGCCTCGGCCACTTCGTTCGCGTCTCCGGGACGAATCACCACCAGCCGTGGAATTGTCCGCAGCGACATCACTTGTTCAATCGGTTGATGCGTAGGTCCATCTTCGCCCAACCCGATCGAGTCGTGCGTGAATACCCAGATCGATGGAATATCCATCAATGCCGATAGCCGGATCGCGGCCCTCATGTAGTCCGAGAAGATCAGGAACGTCGCTCCGAACGCACGCAATCCGGAGAGCGTCATTCCATTTACGATCGCTCCCATCGCATGTTCGCGAATGCCCCAGTGGAAGTTGCGCGCATTCCAGCTATCGCGTTCAAAACTCCCGCCGTCTTTCATCAGTGTCTTTGTCGAAGGCGCCAGGTCGGCCGCGCCGCCGGCGAGCCACGGTACGGATTTTGCAAACGCGTTTTGTATTTTGCCGCTGGCCTCGCGTGTCGCCATGCCTTTCGCGTCTGTGGGAAAGACCGGGATGTCCTTGTCCCAACCTTCCGGCAGCGTGCCATTGTGTATCATCTCCCACTCACTCGCGAGTTCAGGGAACTGCCGCTTATAGCCCGCGTAGACCGCCTTCCACTCCGCTTCACTTTGTTCGCCGCGGGTCACAGCCTGCCGCATATACACCGGCACTTCATCCGGTACCAGGAACTTTGCATCTTCTGGCCAGCCGTAGAACTTCTTCGCCAGTCGAATCTCTTCTTCGCCCAGCGGCTCGCCGTGTGCTCCCGCCGTGTCCTGCTTGTGCGGAGCGCCCCATGCGATGTGGCTTCTTACAATGATCAGCGTTGGACGGTGTGATTCCTTCTGTGCCGTCCGTAGCGCGACCTCCATCGCTTCCAGGTCGTTCGCGTCGCTCACGTGCAGCACGTTCCACTCATATCCCTTGAAGCGCGTCGCCACGTCTTCGGTGAACGCCAACTCCGTGTTGCCTTCAATCGTGATGTGGTTGTCGTCATAGATCCACACCAGGTTCGAGAGGCCCAGGTGGCCGGCGATTGACGCCGCTTCCTGCGAGACACCTTCCATCAAGTCGCCGTCGCCACAGATTGCATAGACACGGTAATTGACCAACTCGTGTCCTTCGCGATTGAAGTGCGTCGCCAGCCAGCGCTCTGCGATTGCCATTCCCACCGAGTTCGACACGCCCTGCCCCAGCGGTCCCGTCGTCGTCTCCACACCCGCCGTCCGGCCATATTCCGGATGTCCGGGCGTCTTCGATCCCCATTGCCGGAAACTCTTCAGATCGTCCAGCGACAAGTCGTATCCCGTCAGGTACAGCATCGAGTAGAGCAGCATCGATGCGTGTCCATTGGAGAGGACGAAGCGGTCGCGATTCCCCCACTTCGGGTTGTGCGGATTGTGGCGCAGAATTCGGTCCCACAGCACATACGCGACGGGCGCCAGTGCCATCGGCGTGCCCGGATGACCGCTCTTGGCTTTCTCCACGCCGTCCATCGAGAGCGTGCGGATCGTGTTGATGCACAATTCATCCAATTGCGTTCCGCTCGCCGTCTTGTTTGCCGTACTTGTCTCTGCCACGGTCACACCCGCTTTCTGATCTTTGGAAAGCTCACGATCCGATGCCATCTCTTACCTTTCTCGATTTGTTTTTGTCGTGCTGCACTCCACCGCGTAGTCGTCACCCTCCCAGCGCTGTTCGTCCGTCCACAGGAACGTGAATCGCAGCCAGCCATCCATGTCTGTGGCGGTTGCGATGTCGACGTAGTGGATGCTGAGAGCAGTGGCCGTTGAGGCCGTGTCGTTCACGTGCGCCCACTCGTCGGCACTCCAGTGCAGGGTAAACGGACACGACGCCATCACCCGCAATTTGCTTCCCACTGGAATCCACCTGACTTTGCGCGATGCCTTCCATACCTCCAGCCGTTCGCGCGGGCCACTCTTACCAAGATACCTTTTGCTGACCGGTTCCAGAAGATCAAAAACTCTATTGTCGGCATAAGAACGGAGCAGTTTCACATACTCTGAGTGTCCCCACATCAGCGGAATCGCCGCCCCCGTAGGGCCACCAAGGTGGAGAAATGGATTTGTGGTTTTCCCGTCATCCCACACTTGTTCGGGGACCAATCCCACGCCATGTGCAAAATGCTCCATCGCCTCCAAATAAGGACGCGGGTCGCGCCCCGCCGCCAGCTCGTAGTGCCCGCGCTCCCCTGCCAGCAGCGGCCACATCCGCCCTGTTCCCCAGACGTTGAATGCTCTGCCGTCGTCGCGCTGGCCGTACCCATCATAGTTGTAGCGCTTCCAGCATGGACCGTTCGGAGTATCCACTTTCAGCACCGCGTCGATCACTTTTAGCGAGTCCACGATCAGCGGATCATGCGGGCTGCGAATTCCATAGCGCACCAGGTGCAGGAAGCCCGCATCCACAATCTCCCTTGCCGGATGTTGCGCCGGACGGTCGGGTGGCTGATTGGTCAGCGTGACCGTGCTTGTGTTCGGATCTTCATCCCCCGAACTTTCCGCCGCATTCGCCGGAGTCATCCGGATATAGTGCCGCGTAATTCCGGGCACCAGCGTCCCCTGCGTCGTCACCGTCCATTGTTCTATATGCGACTCCAGGAAGTCTGCGTACTCGCGGACGAACTCCGCTGTCTCCTTTTCGCCCCGCGCATCGAGCACCTCCGCCGCGCAGATCAATCCCGCAATATTCACTGCCAGCGAGTTCGGCGAATACCCCGCAGCTTCTTCCCATCGATCCTGCGGAGTTGCCGGCCCTTCTTGCAGAAGGTACGAACACGCCCGCAGCACCATCGGGTAAGGATCAAAGTTTGCCAGCGCCTTACTTTGATGAAGCCGCCATGCCAGGATGACCGGGAACGACACCTCGTCCAGTTGCACGCCCT
>Ga0307375_10000128_pt1 | contig 100224 bp, 91 predicted proteins | sample TR1MG_FD_202531 | JGI IMG/M metagenome (GOLD analysis project Ga0307375, IMG submission 202531) | Soil microbial communities from Risofladan, Vaasa, Finland - TR-1 | ecosystem: Environmental > Terrestrial > Soil > Coastal area > Acid sulfate soil | place: Finland: Risofladan, Vaasa | collected... | reverse complement strand
GTAACACAAAAAGCTCGGCCGCATCTAAGTCACGATGCGGCCGAGAGATAGAAGTGGGCCTGAGAGGAGTTGAACCTCTGACCTCACGCTTATCAGGGATGGTTTGAGCACGGAAAATCAACAACTTACGGGCGAGTTGCTGAACAGTTGCTAGTCGGTCGTCGCCACCTGCCCGTGCGCTTCCGCCTTCTTCCGCTCGTCGCGCGCGGCGATCATCTCGCGCCAGAGCGCCTCGTCGGCCGCGTCGGGAACCCACTCCGCATACGTCCGGAGCAGCGTCGCCGGGTCGTGCCCCAGTTGACGGGCCACCGCCTTCACGGGCACCCCGGCAGCCAGCATCATCACGGCGACCGAGTGCCGCGCGTCGCGGGCCTGGTACAGCGCAAACTGGAGATGACCCAGGCCCACGAGGTGCACGCGAACCGTCTGCATCGCCTTGGAGTGGGCATGCCGGTCGGGGGGCAGGCCCTCGAAGAGCCGGTCCGTCGGCCGCTTGTTGGCAACCCGCCGCTCGACGGCGGACCAGGCCCAGTCGAGGACGAGTACGCGACGCCGCCGATTGAACGTCTTGCCCGACAGGCCACGAATCCGACGCTCGGTCAGATCGACATCACGCACCTGGAGCCGCGCCACATCGCTCGTATCGAGACCCGTGCCGTGTTGGATCCGGCAGAAATCCCCGTGGGGAGGGGCCAACTCGTCCAGGGTGGCGGCAAGGAGCTCAATCTCCCAGCGCTCCAGGTGCAGCACACGACCGGCCGGCGTCGTTTCGAGAATCACGTCCACGGTTGGATCCACCACCCATTGCAGACCCTTTCGAACGGCCAGCCAGCGCGCGAACGTCCGGATCGCGAGCTGGTGCTTGCGGCGAGCCGCGCGGCCGGCGGTGTCGTGGCCCGGCTTTTTCGCGCGCTCGCGCGCGAGCACGCCATCGAGGTAGCGGCGGACACGGTCGGTCGTCAGCAGCGACAGGCGCCGGACCGGCGGCAGCGTCTTGATGCGGACCCGGTACTCCGCGGCGCACGCCTTGGGGTCCTCGATGGCCGCGAGGGTGGCCCATCCCTCCGCGCCCTGAGACTCGTCGAGTGCGCACCAGTCGAGCACCGCCGAGACGTGCGCAGCGTCGTTCGCACGTGCATCGCTCTTCATCACCTGCCCGCGCTTCCGCGTATGCAGCGAGACCGGGTCCGCCGCGAATTCCGCGATCAGGAGCGCCAGGTCAATGTCACACTCGTCGGCATCGATCTTCGCGAGCAGTTCGTCCACCCCGGCGGGTCCTCGCCCGGCGAGCACATCGTTGAGCCCCGGACGATCCGGCCACCGGCGATCGTCGGGAAAGAGACCGATCTTCCGGTCATGGAGAAGGTCCAACGCACGCCGACGGGTTGCGTCGCGTTGCAGTTCCTCGAGACGATGCAGCACCGCCTGCGCGAGCTTGCGGCCGCGCACATCATCCGGGATGCGCGTGCCGATGCGGCGTCGACTGCCCGAACTGGTCGGGACATAGAGATAGAGGAAGGGCGACCGTTTCACCCGCACGATGTTGGCAGGAAGGTCGCGACTGCCGACGCGCGGCTCGGGCGCCGCAGTGTCGGCGGTCCCCTCCGCCCGCGACGATGGATCCCGACTCACTTGATCCGTGGATCGCGACACAGGTGCGCCTCCATGTAGCGGTCCAGATCTTCGACGCGATACCGGCGCATCTTGCGATCGCTCTTGCCCGTGGTCGGGATCTGCACCTGCGGGATCCCGGACTCCTCCACCCACGTCTCCGAGACGTTCAGGTAGGCGGCGGCTTGCTTGAGGGTGAGCAGCGCAGGCCAAGACTCTTTCGGACCAAGCCCGGCCAGGACGCCGCCCTTCAGGGGCGGCGTCCAGTGCTGCGGCAGCAGTCGGCGGGGGAAGTCTTGATCTGACATGTGGCGAGGGAGGTGTTCATCCACCGTACCCGATTCGGCCCACGATCCAATGCGGGGCGGACGGGCAGGTCGGGGCGCACGCCCTTCACCTGCGCGACCGAGTCCGCGTTGGAGGATGGCCATCGGGGTCGCCCGAGGCCGGGCCGGCGGGGGGACGGAATCCGCCGAGGCGGGATCCGCTGCAACCGGAATTGCCAGAGGACGAGGGGGGTTCGAGAGGTCTACAGCGGACAGCATATGTGTGCACGCTGGCCGTTGAGTAGTGGGGGCCCCCAGCGGTGGGGGCGAGGCGGCCATTGCACCGGCCACAGGGTGGGAACGGGCCGGACGCCCGAGCATACCCAGCTGCACCGCCCCCTCGCCGCCGGGCGTCCCCGATTGATCGGCGGCCGCTGAAAGACTCGGGATCGGACTTTGCCGGGCAATATCAAGGGCACGAGACATGCCCGACTCTACCGGGGCCGGGGCGCGAGTCCGAACCCCGGCCGGGAAGACCTATCCCGCGGGCGGGGCCCCCGTCCGAGGCCAATCCACGCCTTGAGTCATTCCTGATGCGCGGCATCGGGCGATCGCCGATTGCCATCGCTGGACCCAGGCGTCACGTTTCCCACGGCCCCGAGGAGTGTGTCGGGGCGCGGATCGACGGCTGCTCATGGACTGCCGCCACACCAACCGCCCCGTCATCATGCCCGTCGCCTCACTGCTCATGCCACGCCGCCGCGCGCCTCGCGTGATGGGCCCGTTGCTCGCCGTCGCCCTGGCCGCCTGCGGCGGCTCCGCGACGTCGCCGGGCGACAGCACGCCCGCGCCGCCGGCCACCGGGTCGCTCACCATCGCGGCCCCCACGGTCGCGCCCGAGTCCGTCACCGTCGGCGCGGTGGTGACGCTGAGCGGCCTGGCCACCGCGAGCGCGCCCGCCACCGTGGACTCCCTCGTGTTCCGCATCGACGGTGCCCGGGTTGGCGTCGTGGCGGGCCCCGCGGGTTCCGTGACCTACACCACGGCCGCCGCGGGTGCTCACACGGCGACCGTGGCCGCCTTCGGCACGCGGGCATCGACGAGCCCTGTTGCCAGCAGCGGCACGCCTTTCACGGCAGCCCCGATCACCTACGCGTTTGACTTCACGGCGTACTCAGCCCTGCAGGAGACCAAACTGATGCCGGGAACGGCGGCGATCATTGACGGCGTCGCGTACCCGGAAGTGAACGGGGTGATTCGCGGGCGCGTGACCGCGGGGCCCCACAAGTTCGGGATCGCGACCAACCCCAACGCCGAACCCGCCGCGAAGTACGAACTGCCGGGATACGACGACGACAGCGTCCTGGTCGTCTTCCCGGCGCAGCCGACCCGGACGGTGACGATCGACCACGACATCGTGGGTGGGAAGATCCGGCTCATCGACACGACCGACTCCGCCTGGAACAAGGCGTTCTTCCTCGAGCGGTACGATGAACCGGGCAAGGGCCTCGACGTCATCCCGGACGACACCATCTACGCGTACATCACGACGCAGCCGGGCACCACGGGAGCGTCATCGACCTTCTGGCCGATGAACAATGCAGTCTTACAGGGGTGGGTGAACACGATCACGAACGTCATGGCGCCGCTGTGGCGGGGTACGTACGCCGTTGTTGTGAACGAGGGCAGCATCCCTCCCGCGATGCAACGGAACGTCATGTTGTTCGGAGAGCGCGATAACGCCACCGGAAAGCTGGGCTACCCGGGCTTGCTCGCTGGTGGCTATTCCGTGGTCGATAGCTTTGCCAGCGTGTCGGACCTGAACGCGGAGTTCTGGAACTACCCGAGCGGCCAGGTAGGCGGGACCGACAGCAACCTGTGCATCGTCCTGAGCGTATCAAACGACTGCGGGACGGTGAATCCGTCCGCGCCCTCGGCCAACGACCTCGTCCAGATCCAGATCGTGAAGCACTTCGGGAAGCCGCAGGCGGCCCTGGTGTTCAAGGGCACCGGGCCGCGCTTCTCGTTGCGCTGACGGGACCCTGACGGCGTTCCTCTTCCCATCATCCTGCCCATGGGCTCCTTCATCGCTCGACGCATCCTGCTCCCCCTGATGGCCAGCGCCATCGCCTCTGCGGTGGTGGTCTCGAGCGTGGCGGCGCAGGGGATCCTGCTGTATCAAGATACGGTCGGCCACAGTCTCCGGCGATTCGTGCTCGATACGAGCGACTGGTCTTGGACCCACGATTCCCGCTTCCTGGTCGACGTGGGGATCCTCACCCGCTACGACCAGCTGGACACGGACGGGCCACTCCCGCCGATGTGGCTCCCTGGCGACGATGTGTCTTGGGAACTGGTGCGCCTGCATTGCCAGGAGCCGTTCACCGTGGCGTCGCACTCGCCGCTCGGATGGACCGTGCCGCTTGCGCCAGACCACACGCAACCGCGGGAGTTCATCCTCGCGGCGTGCGATCGGATGCTGACGCTCGCGACGACGGATACCGTGCCCCCCGCCGCCCCGCCACCGCTCACGCCGGTACAGCGGGCCCGCGCGGACTCGCAGCAGCTCAATCCAGACGTCGTCGCCGGTCAGCTGCGCACGCTGTTGCGAGGGTTCGATTTTCGGCCGGGCGGATCCACGTCGCCGGCTGGCCCCGCGGACTACGTCGGCATGCCGGTGGGGGCGTGGTTCCTCCACGTCATCGCGACCTCGCGCCGCCTGGTGGGGTGTACAGGCAGCGACGCCACGGGGACGTGCACGACCGTAATCACGGACCTCCCGTCCGCGGCGGGGGGCAACGATCTGGCCTGGTCACCGGTGACGGTCGCCGTGCGCTTCGACGATGGGAGGGTCACCCGGGTCGCGGCGGTATATCCGCAGCGCCTGTTCGCCGACGATTACCGACCCAGCATGGACGAGATCGCGACGCGGGTCCTGACCGCCTTTGTCGGCGCGCCCCGTCGGGCACGGGAACTGACGAGTGAGCACCTCGTGTGGCAGGCCGGCGGGGTCCGCGTTGAACGGACAAAAGAAGTCGGTGAAACGCAAGTCGTGTGGACCTGGATGGCCATTGCACCGCGAGCGAAACCGACGTCGGGTCGATGAAGGGGCGCCCCCCGGGCCACTCTGCAAAACTGACGCTCTGGAGCGGATCAGTTTTATGGACACAGGCCACAATTCAGGCTGGGACAGAACGACTGGATCAACATCGGTGTGCAAGTCTAAATCATGAAGGGACGATCCGGCGAATCAGTGCCGCGGCGGTGCGAGGAGTATGCGAACCCATTGCAGGTCTACCCATTTACCGTCCGTACACTCAATTGTCAGCATCAGGGGATTGTTGACGTCCTTCGGATACATCGGATCTCCAGGTCCAACCCGCAGTACCGTGCCTGCCGCTTGCATGGGGGCGCCTTGCGGACTGATTAACTTGCACGATTGCGCATGTCGCGCCACCCAAGCGTAATCATACGTGTCACCACTATCGAGCACGACCGAGCCCTCATTCGAAGCACTCAGGCCACCCGAACCATGGACGGTGAGCAGCACGGTGGGCCCTCGCACGGCAGCAACCGTCACAGTCACTGCGTCTGCCAGCACGGTTCCATCGATGGATGGGCACGTAATCGCAATTTGCATACTCGTTCCGGCAGCCGGGAAGAATGGGTTGCCGCGGACGACCTTGTTGCTGCCAGAAGCCATGATGCCGGAGGTTGCGGGAGCCACCATCTCGCAGACCCCATTGGTAGTCCCTTCGGATGTCCATGAGTAGGTGTACTCCACGTCAGAAGGATCAAGCAGCACCGGCCCATGCGACCCATCGACCGTGAGGTGCAAATACGGCTTACCTCCTGGGGGCTCGTTTGCCCGGGTTGGTCGGTGAGCAAACCAAAGCGCCGCTGTAAAGAAGGCTAAGGTGCCCATGGCAACCAGCGCACCGCGGCGGCGCACACGCAAGACAGGAGGGGGCGCTAGTGGGACCGTGCGGGGGAGCGCCGCCGGGTTCTCAGTAGACGCTGCCTCCAGCGCGATCGCGAACTCACCGGCAGTTTGAAACCGGTCGGCTGGCGTCTTGGCGAGAGATCGCGCCACGGTCTCGTCGACAGCGATCGGCACGGTGCTCCGCACAAGATGCAACGGGGTGGGCACGGCATTGAGCACGCGTGCGGCGAGGGCCTGCCAGTTCGCGCCCCTGGCCGGTGGCTCCCCGGCCAGCATCTCATAGACCACCGCTCCGAGCGAATACACGTCGCTACGCGCATCGAGGTCGCGATCTCCCAAAAGCTGCTCCGGACTCATGTACTCCGGAGTCCCGAGCACGTAGCCAGATTCCGTGAGCCGTTTGCCTCCGGCGCGTTGGACCGCGAGGGCGATGCCGAAATCAGCCAGGATTGCTTCCCGGTCTTGCAGCAAAATGTTGTGCGGTTTTACGTCGCGATGCACAACATTACGTGCATGTGCATAGTCGAGGGCCGCCGCAATCGGCTTCACAATGGCAACCGCGTCAGTGAGGCTCAACTGGCGCTCTCGATCCAGCCGGTCCCGCAGGGATTCACCCTGAATGTACGGCACCACATAGTACGGCATATCGGCGCTCACGCCCGAGTCAATCAGCGTGAGGATGTGCGGATGCTGGAGGCTCGCAGTAATGCGGATCTCCGCGAGGAAGCGCGCTACATCGGATGCCTCGCTGAGTTCCGGCTTGAGCACCTTGAGGACCACGTCGCGGTCGTGCTTCAGGTCACGAGCGAGGTACACATTTGCCATTCCCCCGGGCCCGAGCTCACGCTCAATGCGGTAGCGGTCAGCAAGCCCGTTTCGGAAGTCCTCGGTAATCGGCATAGGCATCGCCAACATGCCGCCTAGGGGCACTCGACACCAGGGTGCTTTCCGAGGACGGGGACTCGGGGGATGGCTGGCTGTACTGGCGTCTTTTCACTCTTGAAGGATCTCTCGGCAAGGCGTGTGGCATCCGGTCACGCCCCCGCGATCTGACATGCTTGGGAGGGCTGGCAGAACGGCTATTGCACCGGTCTTGAAAGCGGCCGTGATTTGACGCGGTGCCGATCGTGCAAGCCGTTTCCACCTGGGCGGTTGTGCCGATTCCACAGTCCGGCCCGGTCCGACCGTTGTGGCACGAATGTGGCTATTGGAAGCCCTTCCCCCACCACCGCTCCCGCCGTCGCCCACGTCCGCACTCCGCGGCACGCCGCCGCGCCAGTCTTGAAAGCGAGCGACCGGAGTATGAGCATTTGCACATGCTGCGCGGCAACCCATTGTCGGTAGGCCATCCGGGTCGTTCACGACGGTCGTCCTCTTCCCGGCGCGGCTCGAGGTCTACCGCGTGGCCGGAATGCCGCAGTCCCCGCGAGTGTCGCGGACGAACCCCGTGGACACGCTGGCAGCGGAATAGCCGGACCCAGAGACTCGAGTGCCCGGCGGGCCAATCCATGGTCGGATTCGGCGGGCCCGGAAAATCAGCGGCTACGCAGTATCGCCGGCCAGTTGGCGATCACTGTCGCCGGCACGGGATGTTGGTTGTCGTCGTACAGCAGCAGCAGGCGTCCGTCCGGTGCCGCGCTCAGACTCACCACGCCCACCGGCGCGCCGGGAACTGGTGTGGGACGCCCGATCTGCACCGGCGGACCGGCCGCGACCGCGGCCGACATCAGGTGCTGGGTTGCGTCGACAAAATAAAGCGTACGTCCATCGCGGCTCCAGGTGAGCGGATCGGCCTGGCCCGTGCCCGCCGACCAGGCTCCGTTCTGCGACACCGGCTGTTGCCCGTCGGCATCGGGCAAGGCCGTCAGGTAGACCTCCCAGTCGCCAGTCTGATTTGACAGGTAGGCAAGCAACCGGCCGGAGGGAGAAATACGAGGACTCATCTGATCGCCCGGCGCGGCGAGCAGCACCTCCGGTCCGGCGGGCTGCGCGGCGAACCGGAATCGGATCAGATCAAAGCCGGTGGCCGTGACCTGGCGGGTTCCCACCGCGAACGAACCATCGGGCGACCACGTGTCGATCAACCCGGGGCCCGTGAGTCCCGACGCATAACTGGTGATCGGGCGTTGGTCCACCGAGACGATGCGCGTGACGGTATCGCCAGCTGGCTGCACGGCGATTCGCGAGCCATCCGGAGACCACGCCGCCGCGTAGTAGACGTCGGGGTGGGTGGTGAATTGAGTCCAGCGCTGCGCCGCCAGTTGGTAGAGCCAGACGTCGACCAGCGGGCTGTCGGGCTCCGATCGCTCGGTCAGGATCTGACGGCCGTCGGGTGACAGGCCGACGTACGCGTACGGCCCCGGCGGTACGACGGCCACCTGCGTTTGCGTGGCGGGGTTGAACCAGACCATCCGGCGTTCGCGCCCCAACGGCCCTCGATAGACCAGAAGGTCGCCGGCCGGCGAGAAGTTGCCGATGTACTTGAACGGCCACGATTCGATCCCGGGCGCGACGGCGACCGCGCTCCCGGAGAACGTCGCGGTACCGGGGGAGAACGGCCGAGCAAAGAGCGCGCCATCCTGCACGTAGAAGAGCCGGCCATCTGCGAAGGCGACGTTCGACGGCACATCGAGCAGGCGCCGTGTCCGGTTCGAACCCAATTCGCCGACGACCTCCGCACCGGCCTGCCCGACGCCACCGCCCTCTACGAACAGGAAGTGCCGTCCATCGGGAAGAAAATATGGCAGCCGGTATGTCCGGGCTTCGCCGGCCGGCTTCGAGGTCTCCGGTCGCGCATCGCCGCCGGCCGCCGACACGCGATAGATGGACGTATTGAGGTCGGGCGCATAGAGGATCACACCATCGCGGTTCCACGTTCCACCACGTCCATTCAACGCCGGCGCCAGATCGCGAATGGCGCCGCTCGCGAGGTCAATGCGCTTGAGCCTCCCGTCGGCAAAGAAGCCCAGGCTCTGTCCGTCCGGCGACCAGAACGGATAGATGGCATTCGCCGTACCGGGGAGCGCGCGCATGGCGCCCGTGGCGAGGGTGCGGATCCAGAGCGACTGCGCGCCAGCGCATCGCACCACGAACACCATCGCGGCGCCGTCGGGGGAGAGCTGCATGAGGTTGCTGGTGGCCACGTCGCCGAAGTCGCACCCGGTGGGCGGCAGGAGGCTGGCGCGCAGCGGCGGCTCCGGCTCGGCGCCCCTGGGGCGGTGCAGCGTGCCGGCGAACACGCCGATCAGCGCCGCGGGAATCCAGGCCCACTGCAGCCAACGCGCCCGGCGGGCAGCGCCCGCGCCGGCGGCTGATGCCGGGTGCGCGCGCCGCCGGTGACCCGCGGCGCCCACTGCATCGTCACTCAGCGCCTGACCGAACTCCGCGGCCGTCGCAAACCGGTCGGCGGGGAGTTTGGCCAGCGCCGTGAGCACGGCGTGCTCCACCGCCGGCGGCACCGTGTCGCGCAGCGTATGGAGCGGCGTCGGGCGTTCGGCCAGCACCTTGGCCACGATTGCCTGCACGCTCGACCCGGTGAACGGGGCGTCGCCCGCGAGCATCTCGTACGTCACGGCGCCCAGGGCGTAGATATCGCTGCGTGCGTCGATGCTCCTCTCACCCATCGCTTGCTCGGGTGACATGTACTGCGGCGTCCCGAGTGAGAGTCCCGTCTGCGTCATGCGCGCGCCGCCCGCACTCTGAACGGCGAGCGCGATCCCGAAGTCGGCGACCAGCGCCTGCCCGTCGTGCAGTAGAATGTTCTCCGGCTTGATGTCGCGATGAATCACGCCGTGGCGGTGGGCGTAGTCCAGCGCGCTCGCCACTTCGCCGGCGATGCGCACGGCCTCGGGGATCGGGAGCTGCTTCTCGCGATCGAGCCGCTGGCGCAGCGACTCGCCGGCCACCATCGGCATCACGTAGAACAGCAGCCCGTTCGCGTTTCCCGAATCGAGCAGCGGCAGGATGTGCGGGTGCTGCAGCTTGGCCGTGGTCTTGATCTCGGCCAGGAACCGCTCGCCGCCGAGTACTGCGCCGAGATCGGGATGCACGACTTTGATCGCAACGTCGCGATCGTGGCGCACGTCGTGGGCGAGGTAGACGGTGGCCATGCCGCCGGCGCCGATCTCGCGCTGGATGGCGTAGTGGCCAGCCAAGGCCGCGGTCAGCGTCTCGATCTCGCCCATGTCAGTCCGCCGTGAGATGTCAGGCGATGGGAACCCACCGCCCAGCGCCCACCAACATACGGGCTTCAAGCCGCACCGGCCACCATGCGTCGCGTGACGGCGGGTGACGGACGGCGGGTGGCGGCTCGACCAGTCGACGTCCCTCTCATTAGATTGGACCCCGTGGGAGGGCTGGCAGAACGGCTATTGCACCGGTCTTGAAAGCGGGTGCTTTCATCTTCGCCTGGAGAAACCGTAACAAATTGTCACCACGTATCTTGTGCAGTGTGCGTGAGGTTGACATACTAAGCTATTGTGGCTGCGTTGTGGCTATTTGGAGTCATTAGCCGCCCCGCCCGCGATTACCGCACCGTGCCGCCTTGGCGTCATGCGCCCCATCCCGCACTCTTGACCGTGTCCCGGCCGGGCATGAGCATTGGCGAATGCTTCCAACGGCCATGGAACTCCGGATAGCTCTGCGCACGCTGCGCCGCAGCAAGGCGTTCGCCACGTTCAGCATCATGGCCCTCGCGCTGGCGATTGCGGCCAACACGACAATGTCCGCCCTCGTGGACGCGCTGCTCTATCCGACGTATGCGTTTCCCCACCCGCAGCAACTCATGATGGGCGTATTCAACACGCCCGGCGTCATGCACATGAAGGGGCTGGATCTACGAGGTGCGCTGGGAGACTCGGGCCGCACGTACGAAGGAGTCTCCGGATGGGCGGGAGGTTGGCCGTTCGTCGCCCCGGGCCCGGTCATCATCGGCGGACACGCGATGCAGGCCGCCGCGCTCCATGTGGATGGGAACTACTTCAAGGTTGTTGGCTCGCGGCCCGAGCGCGGCGCGTTGTTCTACGATGCCACAGCCGAAGACCGCCACCTGGCCGTGATTGCCGATCGACTGTGGACCCGGCTCGACGGTGCGCATAGGACGTTCGCGCCGTTCACGGTGACGGTGAGCAACGTGATGTACACGGTCACCGGGGTGCTCCAGCCGCACGCCGGCGCCCCGGCCGATGTTGATCTCTTCGTGGCCACGCGCCCCCTCGCCGCCGTGGGGCGCTTCGCGTTGATCCGGCTCCGGCCAGGCATCACGCGACAGCAAGCGATGGCCGAGCTCAAGCCGATCGCGCGAAGTATCGACCCAAACCACTCTGATCGCGCGAGCATCGGACTCGTCCCCGAGGTTCCATTGCACGCCAAGGTGGGCGGCCTTCCGCTGGCGCTGGGCGGGGCAACGCTCGCGGTGCTCCTCATCGCGTGCGCCAACATCGCCAATCTGCTCCTCGCCCGCGGCATGTCACGGAGTCGGGAGTTGGCCACGCGGATGGCGTTCGGAGCTACGCGCCTGCAGGCCGCGCGCCTCCTGTTCGCCGAGAGCGGGTTGGTCGCCGCGGCGGGCGGTCTTGCCGGCTTGTTTCTCTCCTTCTGGACCATCCACCTGCTCGCGGCCTCGCTCCCCGCCGATCTGCTGGGCCTCGGGCTCGTGGAGCCGCAACTCTCCTGGCGCGTCGTGGCTGCTGGCGTGGGGCTCACGGTGATGGCGGCGGTCGTGTTCGGCGTCGCTCCCGTGCTGCTCCTCCGCCGCGCCGACGTCGGAACGCTACTCAAGGGTGGTGGAAGCCGGACCGTCACCGTGGGGGGCGCGCGCTTCCGTCTGCTCGTCGTCGTAGAGGTGGCCGCCGCGCTCACGCTCGGCGTCTCGGCGTCGTTGCTCACCGCCGCCGCGGGGCGGCTCCAGTTCCTGAGCCTCGGGTACAATGCCGGCCATCTCGTGGCGGGATTCATCTCCGAGAACCGGGCGGTGCCGGCCGGGCCCAGTGCCGTCCTGCACGGTCAGACGTCGCCGACCGGAGCGAACGCCAGGGCGCTCACCGCCGAACGCTCCGCCGACCTGTCCAGCATCCGGTCCATGCCCGGCGTGGTTTCCGCGTCGGTGGTGTGGCAGGCGCAGCTCGCCGGCGACGTGCACGTGGCGCGGCTGGACGGCACCGAGCCGAGGGTCCCGATTCAGTCTTCGGTTTCCACCTATTTCGTGGATCCGCAGTTCCTCAAGACGCTGGGCGCCACCCTGGTCGAGGGGCGGGATTTCCAAGTCGGCGAGGGTGGCCCCGTCCCGTCGGTGATCCTGGACCAGACGGCGGCACGCTGGCTCTGGCCAAACAGCTCGTCCATCGGACAGTTGATTCACTTTGGGCCCACGGAGAATGGGCAGCCGTGGATGCGGGTGGTAGGAGTGGTCCGGCCGATGCTCTTCCGCGTGGACTGTGGCATCGACGAGCCGTGCGAACGGCCACTGGTCCTCATCGCCAACAGTACGTCGTTCGCCGCGCCGCGCAGCTTCGGCGAGTACGCGATCCGCGTACGAGGGGCGCCCAGCCGCGAAGTGGCGCAGCTCACGCCCCTGATCGCCGCCGCGCACCCGGGCGGCCGGTCCATCCTCACCACCTGGGGCGACTTCACCGGACTCGACGCGGCCAAGGTGAGCCATGACTTCATCGCGTCGCTCTTCGCGACTTTCGCCGCCATCGGCCTCTTGCTCGCATTGATCGGGGTCTACGGCGTGGCGGCCTATGGCGTCGAGCGCCGGAGTCGCGAATTCGGCGTCCGCATCGCGCTCGGCGCCAGAGCCAGCGACATCATCAGGTACGTGTTGCGCGACGGAAACGCCACGGCGCTCCTCGGAATCGCCCTTGGATTGCTGGTCGCCAACTGGGGCGAACAGTTCATCGCGAAGTTCCTGTTCGGATTCGACGAGCAGGAACCCTACTTCCTAGCGGCTTCAGTGGTACTCGTATTTGCGGCGACCGTGCTCGCCGGGATCCCGTCCGCGCTGCGGGCGGCGCGGGTGAACCCGGTGGACACGCTGCGGTCGGAATGAGTGCGCTCTTTCCCCGCCTGCGCCGGGAACGTTGAGGCGAGCCCCACTCAAGAGGCGCTGCAGCTCCGCGTTGAGCCGCTTCATCCATCGGCTCCGCTCCGATCAGTTGTCGTTACAGTTTCTGCGCAGGCTACGGCGGAGGAGTGACCACTGAATTCCATTCAGCGCTATCAGACATCTGGTGCGCTGACCGGCAAGAGCAGGTGCGCCTTCGGCACGAGGGAAGGTGTCGGTCTTCGGGGGTCGGACTGGTCCTACCCGCGGGGGCGCGCCCCGCCGGGGGAACTGCCCATTTGATACAGGCCCCTCGAGTCGAGTTGCCAGACCGACCACGCGCTCCGAACTCGCTAGCCTACTTGTTGAGCATTTGGCTGGCCCGCTGAATCCGCTTCTCAAGGCTGTCTTGGAATCGGCGGTCCCGTCGGCGCTTCTCAATATGGTCCGCGATTGCCGCCCGGATCACCTCCGCAATCGGCTGATCATCGACCGCGGCCACGGTTTCTAGCGCCTCTGCCTGTTCGGGGGAGAGTCTAACAGTCATCGCCTTGGCTGGTTTCATGCGTGATACCTTACCACCTTGACACCGTTCCTGTCAACGTCTATGATACCGTGGTATCACGCCACCGAACAGGAGAGTCGAGATGGTCACCGCGGATCACGAGAAGCAACCTGAACGCCGTCAAATTCAGATTGATCGTGTGCACTACACAGTCACCGCGTCGGCAATGACGGGGACGGAACTGCGACAACTGCCCACTCCGCCGATTTCTCAGGATCGAGATCTCTTCGAAGTGGTGCCCGGCGGCGCGGATCGAAAGATCGACGACGGGACCGTTGTTGAGATTCGCGACGGGGCCCGGTTTTTCACTGCCCCCGCACACATCAATCCAGGCCGATACGTCGGTTAGGACCGTATGACTCTTCCGGCAATCGATCTCCAGTACCTTGGTGAGCGGATTATCGAACACCGCGTCGCGATTGAAGCGAACATGACGTGCGTTGTGCTGGCTGGTTTTCAGGTGCCACTCGGCTATGACCGGGAGCGCGCGGATCTCCTCCTGCGCTTGAACCCCGGCTATCCCGACGTGCCTCCTGACATGTGGTGGTTCGATCCGCCGCTGCGCCGCGCCGACGGCCGCCCGATCCAGGCGGCTGACACGTTTGAAAATCACCTTGGTCGCACTTGGCAACGCTGGTCGCGACACTTCAGCACAGGTCAATGGCGCTCAGGGATCGACACGCTCGAGAGTTTCGTCGCATTGATCCGACGAGAGCTGGTTCGATGCGTTCAATGACCTCAACGCTAGTCGTGAGCGACGCCATCTTCGCCGAGCTGAATCGCGCCGCGCGGCTTCCCGTAGAAACCGCAGGAGTTCTGTTGGCATCTGTCGTGAGCACGAAGTCCGGGCCTCGTTTGCTCGGGCGCCGGCTGCTTTGGGTCAACGAGGATGCGTACGCTCGACGGGAGGCCGATGGCCTCTCGATCCGATCCTCGGGCTATGTGCACGCGCTTGGCGAAGCCGCGAATATGCAAGCCGCCGCCGTTTGGCTTCACACTCACCCTGGAGTTGGCTCACGACCCGTCCCCAGTCGGCACGACCACGATGTTGATTCGGAGCTGATTGACGTTTTTCGACTGCGCACGGGCAGCCCGTACTACGTCAGCATGGTCATCGCGCCCACGTCGGACACACTCTCATTCACTGGTAGTATTTGGTCGTCCGATGACACTAGATGGGCACTCGATCGGATCCAGGTCGTCGGCGACCGACTCCAGGCTCTATCATCGTTCGAAAGGCACCAGCGCTCTGAACACGCCATGTTCGATCGCAACATTCGAGCCTTCGGGCCCGCCATGCAGGCGACGCTTGACGAGCTACGAGTGGGCATCATCGGCTGCGGAGGTACTGGATCGAGTGTTGCCGAACAATTGGCTCGATTAGGTGTGCGTCAATTCACCCTCGTGGATCCGGATGAGCTGACCGCGTCGAACGTCACACGCCTCTATGGTTCGACGCTTGCGCAAGTAGGCGCACCCAAAGTTGAAGTTGTCGGAGCTCATCTGCGCGACATCAATCCTTCGGTCCAGGTCGATCAGCTTCGTTCGAGCATCTGCGTCCAATCGACGGCAGAGTCGTTGACTGATTGCGACGTCCTATTCGGGTGCACCGATGACAATGCAGGCCGGCTGGTCTTATCGCGGCTTGCCACATACATGATGCTACCCGTCATTGACTGCGGCGTCCTTCTTAGTGCAGATGCTCATTCACGAGTGGCCGGGATCGACGGGCGCGTTACTACTTTGGTACCGGGGCAGGCGTGTCTCGTGTGTCGTGGACGGATCAATCTGAGGCGCGCAGCGTCGGAGCTTCTGACGCCCGACGAACGGAAGCGACGAGCTGAAGAGGGGTACGCTCCTGCACTCGGAGGCGTAGAGCCCGCTGTGGTTAGCTTCACCACTGCCGTGGCGGCCGCGGCAATTTGCGAGCTGCTGGAGCGCCTTATTGGTTATGGTCCGAGCCCGCGACCGAGCGAAGTTCTTCTTCGGATGCACGAGCGGGAGATCTCCACAAATCGCGCCGAGCCGCGAATTGGGCACTATTGTCATGAGGCTGCCGGCAAGGTGGGACTTGGGATCACGACACCGTTTCTCGAGCAAACGTGGTCGCAATGAGACTGCGTTTTTGGGAGTGGTGGCCATGGTGGTCCTGGCGGGTCGTCGGCGTAGTCGAAGCCGCGGATGACGTACCGGGTCGCCTGCCGCCGCGGGCCGCGGTTCTTGTCGGAGACCGAAAGACGCCGAAGTGGTTGAGCTTTGACTGCCCTTGCCGCAACAATCATCGCATTCTAGTGAATCTTGATGAGCGTCGCCGGCCAGTATGGCGCCTCGCTCATGGACGTAAACTGTCGATCTCACCAAGCATCGATGCCTTGGGGCCAGTTGGTCGGTGCCATTTCTTTATCACGAGCGGACGGGTCAAATGGGTTTGAATCAAGAGGGGTCGGCCTTGCCCCCTGGGCCAAGAGGAGAACCATTGACCGAGGGTCGCGAGGACGCCGGTACGCCGCTCTCCACACGACCGGCGAAGACGCCGATGTATCAGGCAATTCATGCGGCCCGATATCACCGTCAGGAGCGCATAAGGGAAATCCAAGAAGTCGAGGGGAATTGTCTCCTCTGCTACGTCTGCGGTCCGCGGTCATCAATCGACCGCGACGACGTCGTTTTCTTTGCAGACCTGGTTCACAACGTCCAGAGGGGCTCAAACATCGACCTCTTGCTGCACACGGGCGGTGGGGACATCGATGCCGCTGAGAAACTCGTCACGCTCCTACGGAACTGGGTCGGGAATGGGCGACTTCGCGTTATCGTGCCGGACTTCGCGAAGAGTGCCGGCACGCTTATGGCGATTGGCGCCGATTGCATCGTGATGAGTGACACGTCCGAGCTAGGGCCCATCGACCCGCAAATCGTCGTGGCAGACGCGAACGGCAATCGTGTGGCCCACTCGGTGAAGAGCTACCTCGACGCGTACGGACAGCACGCCGAGGCACTCCGGGCCAACCCGACGGACCCCGTCGCTCGAATGATGCTCGACAAGCTCGATCCCGGCACTCTGAAGCTCTTTGAAGCCGTCCATAGGCGCTCTCAAAAACTCGCTGAGGACCAGCTCAAGACAGGCATGCTTCGGGACAAAGGCAACTACACATCGGTAGCAGCGAAGCTAATCGATACTGACCACTGGCTGACGCATGGGAAGGTCATAAACCGTCAAGCGGCCGAGGCGATGGAGCTTGACGTCGCCTACCTCCCCGCGACAGAGGACGTGTGGCGTCGCTACTGGCAGCTCTACTGCCTACAGAGGCTCAGCCTCAGTGACGGTGGCAAGCTGTTTGAATCCGAACACGTGTCCTTGCCAGTTTCAGGCTGAGCCTACACGCCGCCGGTGCCTATTGCGGCGCGCCGTCGTTGGAACGGCCCGGCGTCGCCGCTCGCTCAGGTCCTGTCACCGCTGGGTCGATTAGCAATCGCGGCCCCGATCGCCCTGGGATCCCTCGCCGCAGCCAGCTGGCCTCCGCCATCTCCGGCTCGGCCCGCTATCGTTTCTCGTGTATGCCGCCCCCAGGGCATGACGCGCCCGAGCTGATGCGCTCATCGACCCCAAGGAACCCAGAAGAGTCCAATTTCATCAGGCGGTTGCGCTGGCTGAGCGACGTGTCGGCGGGCAGAAGGACGGAAGCGTCGTGTTGCCGATCGAGTGCACTGCGCTAAATATCTCGTCGTTCCGGGGGAGTGGGTGCAGTCATGAGTCATCATCAGTAAGGACGCCAGGACCCCGGCGACCAGCCGGACCCCGGCGGTGCCAATGTCAGGACGTGAGGCGCCCGGGCACCCGCCTGAGTCCTTCCCCCCGGCAACCTCTGTGGGGCGGGATCACATGAAGTGGGCGTACTGCTTCGTCATGTCCGCGGGCGTCAGAGCCCGCCATCCGTAGGGAACGATGGCGATAACGGATGCGTCGGGGAAGGCGAAAGCCTCGCAAACCAGCGGCCCGGCCCATTCCTCACCCTCGTCGTCCAATCCGTCGACCGCGGGTTCGAAGACCACGAACCCGCGGCGGGTGTCCTGTTCAGCGAGGTCCGCGATGTGGTCGCCCATGCGGTTGAGCACGTTGCCCTGGTCGGTGTACCCGTGTGCTGCGCACCATGCGATGGCGTCGCCGGCCATGTCGGAGTCCTCCATTGGTGTTTGAGAGTGGCGAGCGCGTAACCCATGAGAGATACCGGTCCGTGGCTGCGCTCCGATGCGAGGGGATAGGCGTCGAGCTCTTCCCGCGACAAGCTCGCCCAGCCACCCCCTATCGTCCCGCGTTTGCACGCGCCGTTGGCGCGCGCATTTGCAGAGGTCAGGCGACTGGCGCACCACGGGGGCGCGACCGTCGGCCTACTCCATGTACTGGCGGCGCGTCCCTGACCGGTAGCCGTTGCCGCGTGCCGCCTCGCCCTTCTATCGTGTGGGCGGCGGCCATGCCCGGACGGGCCGAGTTTCCGGCCGCGCGCGACGGCCCCGCGTGGTGAATGGGCGGATCACTCGTCCTGTTGCGGGCGTCCCTGTTGCGGCGGGTCCCTCTGGCCCTCCACGCTGCTCGTATGCCCACCGAACGCGCAGCAACTCACCCTGACCCGTTCCAGCTGCCTCTGTTTCCGGCGGCGGCCCGGACGCCGACCTTTCTCGGGACCGGATTCTCGATTTTCAGGGTGCCGATCGTGACGTGGGTGGGCATCCACGGCGCGGTGACCGAGCGCCAGCTGCTCTATCGTTTTTGGCTGTACGACGGGGTCTCGGCTAGCCACGGCTTCCGGGTCGTCCAACGCCTCGTCGCCCAGGGGCTGCTCCAGCGCCACCCGCTTACGGCATGGACCGGCCACCGGTCGCAACATGTGGTCACGCTGACACGCGCCGGCTGGGCCGAGCTGCCGCCCGCCCGGCCGATTGCGGCCCGCGTATCCGAGGCGCACCTGATGCAACTGGCGCAGGTGGCGCTCATCCGCGAGGCCGCGGGGTGGACCTTCGTCCGGTGGGCCGAGGCCTGGCCGCGCCTGCGAGACCTGACCCTGAAGGCCGCCCGGGCGCGCCTCGGACGCCAGGGGGCGCAGGAGTATGATCTCCTGTCCCGGGTACGGGACCCCGGCCTGAAGGTGTGGGCGTTGGTCCACGCCGGCACCGGCGACGTTCGACTCCTGGTCCCGGTGCGATCGACACGAGGGCTTCGCCGCGTCTGCCGCGGCCTCGCCACGCTGTCCCATTTCGCGGAATTCCGGCCGCTGGAACTGGAGCTCGTTGCGGCGGACGTCCCTGCGGACCTCGCGGAGAAGCGGGTTCGCGAGTGGTTCCGGGGGTGGCACTATTCCGGCGGGAAGCGCGGGAAGCGGCGGCCGTCAGGCCAGCCACGCCGACCGATCGCCGTCAACATCCATTCCGTGCCCCCGTATGGCGAACTGCCCCATCCGCATCGATTGAAGATCCCGACAGAGAGCGCGTACGCGCGAGCCGGGGTCCCCGGCCCCCTGACGGCGCGGTCGGCCTCGATGTGGCTGGCTACACGGCCGGGTGGGGTGCTGTAGCCATGGGCCGGGGGACCGACGGAACGGTTCCCCGAGGCTGGCGGTCGCCAAATTGCGGTGTGGCAAGGACTTCTGGCATGGCTGGCCGCGCCGGGCATCGCGTCGTCCGTCGCACGGCGTCGAAAAATGTGCCAGTGATAGGCATGCACATCGGCGAGCCGGCGAGTCCCCGTATGGTGTTGGCGCCATGAAATCGCCCATGCCCTATCCGCCTGACCGCCCCGGCGACCCCTCGTCGGAAGAGCGCGTCATCGAGCGCGCGTACTACGAGAACGGGGCCCTGAGGTGGGAGCGCGCCGGGATCCGAACCAGCCAGCCACCCGCCCTCCCCCCCGCGCCACCGACTGAAGATCCCATCTGGCTCGAGGCGTTGGCCTGGGTACTCGGCGGGTTCTGGACCGGGGTAGAGGTGCTCGCGGGAGCCGTCGGCAGCATTCTTATGGTGATCGGCGGCCTGGCACTCGGCCTCCTCGCCGCCGTCGCGGCGGTGGCCCTCGTCGTCGCGACCATTGCTGCTGGATATGGAATTGGGGGCTGGATCGACGGACCGCCCGGTGCCGCGGCGGGGGCATGGATCGCCGTAGCCGCGGTTCTGATCACCATCATCGGGACCGCGAGTCGCCGTGACTCGTGACCACACACGTGGGCCGATTGCGCTCGTGGCCGCCGCGCGGTCCCCGGTCCGTCCGGGCGCGGCAGTCGTCGCGCGCTGCGACTCTATGGGACCGGCTCTGGCCCGACGCCATGACGTCTAGCCTGGTCGCGGAGATGCGCTCGATCATCTCCAGGGTCCTGCCCGCGTGGAAGGACGCTGGATTGGATCCGCCGGTCTGGGCGATGGCGCTGCATCCCCAGGTGGTAGAGAGGTGCGAGGGGTGTGGGGCCTGGGGGACGCTGATCCCGGGTGACGGGTGCCCCCACCCCACGGAGCGCCGCGGGTTCATCGAGGTGATCGCGCTGACCACCATCGGCGGCGAAACCCAGCCGCTCAGCGCCGGCATGTTGGCCCAACTCCTGACGGAGAGCATGTGGATCGCGGGTCAGGTCCCAGCGATCATTCGCCGGCGTCCGGTCCAGCAGCCAGACTGGCCCGTCGTTGCCGCCGACCTGATCCTTTCCGTCGGCCCAACGTTGGCCGCGACTGACCTGGAATCGACGCCGATCTATGCCCGTCTGGCCGTGGACCTGATCCGGCGACCGATCGTCTTCCTCTGCCAGCAGCGCCCCAGGTGCCTGCCGAGGTAGGCGAGGGATCCCCTCGCCAGGGCGTCGTGTCGGCCGAGTTGGCGAATTCCGACCACGGATCGCCAGCGACAGCGGGGGCACGCGCTGTCGCCAACCGGCCGCTCACGCTCCTTCCGGCGGGTCGTGTTCATCCCATGGGATTTCATCCCGCCCCGCTTCGCGCAGGAGTCGATCAGCGTCCGCCGGAAGAAACGTCCTTCCACACCGACAACAGAACACCTCGAGCCATACTATGCCGCTTCGGCCACCCACTGTGACGATGGCGGGGGCCTCGACGGACGTCACGCTGGTCCCGCACGCCGGACACGGCGCCATGAGGGGGCCGCTTCCTCCGTCTGCGCTTGTCGGAAGACTCACCCCAGATCTCCATCGGGATCGACGTCATCATCGTCGGCTTCGGGGCGCCACTCACCGCGGATCTCGTCCCACCCGCGCGCCCCGTCATAGTAGAACCGATACCCGCAATCGCTGCAGAGCGTCTTCAGCCAGATCCACCGCCGCCCCGTTGCGTCCGAGATCCGGGCGCGTTCCTCGTCCGTTTCTCCCCAGACACGTCCTGGCCGCCCACATGCTTCGCACACGCGCCCGCTCGCGTCCTCAATCGCTGCCAGTTCCGCGCGCAGGCGTTGGGCGACGACGGGGTCTTGCGGGCTGCCGTGATCGACGTAGATGCGGAGTCGCGCCCATTTTTCTTTGACCTGCACAATTTTGGCCCCGGCGGCGGTGGCCGCGTCCCATCCGGCGGCAGCCAAATCCCGCCACCCGTCGCCAGTGCTCGCCATGGCCTGCTCCCTGCTGTAGCCGGGCAGGTCGGGCGGCACCACACCTCCGGGGGCCCACCACTCGGGCCGTTCGTTCGCCGCGTCGGTCATAGGACCTCGCCGGGGCTGAGCCGGGAGCTGTTGCCATCGACGGCCCGCCGGTGCCTGTCCATCGGGAAGCCGGTTCTCTGGATGCGCATTTGCATGCGCAAGAGTACCGGGACATCAAGGGGGCGCCGGACGGGGGATTCGGGAGACCGGCCGCGAGCGCGAGCCACCCGCCCCACCCGGTCGAAGGCCGACGAGCGGCCCGCCGGACGGTGCGGAATAGCGAAGGGACCGGCCGTTCGTGCGCCGGTCCCTTCGTCGATCACCGCCGAGGCGGCGGTTCCACTGACACGATCGTTCTCCGTGTCGTTTCAATCCGCACCCGCAACACGGGCGAGTACCACTACCCGGACCGTCTCCGGGCCCATCACCCCACGTACATGGGGAATCCGCGTGGACGTCTCCAAGCGGCCCAACCACAGCCCTGCCTCTATAGCAGAAGCGAGACCTGCGCGCGACCCCTTCACAGAGCCATCCCCGCGTGCGCGGGGGCACCTACTTGGAGCTCTCTGTTGGTCCATCCCCGCATGCACGGGGGTTACTTCGGCCGACCATCGTCGGAGCGTCCCCGGGTCGCGTCGGGGACATCTCCACCATACTCGACATCGAGTTCTGGCTGCAAGGCCTACTCCGTCCGCCGGGAATACCGCAACCAGATCGCATGGGCTACCCGCGGCCCCAGCATCTCCACCATGGTGCGTGGGTGAACCCGTACCGTTGGTGGTACGTGGCACCACCAGCCCTCACTCGAGGTCCCCCCCAGTGCCCCCCTCTTTCACCCCTCCGATCGCCGAGCCCCTTCCGGCCACAACCCAACTGCAACTCCTGATCGACGCCGCCCGGGCCGCGGCGGAGGACCAGGAGCACCCCGATGCGATCGAGCTGGAGATCTTTGCCGACGCCCTCGACGAGCAGGCCGATAAGGCCTTTCCCCGCGGGCCGAACGATCGGCCATTCGTCGTCGTCTCCGATGAGGGCGAACCGCTCCTCCGCTGGGCGCAAACAGCGGTAGAGGCCGCGTTGGCCGACCTCGGGGACCTGGTGGACGATTGGGACGTCGAGTACGAGGACCTGGAGATGCGAGAGCGCGGTGACCAGCGTCGGCGTGACATGGAAGACCTCTTCCGATCCGGGGCCTGGACCTCCTGGACCGTGCGCATCTACGAGGTTCTGGCCGCGGACCTCAGCCGCGGTTGCGTACCCCTCTATGGCGAGGCGTTAACGGGCAGTCGCCTCCCGCTCATCGAAACGTTCACCGCGCACAGTTACTCCGGGGACGAGGCGGGGCCCTGGGAGTGGGCCCGAGAGTGCCCGCTTGGCGTCGCAGATCCTCGTCCATGACGCCGGCCCGGAGCGATCGCCCGACGCGCCGCGTTCTGATCTCTCGGCGCGACGGCACCCGGTACGTCGTCGAATTGCGGGACGACGTGATCGTGATTCGCCCCAAGGGGACCCGCCGCGGGGGGCCGACTGAGGTCGCGTTCACGCCGGGGCAACTCGTGCTCCAAGGCGTACGCGCGCGGGTTGAGGCCGAGCGGATGGCGAAACGTCGCTCACGGAGTGCAGGTCGTCGGTAGCGCGACGAGTCAGTCGTCGAACGACTGCGGGATTCGTCCGTGCAGTTTCATTGACTCCTCCACGTCTCGGATGATGCGTGGTTCAACGGGGTGCTGGCAGAACTCGGGCTGGGGCCAGTGGCAATAGAACAGGCCATCTGGAGGGACTTCACCAGGCTCGCCATAGTGATAACCCACGTTCGACACCAGCAACAGGTTGTGCGCATGCAGTCCGATCGCGCCGGTCTCGTCAATGCGCGTTGCTTCCTCAGCCACCATACGGCTGAACTGTACCTGCCACCGCGGTGCCATGTCCGCGGCAGCGGCGGGTGGCAGGTTCGCATCAACGAAGACGAAGAGCGGCCGATCGTTCGCCTTCCGCAGCGCGTCTCGGAAGAGTCGCCGGACGTCGTTCGCTAGGTTGTCCTTGATGTTCAGCTCCCCTGGTTGACCTAGCACGCCGCCGCGGCGGCGGCTCTTGGCTTCCACGGCGACACGAATTCCCGTCCGCGTGTGCGTCGCGACGAACTCCGGATGCGTCGTGCGCGGGTCGTCCTCGTCTTCCATCTCCAGCGTGAATCCGGCCCGGATCATGGCGGCGGCCACGCTGATCTCGTACCGCGCGCTCTGAAAGTGGTCGGGGCGCAGCAGTCGGCTTATGAGCTTTTCCTGGAGGACCATATTGTCCTCGAGGACGTACAGCTCATGGGCAAGAACGAGATAGGCCATGCTGGGTGCATCGGGCTCACCGTGGAACAGCCCGTCGGGGCCCCGGTCTTGGTGGCGCGATTGGAACTCGCAGTACCGCCAGTACCACTGGGCGATCGGGTGTCGGCGTTCGAGTGGCTGCTCGAGCTCTGCCTTGTACCACGCTTCCGGGACCTTGGTCTTCATATAGTGCGAGAGGAAGTCCGGAACCGTCTTCCACTTCTCCGACCAATACAGGCGCCTTCCAACGGCCACAATCTTGCGACCCGCAAAGTCGGTGCTGACGATTTCGCGAATCCGACCAAACTCGGCCTCGTGCCGCCTCATGCGTGCCTGTTGCCCTGCCAGGGCGCGCTGCACCTCGGGCGGTAGTGGCCTGGGGGACCGGTCACGCTTCGGATCACCGTGGCACTTCTTGAACTTCTTCCCGCTGCCGCATGGGCATGGGTCGTTTCGGCCTGGCATGACGCTCAATCTATCGTCAACGGAATGGAGGACGCCCTTGTTGGACCGCCGCCAGCGGCGTTGGCGTGCGCGCGCCATCCCCGTTCGCCGACGCGAGGCGAATGGCGCCGTTGGGAGTCCGGTCGCGCGTTCTTGCATTCGGCCTCCGACGATGGCATTCCGTGCGGGCTTGCCCTTTAGGTGCCTGAGTCGCTCGGCGGCGTCGGGCCGGCGGAAGGCGTGACCGTATACTGCTAATCGTAACACTGTCAGGCTCGGCTCCGCCGTCGAAGCAAACCGCCGAGGCGTCTGCGAATTCTCAGACGGGTCACCTTCGCGCATTGCAGGCCGCTATTCAGCGCCGTAGCCTTCGGCTGGTCGCCACTTTCCCACGATGGAGGAACCGCCGAAATGCGTCGCCGTTCGCGCGCCGACTTTCACACATCAACGGGCCTCTTTCTCCGGCTCTTCCCGCAGTCGGCGCAACCGGAGAACACGCTCACCGAGATGTTCGCGGGCGTGTTGCAGGCTGATGCACGCGCCGCCGACGCCTCTTGGCGTCACGTCACCGCGCAGCTCGCCCCGCGAGTCCAGAGCGCGTCGGGGGCAATCCGTGTCGAAACGCAGGTAACGATGTCCACCGGCGAGATCATCGACCTCGTGGTCCGACGTGGTCCCTACCGCCTTGGCGTGGAGCACAAGTTGGACAGTCCACTTGGGCCGGCGCAGCTCGAGCGGCATCTCCGGTTGCCGCGCGCGGATCTCACACACGTGGCTCTGGTTTCGCACGCCCGACAGGCAATCCCGGCGACCGTGCTGACGACGAGACGGTACGCGCGCCCCATCCATGGCGAATACTTCCGCTGGAAGGCCTTCGAGGGGCTCCTCGTCGCCTCGGCCGCACGCGGCTATCCGGATGCCGCACGACTCCACGCCCTGTTCGCGGACCGGGGGCTCGGTGCGTCCCACCACCTCTTGCCGACGTTCGGCCCGTATGACAGCGACGAGTGGCGGCGCTACGACCGCACGATGCGGCGCCATCTCCACGCCTGGGTTCACGCCATGGAGCGCGTGGGCTGGGATGACGTGCGATCGTCTATCCGTTTCAACCGAACGTCCGAGATGTTCGCCGACGTGGGGCCGTCGCCCCTCCTCCCCGAAGTCCGTCTCAACGCCCTCGAATCGGGGGCCGCCCTCGTCGTGGTGCTGAAGACCACATCCGCCAGCAAACGCGCCGAACTTCTCCGGAACCTCGCGGAGAGTCACGTGTTGACTCGGTGGCCCGGGGCTCACGCGGAACGCGGGCGGGCCGTTCGCCCCACGGTCCGTGCACTGGACTGGCACGTGCGCTTGCGCCTCCCGTGGGACGCGGTGCTCTACCGCCTTCGAGGACGCCAGGAGATTGGGACCCGCCTCGCCGACGTGCTGCTGATGGTCATTGCGGCCGCAGGCCCCACGGCCATCGCGTCTTCCAGGTGCCATGGGCGCGAACGCACGGCGAAGGTGCAAGCATCCGGGTCGGGATAGGGAGCGTCGAGATGCCGTATCCCCGGCCCGCGGATCGATCGGACCAGTTCGTGAACGATCGCACCCCGCGCCCGTCCCCGGTGATTCTCGGAGCGGCAGGGGACGTCAACCCTCCGGCACGGCCTCTGGCCGACGGACACCGCCACGGCGGAGTTGGGTGACCACGCGTAGCGCACGCTCGCGAACGTCGGGGTTGGGAGATTCAAACGCTGGGGTGAGATCCCGCCGGTCGAGCAAGGCGAGGAGGACCATGGTGTCCACCACCGCAGCCAGCGTTCGTTCGGGATCGGCGGCGAGGCACGCCAGGAGGATCTCCCGTCGCTGCTCCTCGGGCCCCGCGTCGGGGTCCGCGGCCAAGGCGATGGCGGGCTCGAGGAAGAGGCCGTCAGGATTGTCCCGGCGCGAGACGAAGGCCCACACGCGCGCATCGCGCCGGGCGTCCGGGATCCGAACAAGGATCGTCGCATAGAAATATGGTTCGCCGGGACGGCGAGTTGGGGTGAGGAGGGGCGCCCAGTCGTCCGGCTGCAAGGCCACCCACCAGTCCTGCGGAATGCCGGCGTATGCTTTCCGCTGGATGGGAAGCGCATCGCGCCGGGCGAGCGCCCCGAACGTGCGCGCGAACTCTTCGGCGGTCGCCCCATTCGCCCAGAGCCCAGCCGCGGTGAGACCATCCCCGGACCGGTAGAGCGTCGCCCGGACTTCGGGATCCCGACAGGCGCCCGGCACAGTCAACATCGCGGCCGGCAGGCCACGCCCCACGGCTTCGCGGGCCGCGGTCCGCCACAAAGCCGGCGTCGCGCATCGATGGGCCAGGAAGTCGCGCAGGGCGGGCCACTCTTGGCGAAACTCGAAGAAGGCGGGCGCCCAGGCGGCGAACAGCTCCTGGAGCCCGTCGGCCGTCATGACCGGGTTCCGCAGCAGGGCGATGGTGGCGGCGCGATCGGATGGGTCGAGGCCGTGTCCGGCCGTCGCCGCCTTTCGGAATCGTTGTAGGAAATAGGGCGACCCGGCAATCACATCGCCGACGGCGTGGAGCACCTCGGCCATGCACACGGTCTCGGGGCGGCCATGCAGCTCCGTGCGCGGGGGCGTGACGATCGCGAGGGCCCAGACCGCCAGTTGATACCGCTGCGCCGCCGAGAGGCGGAGATTGGCACTCAGCCCGACGGCGGCGGCACTGGCGATCACGAACGGGCGTTGGCGCAGCACACGGCCGATTGTATCGTCGTCCACGACGCCGGCCGCGGCCCAGACCCGCCGATGGAGCGCGGCAGCCTTGAACGCAAGGAGCGGAACCAACTCGTGGGGATGCGGCTGGTGTTGGGCCCAGCCCGCCAACTGGTCCAGCGGCGCCGCGGCCCACGGCGGCACCTCCGCGGGGGGCGCATCACGCCCAAGGATTCGGTCCCAGTCGGCCTTGGATTCCCATTTGGAATACAGAGTGTCCAAGAGCATGGTCCACCGCTGCTGCTCGGCCTCGGCCTCGGCCAGGGCGCGGGTGACGAGGGCATCGTAGGCCGTGAGCGGCTCCGCCGTGGCCGGTCCGGGAAGCGGCACCAGGTGCTGGATCCCGCGGTGGTGAGTCGCCAGCTCAACTGCTACGCGCTCGTCGGGATGCGCGGCCCAGGTGGCAAGGTGGGCGGGAGTCGCCGTCCGATAGGTGGCCCGACGGATCTGCGCGATCGTGGCGATGGCCGGCCGAAAACGCGCCACACCGACGCGATGCTCGGCGCGGTTCCGAGCGGCGAGTTCGGCATCCGAGACTTCGCGGAGCGTCGCGCGGAAGGGAGGCGCAGAGGAAGGCGACATATTCACAGGGCCGGCTGAGCGTTGGGGGCCGCCGCGCTGGCAGTTGCTGGCACCGACCGGCGCGGGCGCCACGGGGCGGAGGCCCCCAGGGGCGATGGCGCGGGGTCGGGGGATCCGGCACGATCGGCGTCCAACGCCGCGGCGGCGTTGAGCGCCTCGCCACGCGAGATGGCGTGCAACGCCCCGTCGGCCTCGAGGCGGAAGAACCCGCCCCATTCGCCTTGGGCGATGGAGCGGCTGTGGTCCATCATGCGCCGCACTTCATAGATGCCGGGCTCCTGCAGATGGAAGTGGATCTGGCCCGACCGATGGCTCCGGCTCCGGTGGTCCTCGCCCCGCACGAACCGGCGCGCGAGGTGATAGGTCGGGTCCGTCCCACTGATCAGCGCCACCCAGGCGCCGGCACCCAGTCCACCGCCGCGTACCGTGCACGTGATCGTCGCCAGGGCTGCCATCGGTCGGCCTCCAGGAAGTGGCGGGCGGCATTGCCCGGTCCATGGCCACAGCGTAGGAGCCCTGGTCCCGTGCCCGGTAGCCCCCCCCCCGGCGGCCCCGCGCGGGTGGTCGGGCGGGCGCGGGCCGAGCCCCCCGGCGGGGCTGGGCGCCCGCCGCCGCGCGCTGGCGTTGGGGCGGTCCCCCCCGTAGGCTGATGCGCCCGAAGTGGGAAGTTGTGGTACGCCCTTCGCCGCCTATTCGGAGACCGGTATGCCCCCCGTCCTCGCGCCCGTTCGGCCCGCCGCGCCGCGGGCCGCCCTGCCCCCGGCCCTCGCCCTCGTCCCGGGCTCGGGCCGCCCGCAGGGGGCCCCGCCCCGCGCCCCTGCCCCCCTCCTCGACGCCTGGCTCGCGGGCCTCGCCCCGCGCAGCCGCGAGACCTATCGCCGGCATGCGGCGGCGTTCGCCCAGTGGCTCGGCGTCGCGCTCCCCGACCTCCCGGCGGCGTTTCTCGACCACGGCCCGGGACCGGCCAACAGCGGGGCCCGGGAGTACCGGGGGGCGCTCGTGGATCGCGGGCTCGCGCCGGCGACCATCAACGTGGCGCTCACCGCGCTGGCCAGCGTGGTGCGAGTGGCGCGGACAACGGGACGCATCGCGTGGGCGCTCGAGGTGCCGCGGCTCCGCGTGATCCCATACCGCGACACCCGAGGGCCGGGGCGGGAGGCCGTGCGCGCCCTCCTGGCGGCCGCGGCTGCGCACCGGAACCCGCGCCGCGGAGCACAGGCCGTCCTTGTCATCCGCCTCCTGCACGACCTGGCACTGCGATGCGCGGAGGTGGCCGCACTCGAACTCGGGGACGTCGAGCTGGACGCGGCGGGGCAGCCGGTCGCGCTCCACGTGCGCGGCAAGGGTCAGGGCGGCGCCCGTGATCGCCTGGCGCTCCCCACGCCGACCGCAACGGCACTGGACGCGTGGCTCCGCGTGCGCGGGGCCCGGGAAGGGCGGGTAGTGCGCCTCTCCCGCCGGGGCGTCGCGAAGTTGCTCGAAAGGACGAGCCGGCGCGCAGGGCTTCGGCGGCCCGTCGCCTGTCACCAGCTCAGAAGGCAGGCCGTCAATGAAGGAAGCGCTGGACGCCGGCTGGGACCTCGGATAGGCCGACGCTCGCTCGCTCGAGGGATCCCCAACTGGACCCGGCCGCATCGCCGTGTTCCCGTCGGAACGGCGCCTGCATCCAGGGCCCCCACCAGACCCACCCCCTGCCGGGGATCCCTCGCCGTCCCGCATCGCCCGTTGTGCCATCGCCCGGTGGGATCCCTCGCCTTCCCACTTCCGGCCCGCCTGGAGAGCTTCCGGATCGCACCCATCTCTCCGCCTGGAAAGCATGCGCCGGGGCACCAAGGCCTGGGGACGGATCGCGACGCCGTTCAGGCATATACCTGAATAGGGGGTGGAGGGAAAGGGACGGACGAAGCGATCGATAAGGGCCGCGTCGCCTGCAACCCCGCGGTGCCCGTCCCTGCTGCACCGCCGCCGTTAGGATCTCTAATGGGTGTGGAGAGTGGATTGTGGAATCCACTCAAGAGGGCCGGCCGATCGGCGCGCGAAGTATTGAGGCCGCAAGGCGTTCACCATTCATGTCCGACGGCCAGTGCCCCCAATCGACGCGTGAATCGGGGCTTCGGCGACCCCAACGGACGCATGATCGGAGCACTGGCCGCCCCCAACCAACGTGTCCTGCCGCCACCCGACGCGTTGGGTGCCCCCAGCCGACGTATCGACGGGCATGCGCTGCCCCCAACGGACGCATGGCTGCCGCCAACCGACGTATCCGGCGGGATGCGGAGCATCCGGGGACCTACCGGGTTGGTGTCCAGCCCATTTACCCTGGCGGTAGGTACCTCTCGATGCCTCTTCCCACCGAATGATGTCTCTGACCAACGCCCCCGTCCCGATCTCCCGCGAGCAATCCGACCCACCCTCGGGCGATCGCGCGTCTTCCCGCCGGACCACCCGCAACCCGCGCGGGCCCGGCTCGATGGACGCGGTCTTTCACGAATCCCCCGCATTGGCCGCCATGCCGGTGGGGCCGCTCTGCGACCGCCGCACCCTTGAGCGGGCGCCGGTGGGGCCCCCTAGTACCGATGCGCCCCTCTCGCGCATCGCGGACGCGGCGGGCCGTCACGGCTGGCTCCTGCGCCACGCCAGCGGCACCCTCATCTCCCCCACCTACGCGCCCGGCACTCCCGCCGTCGTGCAGACGGGCGCCGTACTCGACGTCTACGTCGGCCTCCTCGTCGAACTTGCCCGCGCCGGCTTCCCAGCCGACGGCCGCGTCCGCGTGGGGCGCCGCGAGTTCTTGGCGCGACTCCGCTGGAACGACGAAGAGGGACGGATCGGCGGCGCCGCGTACGCGCAGCTTGACGCCGCCATCGACTACCTCGCCGAGTTGCGTATCCGTTCGACCGCGCTGGCCGCGCTTATGGACGTGGAGGCGGGACAGGTCACGACGGGCGAACTCACGTTCCGGATCCTCCAGGCGCACGGGCGCGTATCCGCCTACCAATTGCACGGCCTGGAGGAAATGAGTCGCCCAGGCGCCGGCCATCGGGCCGACGACCTCATCGTCCACTTCTCAGCTCCCTTCGTGCGGCTGCTGCAGCACGATGACCACCGGGTCACGGGGCGGCTTGCCCACTACCTGACGTTCAAGCGCGGGAGCGCTCGCGCGTTCTACCGCTACGTGAGCTACCTGGCGACGTGCCCGCTGACCGCCGGGGCGATCACCGTGGATCTGGACACCGTGTTTGCCTCCATCGGCAGCACCGTGCGTGGCGCGCCCCCAGCGAAGCTCCGGCAAATGCTGCACGACGCGCCGACCCTGCTGGTCGATCTCGGCCTCATGCGTCGGCTGCCCGAATTCAGCACGACCCACACGCCGAATGGCGTGACGCATTGGGTGACATTCCGCCCGGCCACGCCGCCGAGTGCCGGCCTGAAGGCCGTGCTCCACCGGACGCTGACGTCGTGGAAGGTCACCCCGTCGGTCGCCCTGAAGCTCATCGCGGCCGATCTCGAGTGGATCGCCACGATCGTCGCGGCGACGACGCTCGGCATGCTCGAGACGAAGAAGTCGCTGCCGGCGATGGTCGTGGATTACTGCAAGGCCCCGAACCGCGATCTCGATGAACGCGAACTGCCGCGCTTCAAGCCCGCTCGCGCGGGCCAGCGGCGTACGGCGACCCTGAATGCGGACATGGAGTACCTCGAGGACCGGTACACGAAAGCCCGCAGCCATCTTGACGGGCTTGCGACCGACGCGCGGGAGAAATTGCGGCAAGAGCATCAGGCCTTGGGCCGTCCCGACTGGGTCGTCGACGGACTGATGCTGTCGGCAGTCCACCAGTTTCGGGGCGGCGGGGCCCTCCCGGCCTACCGGACGACGCCCCGCGCGCGAACGCCATAGACAACCACCCTCCCCCTCATCAGCCATGATCAACTGCCAACTCGAACTCCGATTCCCTCTCCCGCACGCCACTGCCACCAGCTGGTGTCAGGCCAACGGATTCTCGGACCCCCGTGTGTTCTTCAACGGCAATGGGGACCACATCGAGGACCTGCTGGACGACTCGGGGCTGCCGTGGATGCTCGTGCATACCTCTCGCGACGAGGCCGTTGCAGTCAAGACGGGAGAACTGCGGTATCCTGCGAAGGCGTTCCGCTTCCACGATGGCTCGCTGGTCGTGGTGGACGTGCCGGGCCGATGCTGGGAGACCGCTGACGCAGGCGGGCAAGGAACGTCGTGTGATTGGGTGGATGCCGGACCGGGCTGGGACGAATAGGATCCGCCCCAGGCGGATGTCGCCGCAGTGCTCGCCTACGCCATTCTCCTACGCGGCGCGCGCCGGAAAATTCAGCCGGCGCGCACCCGGGACGCCGGACGCGGCGGCATCGTACGCCATGGCGGCCTCGACGTCGGTCTCGAAAAGCCCGAGCGCGACCGGCACGCCCCCGATCGAGATCGCGGCGAGCCACGTCCGCGTCGCCGGGTCCCACCAGACGCCGTAGTAGCCGGACCGCGTCCGGGTCCACCCGAGGCGCTGGGACGGGAACACGAGGGGATACGAGTCGATGCCGCCAATGTTCAACCGCGTGAATTCGCCGTGGAGCGTGATCGCCGCCCGATCAACGGCCATGGCCGCGTCTTGCTCGTCGGCAAACACGCCGAGATGGAAGCGCACGCCGTCGCCTTTGATGCTTGCGTAGTACATGTCGCCAATCTTGGAGACCCCGCCATGCGGAGAACTCCGACCACGCTGGGGCGCGCGGTTCCAGGCGTTTTGCTGCTTGGTCGCCACGCGCAAGTTCTGACGCCGGTTGTCCAACGGGTCACCGTTGCGGTGGTCGACCACCATCCCCGGCGGCGGCTTGAGAGCGTAGTGATGCAGGTATTTCAGGGGTGCGCCGCCCGTGGGGACGACGTGCGGGGACCGCTCGCCGGCGTTGCCGCGCAACCGCCACCGGCAGCGGGACGCCAATTCGAAGATGTCATCGTCGACAAGCGCGGGCTCGCGATGGTTCGTGAGGGGGATTTCTCGCATGGCGCACCTGACGGTGGAGGGTCAGAGGAAAAGGGGGACCTTTCCCCCACCCTACCCCATGGTCACCACGCGCCCCAAACGCGGCCGTGACCCGACCCGCAAAGGGTCCGGCCAGCCGCGGAGCCACGGTGCGCCCCCCGGGCGACGGTTCCCGTGTGGCCGTCGCTCACGAGTCCTCGCAGGGCGCTTCCGGTTGGCGCAGACCGCAGATCGCGGTGAACCGGTGGGGACGCGTTTACCCGCGGAATGTGGGGCGGATTGCATTCGGACTTGAACGACAGGCGACGCACACACTCGGCATTTCCGCCAGCGCGTTACGCGGCGCGGCCGAAGCCGTTCGGCGAATAGCACCCCCGTCGTCGGACCGCGACCGAGCTCAGACGTCTACGGGAATGCCGGGTTCCGTTGGCACGTCACCCAGGAGGTGTGCCTCGAATACCGCGAACCTTCCCATGCGGCGTGCGAACCCGCGTCCGCCCCCGTTGGAACGCTCTTGGCTGGGCACGGCCCTGGTGACGGGACTCCGGGCCGAGGCGTGAGTCCGGCTGGACCAGATCTTAGGGACCCAGGCCCCCGCTATACCAGATACGGCACGTCGGACCCGCTGGTGGGATACGCGTAGATGTGGTGACGGAGCGCCGGCGCCAGGATGCCGTGGTTCATGGCGAGCGCGAACAGGTTCACGAGTTCCTCAGCGTGATGGCCCAGCAGGTGCGCCCCCACGACGCGCTCCGTTCGCTTCTCGACCAGCACCGTGGTCATACCACACTCGGCCGCCACGCGTCGATTGGAGTACCAGTCCGTCGTATCGTGCGTTTCGATCCGGACGTCGACGCCCTGCTCCGCCGCCTGAGCCTGCGTCAGCCCGACGGTCGCGAGTGGCGGAATCGTGAACACCGCGCTGGGGATGGCGCCGTACGCCGCGCGCTGGTGATCGCCCTCCAGCAGATTCGAAGCCACGATGGTGCCCTCGTAACCGGCAACCGGCGTGAGGGGAAGACTGCCGGGTACCGTCGTGACATCCCCGGCGGCGTACACCCGCGCGTTCGTGGTGCTCCGCAGGTATTCATTCACCGCGATGCCCCCACCACGCGACGTCGCCACATCGGCTTCGTCCAGCGCGAGGCGCGCGGTCGCCGGCACGCGCCCGGCGCCATGCACGACCAGATCTGCGTCGATCACTTCCGTGTGGCCCGCGGTGGCCACGTGCACGCGGAACCCGCCGCCCTGCTGCTCTACGCGCGTTACGTCCGCCTCCGTCTGCACCGTGACGCCAAGACCGCGCGAATGCGCCACCAGCCGATCCACGAGATCGGGCTCGAACTGATGGAGCGGCCGGCCGCGGCCCACAATCGTAACCGTGGCGCCGGCCCGAGCCGCGACATGGGCGAATTCGAATGAGATATAGCCGCCGCCGACGAACACGATGCGCGTCGGGAGTTCGTCGAGTTCGAGGAAATCGGTGCTGGTCCGCACGTGCTCCGCACTCGGGAACTCGAGGGGCCGAGGTTCCGAACCCGTCGCGATCACGAAGTGACGGGCATGCAGGACGTCGTCGCCCACCGCGAGCGCATCCGGCCCGACGAACCGGGCGGAACCATGCAGGGTGACGATGCCCGCCGCGTCGAACCGGGCCTCTCGATTGTCCGGCACGGGGTCGGTAAAGCTCCGCTTGAATCGCATCAGGTCGCCCCAGGCGATGCGGGCCTCGCCGGTGGCGCCGCGCCCGTGCATGCGGCGTTGCCAGTCCACCAACTCCGCCGCGCCGACCAACACCTTCTTCGGGTCGCAGCCCCGCAACGCGCACGTTCCGCCATATGGCAGTTCGTCCACGACGGCCACTCGCCACCCGGCCTTCCGGCAGCGGTAGGCCGGCCCCGACCCACCCGAGCCGGTGCCGATCACAATCAAATCGAATGGTTCAGCCATTGGTCACCTCATCTCCCGTGGTGTGCGTCGTCATCCTGATCGTCACTTCACCCCGCCCAGAATCCACTCCGGATCCCGGACCCACCGCCGGACCAGCAGCCAGAGCACCGTGGCATAGGCCAGATGCGCGAGCACCACCGTCACCGGCATGCCGGGCAGGTTCCGGCCCATGAAACCGACGCCCATTGCCGTCACCGCGGGGCTCGCGAGGAATCCGACCGCCATGAACAGGCCGTAGCCGAGCGCGAACCAGAGCGGCTTCCGGCCGAAGACGACCGCGAAGATCAGCCCGAAGCAGACGCCATTCCAGTAGTGGTATGCCCAGCCGGCGATGTTCGACGCCACCGAGGGCCCGAGCATGAAGCGATCGAGCAGCAAGACGCCCATCAGCTGCGGCAGGGATCCCGGCATCTGGCCCAGGTGAAATCCAGCGATCCGTACGATCTCGAGCGCGATCGTGGCGAGGCCCCCGGCGAGCCCGCCCGCGATCATCCGGTTCACGAGCCGGCGTTCATGCCCGGCCGCGGCCATGGCCAGCACCACGAGCAGCACCACGACCGACGGAATCAGCACCCACACCGCCAGCGTCGACAGGGTGAAGTACCCCGCCTGGGCAATCCACAACAGGTTCGGTGCCACGCCCGCCGCGGCGAGCGCGACCGCGCTGAGCAACAGTTCCTTGAGCGAAATCCTTCCCATGAGTCAAGACCTCGGCAGACGGGCGGCGTGGTGCCGCCCGCCCGCTATCGGGTTCATTACATGCCGCCCAACATGCCCATCATGTTGTGCAGTTTGCCGTCCAGCATCTGCGCGATCTGATCGATCTTCGCGTTGTGGAAGCTCTTGAGGATCTCCGACGGCGGCACGTAGCTCACCACGGTTCCCCCCTGCGCGTCCTGGAACACGTTGATGCGCACCGGCACGGCGACGCCCACGCCGGGGTCCGCATTGAACAGCTCCTTGCCCACGGTCGGGCTGCCCACGAAGATCGTCTCGGACTCGAGCTTGAGCCCGGTCATGCCGATGACCTTGCCCTGGTGGAGTTCGCCCATCACCATCATCCCGTTCGAGGCCACCATCTTCTTGACCTGTCCGAGCACCTGATCCACGGAGCCCTTGGCCTTTACCTGCACCACCGGGCTGCCGGCCGACTGGGCCGACGCGACCGCGGGAGCGGCCACGAGCATCAGCGCGGCGGCCATGCCCGCCAGCACGCGCATGGAGCGCGGGACTGCGATTCGATTGGTCATACAGACATCTCCTGTTGTGTGTGTGATCGGTTCTGATCGTTGACGAATGGATGGGCGCGCGATCGCGCCCCACCCGCCCGCGTGGCGCCACCGCGCGGGTCGACTAGGCCTCGCCTCGGGCCGGGTAGTCGTGTGCGATGATAAAGTCGATGGCGCCCAGCATATCGGGGATCGACGGGCGCCCGAACGGCATGCTGGTCACCGCGATGTAGTAGAGCGTGCCGTCCGGCCGAATGAGGAACAGGCCGGGTTCTCCGAACTGGACCGGTTCGTCGGGCTTGATGCCGTTCGATACGTACAGCCCCCATTCCCGCATGGAGGCGATGCTCTGCCCGTAGCCGACGGTCACATGCTTGAGGTCCCACTCCTTGACGGTGCGGACGGCACGCGCTTCGTCGTCGCCGCTGACGGCGACGACATCGACCCCGCGCGCACCGAAATCGTCGACCCGCGTGTCGAGCAGGCGCAGATAGCTCTTGCACACGGGACAGTGCAGCCCGCGGTAGAACACGATCATGGTGAACCGTTCGGGCTTCGCGGCGTCGAGGCGCCACAGGCCGCGGCCAACCGTGGGGACGGCGAGCGGCGGGGCTGGCTGGAGCGGCCGCAAACGAGTTTCGGTCATTGTCGTCGCGTCCTCACGTGGTGGAGAGCGCGGTGAGATGTTCCTCGACCTTCATGCCGAGAATCACCTTGGGCAACGCGCCGACCGTCCGATCGACCAGCTCTCCGTTCAGGAAGTAGAGCAGGGTCGGAATGGAGCGGACGTTGAACCGGGCCGGGATGTCCGCGTTGGTGTCGATGTCCAGCTTGGCGAACTTGGCGCGGCCCTCGTACTCGGCCGCCAGTGCATCCACCACCGGGGCCAGTGCGCGGCACGGACCGCACCACGCCGCCCAACAGTCCACCACCACCAGTCCTTCGTGTCCTTCCACCTCGGCCGCGAAATTCGCGTCGGTGACTTCCACTGGGTGTGCCATGTCGAGATATCCTCCGTTGACGTGGCAACACACGACGCCTCGAAACAGTTCCATCCGGGCCCGCCGGATCGCGATTGGTGGGTGCGGGAACGATCCTCCGCCCGCCGCGGTTGCCGCCGTGGACCCCCTGATAACATTCGGAGACCAGCATGGCACATCGCAGAATCGATCTCGTCTACAGCACTGACTGTCCCAGCGTGGCCCTCGCCCGCATCCAGATCCGCGAAGCCCTCGCGACCTGTGGGCTGGAGGCGGCGTGGCGCGAATGGCGTCTCGACCGCGACTACGTGCCGGAGCCGCTACGCGACGCCGGCTCGCCGAGTGTGTTCGTGAACGGTGTTGACGTGGTCGAGGAGCCGGTGTGGACCGGCAGAAGCTGTCGGCGCTACAGCGCTCCCGACGGGGGCCTCGCGGGCGCACCGGATGCGGCGTCGATCATCGAGGCACTCTCGCTCTCCCGCGCGGTGTCGGCATAGACGTAGAGGCGTCGCGCGTCGTACGCCAATCCGATCTCCGCGCCAACAGCCGGGACGCAGAGTGTGTCGGCCCGCACGTCGACCACCGCGTCCCCAACGGCCACGGCCAAAGTCGTGCGGTCCACCCCATAGTGAACGCCAACGACCCGCGCCCGCACGGGTGATGCCGCGTCGAGTCGCACGGCATCGGTCCGGAACGCCACGACCACCGGCCCGTCGAGGCATACCGGTTCGGGGCACGGCAGGCGACCGAATACCGAGTGCAGCACGCCATTGGCCACCCGCGCGCGCACGAGGTTTGCCACGCCGAGGAATCGCGCGATGGCGAGCGTCGCCGGGCGAGCGAAGATCTCGCGCGGCGCGCCCACCTGCGCGATGCGCCCATCCACGAGGAGTGCGAGTCGATCGCCCAGGAGCCCCGCCTCTTCGAGATCATGCGACACGGTGATCATCGCCGGCCCGTGGCGGGCGTGCGCCTCGAGAATCGCGTTCCGCACTTCGGCACGGAGTTCGGGGTCGAGCGCCGAGAGCGGCTCATCCAGCAGCAGCACCTGCGGCTCGGCCACCATGGCGCGGGCCAGCGCCACGCGGTGCGCCTGGCCGCCACTGAGCGTTTGCGGGCGGCGCGCGGCCAGATCGTCCATGCGCACGGCCTCCAGGGCGGCCATACTCCGCGAGCGCACCTCCCGTCGCGGAATTCCGCGGACGCGCAATGGGAAGGCGACGTTCTCGCACACGTTGAGATGCGGGAACAGCACGGGCGTCTGGTGCAGATAGACCACGCCCCGGCGTTCGGGCGGTTCGTTGGTCACCGCTCGGCCCCCGACGTGAACGGAGCCCCCCGCGGCCGACGCAAGTCCCGCGATGGTGCGGAGGAGCGACGTCTTGCCCGAGCCGCTGGCGCCGACGACCACGATGCGCTCCGCGGAGGCCACATCCAGAGACAGCCCGCGGAGCCCCACCGCGCCGCCGAACGACACGTCGAGGTCGCGCAACTGGAGCGCGGGCGCGGCGATGCGGTCGTCGTTCATGCGGCGACCACTTCGGCGCGGCTCGTTCCGAGCAGGACGCTGCCGAGCACCACCATCGGCGGCACCACGAGCATGAGCGCGCCGACCGCGGCGTATCGCTCCTGCCCGGCGTTGAGATACGAGAACACCTGAATGGGCAGCGTGCGCACCAGCCCTCCGCCCACGAGGAGCGTGAGCGGCACCTGACTCCACGAGACGAGAAAGCCGAGCGCCACCGCCTCTGCCACCTGCCGCCGGAATGCGGGGATGGTGACGTGGACGAGCACCTGCCACGGACGCGCCCCGAGCGTGCGCGCTTCGTCTTCGATGCGGAGATCCGCGACGACGAACACGCTGAGGAAGTACAGCGACGCGAGCCCCGCCGCAGGAATGAGGTGCGCCAGCATCACCCCCACCCAGGTGCCGCCGAGCCCCACGCGAAGGAAGTAGTACTGGGCCCCCGTGCCGACGGCGATGGCGGGCGCCGCGATCGGGAGAAATGCGAGTGCCGCGCCGACGTGGCGCCGCCAACCGGTGAGCGCCGCGATGGCGCGGCCGATCGGAAATCCGATCGCACAACTCAAGACGCCTGTGGCCACGGCGATGCCGGCGCTCACGAGGGCCGCCCCGCCGAGCGCGCCGGGCACGAGCGCCCACGCGTCGCTGGTCACCGCGGCCGGCCACACCGCCGGAAAGAACCAACTCCGACTCACGGACGCGACGAGCAGGAGCCCGAAGGGGACGACGGTCGATGCGACGAGGGCGACGAGGAGGCCCCCGCGGGCGATCGCGCGCATGCGTCCACTATCCACGTTCGCTCCAGGCACGGGCCCATTCGTGCGCCGCCACGGCCACCAACCCCAACGACAGCGCCAGCAGCGTGAGCACGTACGCGTCGCCGCGTCGCGCGAGGTCAAGATCGAGGTAGCGCTCGTAGGTGAGGACCGGGAGCGGCAGCGGATTGCTCCCCGACAACAGTGCCCCGGCCTCGTAGCTCCCGGCAATCACGATGAAGACGACGATCATGGCGGGCAGCAGTCCCCGCCAGAGCATCGGTAACGTCGCTCGGCGCAGTGTTTCCCAAGGGCCCGCGCCAAGGGTGCGCGCCGCCTCCTCGATGGCGATGCCCCGTGTGGCGAGCAGCGAGAACGTCACCAGGCTCAGAAAGGGAAACTCCTTCCACGCCAGGGTCAGCGTGAATCCCAGGCCGCGCGGGTCTCCCACCAGCACCGGCATCTGCGCCGGCGCATGGATGATGCCCACCACGTAGCCAAACCGAGCCAGCAACCCGCTCTGGCTCAGGAGCAGGATGCCCGCCGCAGCCGCCACGATGTGCGGGATCGGCAGGGGGAGGACCGCGAAGAGTTGCGCCGCCCGATCGGCGCGCCCGCCGGCACGGAACGCCACGCCCACCGCGACCGCGGCCGCCGACGCGATCAGCGTCGCGAAAACTGCCGTGCGCGTGGACCACCAGAGCGATCGCCAGGTCTCGGCATCGGCGAACACGTGCGACACGCGTGCCATGGTGAACCCGGTGGCGCCCACGCCGGCCATGCCGAACGCGGCAAGCGTCGCATACGCGATGCCCAGGATCACCGGCGATGTCACGACCGCCGCCGCCGCCAGTCCGACGGCCGAGTCGCGCCTCACCGATTGGCCTCGCGCACCAACCGCCGCCAGTCGGCCTCGAGACGCTCCTGATATCGCGGTGACACTTCCGGTCGGGCATACCGGGCCAGCGAGTCGGCTGAGAGGGCGTGCGGATCGCGCGCCAGGGAATCGAACCGCGCGCGCCAGATCAGCGGGAGGCGATCCATGGCCAGCACCGTCCCATCGGCCCACACGTCCGGCTTCTGTTTCTCCAACTGCGCCGCCGGCGAGAGCAGAAAGTTGGCCACGACCATCGCCCCCGCGGGGTTCGGCGCGTTGAACGCGATGCCCACATAGTGCGCGTTGGCGATCGTGCCGTCTCGTAACAGCAGCGGCCGAGCCGTGGCCGGCAGTATGCCCTGTCGTACCTTGGTCACCACGTCGTTCTGGTTGTAGGACATGCTGAAGTCGATCTCTCCGTTGGCGAACATCCGGTGCATCGCGGCCACGTCGCGGGGATAGTCCGCGCCACCGCGCCAGAGTGCCGAGCGCACATCGCGCAGCCACGCGAACAGCCGCGCGCTGGCCGTGTCGTACACCGCCTCGCGGAACCCGCCCTGGAACCGAGCGACGCCGCCGCCGAGCGCATACATCACGCCCTTCAGGAACGTCATACCGGTGAACGACTGATCGTAGGTGAACCGGCCGGGATGCGCCAGAATCCAGTGTTTGAGAGCGGCCACCGTCCGGGGAGGATCGGGCGTACGCACCGAGTCGTAGATGAGCGCGAACTGGACGCGCCCCCACGGCGACTCGTAGCCCGCCGGATCCTGCTCGAAATCGCGGGCGACGATTGGCGAGGCACTATCCACGTAGGCCGCGTTGGGCAGCCGGCCGGACCACGGCCCGTAGAGCAACCGCTCATGGCGCAGATTGGCGAACGTCTCCCCGTTGATCCACACCAGGTCGATCGTGCCCGGATCGCGATGCGCTTCGCGCTCCACGACGAGCGAATTGAGAATGGCGGGCCCCTGCCCGTCCACGGCGTACAGCGTGATGCCGTACTGCGCCGAGAGCCGAGGCGTCACCCAGTCGTCCACATACGCGTTGATCGATGGATCGCCCCGCCACATGAGCCAGGTCACCGTGGTGCCGCGGGCCCGCGCCACCACGCTGTCCCAGGGCAACGCATTCAGCCGCGCGGCGCCCGGCGGCGCCGCGGTCCGTCCGCAACCACCAAGTACGGCGGCCGCGCAGAGCGCGCCACCGATCGCGCGGTGATGTCTCATGCCGAAAGCTAGAACGTGTACCGCGCCGACAGCTGCACGCGCCTCGGCTGTGCTGCCGTGGTGTACACAATCGGATCCCCGGGGCGCCCCACCTGCACCCGCGGGCCGCCGCCCGCGATGCCGTTGGCGAACCCGGACTCCTGCACCGAGTTCAGCGCGTTGAACACGTCCAGCCGGAGTTCCAGCCCCCGGGACCGGCCCATGGGCACGATGTAGCCGGCCCCGAGGTCCAGGTTGAACACGCTGGGCAGCCGTCCGCTATTGCGGCCCAACCCCGGAAACCGATCGAGGTTGCCCAAGTAGACGTCGCCGAAGCCGGGGGTGCTCCCGTTCAGATCGTAGTAGGTGGCCGTGCCCGTGGCCGGGTCGTACTTCCCAGCCACCCAGTTGATCGGCTGGCCGGTCTGGAAATCCGCGATGCCGCTCAACTGCACCCGCGGCACGGGCGTGTACACGGAGCGCAGGCGGACCACGTGGCGGCGATCGTTCACCGCGTCCGCCCACTCGTTCTTGAAGTTGTTCCCCTGCGTGGCGGCAAAGTTCACGTCTTCGGTGTTGTTCCGCGCGTGCGACCAGATCCAGTTGAGATCCGCCGTCCAGGTATCACTGAAGCGGTGCTGGACTTCCGTATAGAGGCCGGCGTACTCGCTCCGCCCGCCCGCGTCGGTGGTCGTGAGTTGGCGGAAGCTCCCGGGCCGCGGAGTGACGGGCCGGTGGGCATCGCCGAACGATGGCGGCCGATTGATCGTATCGCCGGCGGTGAGCGTGTAATTCACCGCGTTGAGGTCCCACAGCCGGGGCAGGTGTTCCGTGGCCGCGTACACGACATCGAACGACACGCCCCAACTCGGACCGAATTGCTGGCTGTAGCCGAGCGTTGCCTGGTAGCTGCGCGGATTCTTCAGGCCCCGCGCGAACGTCTGCCGGATCTCGCGCGGCGGGAGCTGCCCGCGAGCGGCCAGCAGTTGCTGCTCGCTCGGCGCCTGACCGAACGCTGGCGCGCCCGCGCCGTCGAAGGTCACGGCGGCGCTTCCGTTCGAGCCGAACTGCGTGGCGTCCGAATAGACCGTATACGGGAACTTCCCGATGTAGACGCCAGCCCCACCGCGGAAGACGCGATCGGGGGCAAAGGTCCAGTTGAAAGATGCCCGTGGTTGGAAGTTGGTGAGATCGGGCGAACTGGCGCCCCGGGACGTGATATCATCGTAGTCCCACCGGAGCCCGTAGGTGACGTTGAGCAGCGGCGTGGCCCGCCACGCATCCTCGACATAGAGCCCGTACACGGCCTGCGACTGGTCCACGTGCTGCAGGATCGCGTCCACGGTATAGCTCTTGACCTGAACGTTGGCCGGGATGTCCCGAATCGAAATGAACCCGCCCGACCGGGTGATATTGCCCGTGTTGGCCACTTCGTACAGGCCGTGCGGATTCGTGCCCGCGCCGTCGAGCCGGAACCCGGCGGCGATGACATCCGTTCCAGCCTTCAATGTGTGCGTCCCCGCCTGGCGGACGAGCTCATCGCGCAGACTCACCTGGGTCTCGCGTTCGTCGAACTGAAAGCCCGAAGAGCCAACGATGGCCTGCAGCGCACCCTGCGGCGACTCGATGTACACCTGCGGCGTGTTGAGAGAACTCGCCGTGGGCGGGTAGTACCAGTGGTAGGTGGCCACCTGCACTGACACCATGTTGGACGTGTGAGCCGTGACGTCGCTGCGGTGGGTAACGCTTCCGATGATTCCCAGCCGGTACTGGCCCACATCCGCCTCGGGCACCACCAGCCCCCCGCCCTCGCCACGCAACTGCAGGTTGCTGGCCGCAACCTTGAACGTCGTTGTCTGCGTACCGCTCCACACCTCATCCAGTCGGCCGAACAGCTTGAGCTGCCGCCGCTCCTGCGCCCCCGCTCCGTTTCCGAACGCCGTGGTCACGGCCTGGGGAGTCTTCTCGTCCAGGTACTCCGCCGCGCCGAAGACGAACGTCCGGTCGCGGTCCAGCGCTCCTCCGCCGGATCCGCCCAGTTGGTATCGATGAAATCGCTGCGGATCAGTGTTGGATGGCGTGAATGTCGGTCGGGCATCGAATCCACGGCCGGGGCGCCCGTACGCGAAGAGATCGCCGTGCCAGTCGTTGGTGCCGCTGCGGGTGACGTAATTGACAATTCCATTGGAACTCCGCCCGAATTCCACGCCGTATGTGTTCGTCTTCACGTCCACGCGGCGCAGGGCGGACAGCGGCAGGTCCACCCGCGTTCCGCCCAGGAACCCCTCGTTGTTGTCCAACCCGTCAATGAAGTACTGGGTATACAGGGAATTGGAGCCGTTGATGCTGAGCACGGGGGCCGTATCGAAGAACCCCGTGGCCTGCGTGACGCCCGGCACGTAGAACGCGAGCTTCAGGGGATCGCGTCCGTCCGAGGGGAGCGCCTCGAGATCCCGCGCCGTGAGCGTGCCACCGGTGGCGGCATCGGTGTGATTCACCAGGGGCGGCTCCACGGACGCGCGCACGGCGAACACCCCGAGCTGCGTCATGCGCGTCAACACCACGTCGACCCGGTGCACGTCGCCAGGCTGCAGCGCGGGAATCGCGATGGTGAACTCCGCGAACCCGGCACGTTCCACGTGCAGGGCGAATGGCTCGCCCGACGGAACGCGCAGGGAGAACGCACCGGCCGAGTCCGCGCGTACCGCGTGAGCGCTGTCTATCCGCACACGAGCGCTCGGGACGGGCGCACCGCGCGGGGTATGAACCGCGCCCGCCACGATCGAGGAGTCGGCGCGCTGGGCGTGTGCAGGCGCAGGAAACGCAGGCACCGCGGCAAGAAGCAGCAAAACGAAGGACCGGCGAATAAGCATGGAATGGATCTGCGTGGTGTCCACGGGGGAAATGGCCGCCGACATCCCGTGCCGCCGCCCGCAGAGGCGGCGGCCCGGCGGGCGGTCATGTCGCACCCGGGCAACACACAGGGGGCCCCGATGGTTCCGTGATGCTGGCCTGCGGCCTGTTCAGCGCAGAATCCGCCACGCCCATACGAGGCGCTGGGCCACGGTTGCCGCGACGAGCACGGCCATGGCCCCAAATAGCAGGACGATGTGCCCAGGCCAGATGAAGAACAGCGTGTACGCGACCGCGGTCTCGGTTCCGGCAACCAGCCCAGGCGGCATCGTGACGCTGGTCAACTCGCCGTTCGCCGCGGCGCCGAGCGCGCGCCGCTCGAGGAGGGCGGCAAGGTACATCCACGACGCGGCGTTCACGTAGAACACGCCGACGAGCACCACCGCCGCCAGAATGGTCGTGCGGCTGGCCGCCGCGATGGCGAACCCTATGGGAATCGCGGCGTAGACGGCGAAATCCAATACGATATCCAGGTAGCCGCCAAAGTCGGACTGGCGGCCCGACGCGCGGGCCACGGTGCCGTCGAATCCATCGAGGAAGCGATTGACCAGCCAGAGCATCAACCCCAGCGTGTACGCCCCGCGCGCGCCGGCCCCGGCACTCCCCATTCCGACAACGAACCCGATCACGGTGACCGCGTTCGGATGCACCATCCCGCCCAGCCGCCGCGCCAGCGGGGCCAGCAGCCGGTCTTTCAGCGCACGCAGATAGTCGTCGAACATGGGAGGTGAATGGCCGGGGACTGGGTTGGTTGGGAAATATACGGTCGGTGGAACGATTCCGACCCATCGACGGTTGCCCCGTCTGAAACGATCTCGGCGCGTGCGCCATCAGACGAGGACCCCATGGCTCGACCCGATCCAGAAATTCCCGCGTGCTGCCGGGGGCGCCAGGTGCTCTCGGCCTCGGTGCGCACATCGGTCATCGTGGGCACGGCACTCACCGCGATCAACCAGTGGCCGGCGTTGATCGGTGGCGGAATCGCGGCCGGCGTCCTGGTGCGGGTGGCCTTCAATTACCTGGTGCCGTTTCTGGTGGCGTACTATTCGCGCGCCGCGTTGGCCCGTGAACTGATGACGACATTCGTCCGCGGGCCGGTGGACGCATGAAGCGTTGGAAGGCAGCCGCCACCATCGCCGGCGTGGTGGCCGTTGCGGCCGGGGGAGTCGCGTACTGGCGATATTCCACCCGCGCGCCGCGGAAGAGCCAGCCGGCGAGCGTCATGCAGATGCTGGGGGCCACCCGGATCAGTGTTCACTACAACCGCCCGTCCGCCCGCGGCCGCACCCTCTTCGGCGGCATCGTGCCATACGGCCAGGTGTGGGATCCCGGGGCCGACGAGGCAACGACCTTCGAGACCGACAGGCCGATAATCTTTGCCGGCCAGGCACTCGCGTCGGGCAGCTACAGCGTGTGGGCCATTCCAGATTCGGCCGAGTGGACGGTGATCCTCAGTCGCGCGGCCCACGTGTACCACATCCCGTATCCCGAAGGTCACGACGCCCTCCGGGTGCGAATTCGGCCGGCGATCGGGCCATACGTCGAAACGTTGGCGTTCGAACTCCCGCAGGCGGATGCGACGCACGCGCTCTTGGTGCTGCATTGGGGCACTACGATGATCGACATTCCCATCGCGACGCGGTGATGCCGCCCGTCGGGAACAGAACGACTCTCGCACCCACCGGAGGATAGGCCGTGGAACGTACGTCCCGTTGGACCATGCCCCTGCTGCGGATCAGCATGGGAGTATTCCTGTTGCTGTGGGGAGTGGACAAACTGCTCGCCGCGCAGGGCGCGGGGCGGATCTTCAGCCACTTCTATCACGTGCCGGCGGGGCCCGTCCTGGTTCGCGCCGCCGCGGTGTTGGAAATTCTCGTGGCGATCTGCGTGGCCATCGGCCTATTTCGCCGCGCGTCGGCGTGGGCGGCGCTGGTCATGTCCGCCGCGTCCACGATCGGCAGCTGGAAGGAGATCCTGGACCCCTGGGGGCTGCTCGGCCTCACGACGGGGGGCACGCATCTCTTCCTGGCCTCCATCCCCCTCACGGCGGTCGCCGTGGTGCTGGTGCTGAATGCGTCCGACGACACGCTGGCACTCGATGCGCGCCTGCACAGACCGTCCAGGCCCGTATCGCCATGACCCCGCACGGTAGGAGCACCGCGAATGGCTGATTTTTCGGAGCTACCGCTCGGCATGCGCATGCAGCTCGCGCTGTATCCGTGGCGGCGCATCGATCCGGTTCCGTGGACGCCGATGCGGGTGCCGCTCGCCTCCGCGCGGGTGGCCCTCGTCACGAGCGCCGGCATGTATCGCGTCGGGATAGACGCGCCGTTCGCCCCCGTGCGGGGCGGCGACTCGAGCTATCGCCTGATCCCCGACGACACGGCGACGCAGGACCTAGTGGTCGGCCAGGTCAGCCACGCGTTCGACCGCGGGCCGGCCGAGCGTGACCCGAACATCGCGTTCCCGCTCGACCGCCTCCACGAAATGGTGGCCGATGGCACCATCGGCCACGCCGCGCCGCGGCACGTCAGCATCAACGGGTCGATCACCGCCCCTGGGCGTCTCGTGCGCGACACGGCGCCTCGCATTGCCGCGGAGCTGCGCGACGACGGGGTAGACGTCGCGCTGCTCGTGCCCATATGACCGATGTGCACGCAGTCCGTGGGACTGCTCGCGGGTGTGTTGGAAGGTGCCGGCATCAGTACCGTATGCGTCGCATTGGTCCGGTCGGTAGCGGAACGGGTGCGGCCTCCACGGGCGCTGGCCGTGCCGTTCCCGTTCGGCTCGGCACTCGACCGCGCCGGGGACCCGCCGCGCCAGCGTGCCGTCATGAGAAGGGCATTCGACCTGTTGCAGTGTGACGGGCCGGGGCCGATCCTCAAGGATCTACCAACCGACTGACCACACGGTCCGCTCGGGGCCCCGATACGGCGTTCTACATCACGTGTTCGTGTGGGCCCAACGCCACCGGGATCTTCGACGATTCAAGCCCTCCGTCTCTGATCCACGCTCCCGTCGCCTCGGCGGCCCGGTCTTCCAGCAGGGCTGCCTGCGAGAAGTCGTAGGCGCTCACGGGAAGCGGACACAGCGGCGGAACGATCGCGATCGGCGCACGCGCGCCGAGCCGCTCGACATCGTACACGAGCTGGCGCGCGACCAGCAGCGTCATCGTATGCAGCACCATCGCGATGGCGTTGCTCGGGGGTTGCGACGTGGCGCAGGTGAATCCGGTGGGCAGCACAATCACCCGCGAAGCGCCCATGGCGAGCGCCGTCGAGATCGGCGCGTTGTTGGCGATCGCCCCATCCACGAGATCGCGCCCACCGACGCGCACGGCCGGCAGGAGCACGGGAATGGACGCGCTGGCCATCAGCGCATCGCTCGCCGGCCCGCTCGTCAATACCACTTCCGCGCCGTTGCGCACGTCCGAGGCGACGATGGCGCACGGGAGCACGAGGCTCTCCAGCCGGGCATTCCCGAAGTGTGTGGTCAACAGGCGTCGCAGCCCCGATGGCTCGAGCAGGTGCTCCCGATGGCCGAACACGCCCCGCATGGCGCCTAGCGGATTGAGCGGAAACACGTCGCGTCTCGTGATCGATGCCCAGATCTGCCCGAGGCGCGCCACGCCGGCAAGCGTCGGATCGGCCGCGAAGTACGCGCCGTTGATGGCGCCCACCGACGTTCCAACCACGAAGTCAGGCCGCACGTCGGCCATCAGGAGCGCGCGCAGCATCCCGACCTGGATGGCGCCGAGGCTTCCGCCACCGGCCAGGACGAAGGCCGTGCGCTCGTTCATGACTGGCGCCTTGTCCGGCGGACCAACGACGGCAGAAACGACAGCGCCAGCAGCAGGAAACTGGCGGCTACTACCTGGAGCCATGCGGTCCGCGACGTGCCCGAGATGCCCAGCGCCAGACTCTGCGCGAACCAGGTGTACACGAGTGTGCCGGGGATGATGCCCAGCGCCGTGCCCACGACGAACGCGCGCGTCGGCACACGCGCCAGTCCGGACGCGACACTCAATCCGTCGAACGGAATGAGCGGAATCAAGCGAAGGCGCCCGATGGCCATCGCACCCGTCCGCGACGACAACGTGTCGAGCCGCGCGGCGTGGCGGCCCAGCAGGAGCCGGATCGCGTCGGCGCCGAGCGCACGCGCCAGAATAAACGATCCGGTGGCGCCAATCGTCGCGGCCATCCAGTTGAGCGCCGACCCCTTGGCGAATCCAAACACGATGCCTCCGGCGAGCGTGAACGGCGTGGCCGGCAGCGCCAGCGTGGCCGCCACGGCGTACACCAGCACGAACAGTGCCGACGCTCCCGGGGCACTGCGGAGGCGCGCAGCCAGTCCCAGCGGATCGCCGAGCATTCCGGCCGCCGTCCCCCGGAGGGCCAACCCGGCGGCCGCGATCAGGGCGACGAAGATGCCCAGCCGAATGAGGGCCGCACGGCGCGAGATGGACGGCGTACTCATCGAAACAGCGAGAACCACGCGCCGAACAGCCGGCGCGCCAGCGGCGTCAACCGCGTGCGTCGCCAGGCGTCCGCGGCTCGACGATACACTTCGGCCTGGGTCGGATACGCGTGGATGGTACCGCCCAGCGCACCCAAGCCCAAACGGTTGGTGATGGCCACCGCCAGCTCGCCGATCATCTCCCCCGCGTGATCCGCAACGAGCGTTCCGCCGAGAATACGATCGCTGCCGGCCCGCAGATGGACCTTGAGAAATCCACCGTCGGCCCCGTCGAGCACGGCGCGGTCCACGTGCGACAACTCCACGGTGACGGTCTCCACCTTGCGCCCGGCGGCCTCCGCCTCGGCCGGCGTGAGCCCCACGTGCGCCACTTCGGGCGACGTGTAGGTCACGCGAGGCACGACAAGTTTGCTGTTACGTCCCCCACCGATGCCGAAGAAGAGCGCGTTGGGGACGGCCAGCCGGGCCTGGGCATCAGCGACGTGCGTGAACTGGAGCGGCGACGAGACGTCGCCGATAGCGTACACGCGACGATTGCTGGTGCGCAGCCGGTCGTTGACGGTGATTCCGGTCGGCGAATACGCAATGCCGGCCGCGTCGAGCCCGAGGTTGTCCACGTTCGGCGCCCGCCCGGTCGCGATGAGCAGCCGGTCGCCCCGAATCGTCACGCTCCCCTGCGCGCCCGTCGCCGTCACGGTGAATTCCGCTCCGGCATACGACACGGACGTCAGGCGGTGATCGTGGTGCTGCGCGACGCCGTCGGCCCGGAGCGACGCCGAGACCAACTCGGCCGCGTCGGCGTCTTCGCGCGGCAGCAGGCGCGGACCGGCATTCACCAGGGTGACGGCCGTGCCCAATCGCGCGAACGCCTGCGCCAACTCCGCGCCGATCGGTCCGCCACCCACCACGATCAGATGTCGCGGGCGTTCGGTCACGGTGAAGATGGTCTCGTTGGTGTCGAACGGCGTGTCGGCAAGGCCGGGAACGAGCGGCACGGCGGCGCGCGCGCCGGTCGCGACGATGGCGCGACGGAATCGCACCGTGCGGTCTCCGATGCGCACCGCATCCGGCGCCACGAATGCCGCGTCGCTCAGAAAGACGTCGACGCCCAGGCCGCGGAACCGCGCGGCCGAATCGACGTCGCTCAACCCCGCTCGCAGGCCGCGGAGCCGGGCCATCGCCGCGGCGAAATCGCCGTCGCCCGATGCGCGCGGCCCCCCGAAAGCGGCGGCCGAGCCGCGCGCGTCATGCCACCCGCGGGCGGCACGGATGACCGCTTTGGACGGCACGCATCCCACGTTGAGGCAGTCGCCGCCGAGCATGGCGCGTTCAACCAGGGCAACGCGCGCGCCCAACCCCGCGCCGATGGCGGCGCTCACGAGACCGGCGGTGCCGCCACCGATCACGACCAGGTGATAGCGATCGCGTTTCGGCGGCAGCGGCCAGCCGCGAGGACTCACATTGCCCGCCCAGTGCGCGTTCGGCGCATCGAACGGCGGCGCCGCGAAGCGCCCGGGCCAGTCAGCCGGCGGGTCAGGGAATGTTCGTGTCACGTCGGCGACGGTCCTTGAAGAGTTGCGTGCGGTGCGTCGTGTAGCGGGGCAACCGGCAGCTGCCCGGAAAAGTTCAATGCACGACGCGGCGATGCCTCTTGACCCTATACCAAGGTATAGGGTGTAGGATTCAGGATCACGCGATGAGGAGGGGGGCGATGGCGCTGTCAATCGGTCAGGTCGCCGCAGCGGCCGATGTCAACATCCAAACCATTCGGTACTACGAGCGCCGCGGCATTCTTGTCCCCGCGAGTCGGACACCCGCGGGGTACCGCAAATACGGGGACGACGCGGTGTCCCGGCTGCAATTCATTCGCCACGCCCAGGCGCTCGGGTTCACGCTCGGCGAGATCGACGAACTGCTGGCCCTCCGCGTCCGCGATGCCGGCGCTTGCCGTCACGTCGAGAAACGGACGCGCGAGAAGATCGATGACGTGGACCTCCGCATTCGCGAGCTCCGGAAGATCAAACGGACTCTGGAGCGCCTCGCGGCGACCTGCGAGAGTCGACGGACCACGAACGCGTGTCCCATTCTGGAGGCACTGGAAGACAATGCCGATTTTGGAAGATAAGGGAACGACCTCGGCCGTTGGCGGACTCGCCGGGGCCGCCGCAAGTTCCGTCGCGTTGCTCTGTTGCGCAGGCGCAGGCCCGGCGCTCGCATTAGCCACTGCCCTGGGTCTCGGCTTTCTGATCCACGATGCAGTGCTGATCCCGCTGCTCGTCATCGCGCTGGGCGTCACCATGTGGGGGCTGAGCGATGGGCGAGGCCGCCATGGCAAGCCGTGGCCCCAGCATCTCGGAACCGTGGGTGCGGTGTGTACCCTGGGCGGGATGTTCGTCTGGCTGCCGCTTGCGTACGCCGGACTCGGCATGATCATCGCGGCCAGCGCGTGGAATCTCTGGCTGACGCATCGGTGCGCGGCCCCCGACCGGCAGACCATTTGACGGATTGTCTCCCACGACGTGAGGTGCATGATGGCTAAGGGCAGCGGCACAAAGCACGTCCACGCCGGTCGCGGTATGGAATACGACGTAGCCGTGATCGGCGGGGGCTCGGCCGGCTTCGCGGCCGCGATCCGTGCCGCGGAACTGGGCGCCCGGGTGGCCATGCTCGAGGGCGGCACGCTCGGCGGTACGTGCGTCAACGTGGGGTGTGTACCATCCAAGACGCTGATTCGCGCCGCCGAAGCGCAGCACCATCGCCAGCACCACGGGTTCCACGGTATTGCGACATCTGATGGCGTGCCCGACTGGGCCGCGGTGCGCGCGCAGAAGGACGAACTCGTCGCGACGCTGCGACAGGCCAAGTACCGCGACGTGATCCAGGGGTACGAGTCGGTGACTCTGTTCGAGCAACGGGCGGCCATCACCTCGGACCACGGCATCGACGTCGCCGACGGACGCCGGATCCGCGCTGGCAAGATCATCATCGCGACCGGCGCCTCGGCGTGGGCCGCACCGATTCCGGGGCTCGCTGAAGCCGGGTATCTGGATAACGATTCAGCCATGGCGCTCGACGAGTTGCCAGCGTCTCTGATTGTGATCGGGGCGAGCGCGGTGGGACTCGAACTGGCCCAGATGTTCTCGCGTTTGGGGGTACATGTCACCGTGCTCGAGGCGCTGCCGACCGTCGTGCCCATGGAAGACGCCGACGTGGGACGCGCGCTCGGCGACTATCTGCGCGCGGAAGGCCTGGACGTACGCGTCGGCGTCCGGATTGCGCATGTGGCGCGCACGGATGGGGCGTACCACGTATCGCTCACCGACGACGGCCGGCCGGAGACCGTGCACGCCGCCCAACTGCTCGTCGCAACTGGGCGGCGGCCGAACACTCACGGGTTCGGTCTCGAGGCGACTGGCGTGATGTTGGGGAAGAAGGGAGAAGTCGTCGTGGACGAGTTCTTGCAGACCGCCAACCCCGACATCTATGCGGCGGGCGACGTGATCGGCGATCCGGCGTTCGTGTACGTGGCGGCGTATGGCGGGTCGCTGGCCGCGGAGAACGCGCTGACCGGAAACGCGCGGCGCTTCGACCTGACCGCCCTACCCAAGGTCACGTTCACGGACCCCGGCGTGGCGTCGGTGGGCCTCACCGAGGTCGAGGCGCGAGCCAACGGGGGGACGGTCGTCGTGTCCATCCTCTCGATGGAACACGTGCCGCGCGCGCTGGCCGCCCGCGACACCCGCGGGTTCGTGAAGCTCGTGGCGGACGCGGCCACACGAAAGATCGTCGGCGCGCACATCCTCTCGACCGAAGCGGGCGAGATGATCACCGAGCCCGCGCTGGCCATCAAGTTCGGACTGACGATCGAGGATCTGAAGGCCACCTTCCACCCCTATCTGACGCTGGCCGAAGCGATCAAGCTCGCGGCGCAGACCTTCGACAAGGACGTGGCCAAGTTGTCGTGCTGCGCCGCGTGAGTTCCGGTTCCACCGGATGGGAAATGGCACGGGTCGGCGCGTGATGCGCCGACCCGTTCACCGTACCGTCCGCGCGTCTATGCGCCGGTTGGCACCGGCCCGTAGATCGCGCCGACGGTCGCACCGTACAGGAGGTGGCCGATCAGGGCGCCCATGGCGCTCATCATCGATCCCGAGAACAGCGGCATGCCCATCATGGGCAGCATGACGATCTCAAACACCAGCCAGGGTGCAATGCCGTAGATTGCGCCCCGCAGCCAGGGGGCGCCCGGAAGCCGCGAGGCCACGGCTGCGTAGATCAGCGCCAGAACCACGCCAACCATGAAGTGCGCTACCCACCCCGCGGCCATGTTGCCGCCCATCTTGCCGGCCAGCATCGCCGCCGGATTCATCTGAGGGATTCCCATCATCGGCGCCGCATACAGGCCGACGACCGTCAGCACCACTGTTCCGACCAGCCCGCCGACCACCGCCTTGCCGTAATTGATCTTCATGACCATCACCCCACGGTTGGAGAGAACGCGCATGGTAGATCTGCGCTGCAGGGGCAAGCATCGACGGGGCTGAATCGTCCCCCAAAGCGCTACGTTATGATGTAACCGTCTACGAGGTGGTACGCCATGACCAGTTGGATCGAGCTGCCAGATGAAGATCGGGTGGAGGGACCCCTTGCCGAGGCGTATGCGCGCGTGGCCGCCGCCCGCGGCGCGGTCGGGAACATCCTCAAGGCGCACGCGACGCGTCCGGCGGCGCTCGTCGCGCATCTCGACCTGTATCGCGAACTCATGTTCAGCCGCTCCGAATTGAGCCGCGCCGAGCGGGAATTGATCGCGTCCGTGGTCTCTTCCGTGAACGGGTGCCGGTATTGAATGCACCATCACGGAGGGTCGCTCCGTCAGCTCACGAAGGATCCGGCGCTGGTCGATGCCGTGCTCGCCGACCCGCGGGGAGCATCGTTGCCACCGCGCTGGCGCGTGCTCGCCGACTTCGCGATCGCGTTGACGGTGCAGCCCAGCGCGGTCTCCGGAGCCGACGCGGCTGCCTTGCGGGCCGTCGGCCTGTCCGACGCGGGGCTGCACGACGTCGTGGCGGTGACCGCGTATTTCAACTTCGTCAACCGGATGGCGGAGGGGTTGAACATCCCGCTGGAGTAACGCGAACCAGCGCGACGGCGCGCCGGTTCCGTCTCACGGCCCGTGCACGGCTGCCACGTCCTCGCGGCCGGCCAGGGCGGTCTCCATCGCACCCACTGAGATCGCGAAGTGGGAAGCGCTCCAGAGCGCGGTGCCGTCGCGCAGCAGGATCACCTGCGGCGATGCGTGGCCGATGCCCAGCGTGTCGGCGACGCGCTGCGACGTCTCGCGCTGCGTGAGCACGTCGATCAGGACCACCGGCACGTCGTCGTGACGCTGCGCATACCTCGACACTTCTCCGAGCGCACGCAGCGATGTCGGGCACGCCGGGCTGTGCTTGAATACCCAGCGGACCCCCGGCGAGTGGAGTTCGGCTGGAATGGTCGATCCGGGCTGACGGGCAAGGCGATGTATGCTCATGGGGTTCCTGATCCTGGCAGAAGGGACGACCGACGCGGGGGGCGGTCGTATTGCTCCGCGACTCCGTGTGGCAACTGGACAAGTGTTCACCCCGTCGTTCAGTTCCATGGCACGCCACAACGCCCGAGCGCCAACCCCGGGAAGTCGGGCCGCTCAACCGAATAGAGTCGCGATGGAACCATTCCAACGGAGGTCCGGTTGACACCGTCAATGCCGGACCATGACGACGCCAAACGGGAACGCGACAAGCAGTTTCGCGAGGAAGCGCTCCGCTGGCTTCCGCAAGTCGCACGATTCGCGTTGTCGCTTGCCCGGGACCAGTCCGATGCCGATGATCTCGTGCAGGAGACCTACCTGCGCGCGTATCGCTCGTGGCACCTCTACGAGCCAGGCACGGAGTGTCGTGGGTGGCTGTTTACCATCTGTCGGAATGAGTTCCTGCGTACGCGCGCGCGGCAGCAACGCGAGGTGGATCTCGATCCACCGGAACTCGAAGCTCGTCAGGCCGCGGCGGTGCACGAATCCGTCCGCAATACGATGCTCGAGGACATCTGGCTCCGGGTGGACCTCGCGCCTGCCATTCGCCACGCGCTTGCCGCCCTGCCGGAAGTCCTGCGGACCGCCGTGATTCTGGTCGATCTGCAGGATCTCAAGTACGAAGAAGCTGCCGTGGTCCTGGGCGTACCGGTTGGCACGGTGCGTTCCAGACTGTTCCGGGGCAGGCGACAGCTGCAGGAACCGCTGCTCATTCACGCGCAAGATGCGGGCTATGCCCCGCGACGACCGACCTCGGACGGGGGGGACATACCATGACGGAAGAACATTCGCACGACCACGAGATGCTTGACTGCGAGACCGTCATGCAGCAACTGTGGGATTACCTGGACGAGGAGCTGACGCCGGATCGCATGGCCGCGATCCGGACCCATCTGTCCATGTGCGCCCGGTGTTATCCCCAGTACGAGTTCGAGCGGGCGTTCCTCGCGGCGCTCAATGGCGCTCAGGCAGAGCATTCGGACCCGGAGGCGCTACGGGAGCGCGTGGCCGACGCGCTGCGCGCCGATGGCATGCTCGAGGTCTAGCCCCCGCGCGGGGCTCGACCGCGAGGCGTCTGGACTCACGCACGCACGAGCCGGGAGTGCCTGTCGGGCACGACCGGCTTTCGCGTCTCCGGCGGTGATGCGCGGACGGCGCGGCCGCCCATAGCGCGGGCGGTCTGCTCGAGATCTTGCAGGACGTTCATGAACGTGATGAACGCATCGTACGGCGTGTCGTACGGGCTGAAGTACTTGTGGACGTCCCCGTCGTTCGACCATTTGGTGCAGATGTAGTAGAGGTGGTCACTCGTGGTCAAACGGCGCCAGACCGACAATAGATGCGCATCCCCCGCGGCGGCGACTGCGGCTCCGACCTGGAACAGGCGGTCGCGCGCCGCCTCCTGCAGTGGGTTTCCCAGCCACGCCGTCACCCCGCGATCCTCGTCCGCCCACGACGTGGGTCGGGGGAACGACAGCGTGCCGACCGGCGCGCGTTCGGCGAGCGTGGACGGATGCACGAACCGGAGCCCCCGGCGCCGGCAGGCGTCGGGCAGGTGCCGCAGAAACTCGAAGATTCCGGTGTCGGCCCATTGGTGTTCGCCGAATGTCTCGTAATCCAGAAAGAGATGGATGCTGTCGCCGGGCGAGGCGGCCAACCAGTCGGCGTAGGTTTCAGCGGTCAGTGGCCAGCGGGCCCAGTCCCGGTTGGAGAACCGGAAGCCGACATCGTCGCTCAGGCGATGGTTCCGCGGCAGCAGCCGCAAGCCCGGGGCGGACGCGGCCGCGTATACATGGTTCGCCGAACGCCACCCAAGCACCTGGTCCGCCCCCTCCACCATCATGCCCGTATACCCGAGGCCCTCGATGGTCGGGGCCAACTCGTCGAAGTAGATGAGTTCGGTATTCCGGAACACACGCGGGCGCTGATGAAAGTGGCGCGCGATTGTGCGGCGATGGAGAAGGACCTGTTCGCGAAACTCCGCCGGCTGCCCGAGGCTGGCCAGACTGTGGTAGGACGTCTCCGACAGGAGTTCCACGCCGCCGGTGCCGACGACCCGTTGGAAGCTCTCCAGGACGTCGGGAGCCGTATCGGACATCTGCTCGAGGACCGTGCCGCTCAGGCTCAACGCAAAGCGGAATTCCCCTTCGCTCTGCCGGATCAGCTCGCCGAGCAGGCCGTTGGTGGGCAGATAGCACTTGTCGGCGACCCGCCGCAGCAACTCGCGATTGCGCTGGTCGTCGAAATAAGCCTGCCCGGTGCCGATGTCGAAGAACCGGTAGCGGCGCAGCCGGAACGGCTGGTGCACCTGCGCATAGATGCAGATGTCACGCATTGGCCGCTCCGGCGTGCGCCGCGATAGCCCGTTGATACACCGCTTCGACCCGCCGCGCCGGTTCGCCAAGGGAGAACCGCGGGCCCGCCACCTCGTCGCGCCCGCGCACGGCGAGTTGGTCGCGCAAGTCGCGGTGGCCCAGGAGGCCGACCACGGTGCGCGTCATCTCGTCGAGATCCCAGAAGTCGATCTTGATGGCATGCGTCAGCACCTCGGCGACGCCGGCGGTCGGCGGCACGATACACGGCGTGCCGGCCCGGAGACTCTCGAGCGCGACCAGTCCGAACGGTTCGCTCACCGACGGCATGACGCACACGGTGGCCATCTGGAACGCCCGATCCACCTCGACACCAGCCACGGCGCCCGCGAAGTGGACCCGATGCGCGATGCCCATTTCGGCCGCGCGCGTGACCATCCGCGGCACCAGATCACCGGTGCCGGCGACCACGAAGTGGGCCTCCGGGACGAGGGCGGCGACCCGGCCGGCGACATCGAGAAAGTACTCCGGACCCTTCTGCCGCGTGACGCGCCCGAGAAAGAGCACGATCGGCGCGTCCGGCGGCAGCGGACTGGCCGGTCCCGCGTCCCAGCGTTCGTATTCGTCGTCGATGCCCCAGTGGACCGCCGTGACGTGATCCGCGGGAACGCCATAGCGGCCGACGGCCTGCTGCTTGAGGGCCCGGCTGTTGGTGATGACGTGATCCGCAGCCTGGAGGCCGTCCCGCTCACGGGCCACGATCCACTCGTTCGCGCCGTCGCCCGCGCGATCGAACTCAGTGGCATGCAGATGGGCGACGAGCGGCTTGCCCGACACCGCGCGGGCGGCGACTCCAGCGGCGTAGGTGATCCAGTCATGCGTGTGGATGACGTCGTGCGGTTCGTCCTGCGCGATCGCTCCCGCAATGCCCGTCAGGCGGTCGACTTCCGCGAACAGGTTCGCGCCGTAGACCGCGGTGCCTTCCGTTCCCGCCAGGTGGGCACGCGACGTCAGGTAGAAGTCGCTCCCGCCGTACGGCTGCGCCGGCGACGGGATCCGGATGTGCCGGACCCGATGGCGCCCCCAAGTGGCGCTGACCAGTCGCAGACCGGCGATCTGCGGCTCGCCTACCGGGAACGGCACCACCAGCGTCACGGCGACGCCGCGGTGCACCAGGCCCTTCACCAGACCGACGGTCGCCGTCGCCAAGCCGCCGCTCAGGTGCGGAGGAAACTCCCAGCCAAACATGAGAACTCGTATCACAGGGCCGCTGCCTTTCAGAGCGAGAAGAGCGGGACGCCGCGTCGCCGCTGCACCCCAACGTGGCTTCACAACCGCCGATAGTGCCGGTTGGTTCCGTTTGTTTCCGAGCGGAACCATTCATCGGTGTCGTTGGTTGCCGACCACATGAAGACGCGAACGAACACTCCCGAGCACCGGCGCATGCGCGCGGTCAGCGAGGGCAAGGCCGATTGGCGGCGCTTCGGTCCCTATGTCAGCGACCGACAGTGGGGCACGGTCCGTGAGGACTACAGTCCGCACGGGACCGCATGGGACTACCTCCCTCACGACCACGCCCGGAGTCGCGCGTATCGATGGGGCGAGGATGGCCTCGCCGGCTTCTGCGACGATCAACAGCGACTCTGTCTCGGCCTGGCCCTGTGGAACACCCGCGACCCGATCCTCAAGGAGCGGCTCTTCGGCCTCACGGGACCCGAAGGCAATCACGGGGAAGACGTCAAGGAACTCTACTACTACCTCGACGCCACTCCGTCGCATGCGTACATGCGAATGCTGTACAAGTATCCGCAGGCGCATTTTCCGTATGCCTCGCTTGTCGCGGAGAATAGGGCGCGCACGAAGACCGATCCCGAGTTCGAACTCATCGACACCGGCGTGTTCGACGACGGTCGCTACTTCGATGTCTCGGTCGAGTACGCCAAGCGTACGCCTGAGGACATCCTCATGCGCGTGCGCGTGCGCAATCGCGGGCCGGTGGACGCCCCCATCGTCGTCGTCCCGCAAGCGTGGTTTCGCAACACCTGGTCCTGGGGCCGGTGGCCCGAGCGTCCGAGCATGCGGCGCATACGTGCTCGCGCGGTCGAGCTGACCCATCCGAGCCTGGGGACGTTCATCCTCCACATCGATGGACCGGACCGCTTGGCATTCTGCGACAACGACACGAACCACCACCGCCTGTACGGAGGCCCGGAACATCCGGGGTTCTTCAAGGACGCCTTCCACGAACTCGTCGTGCACGGGCGCGAGGAGGCGGTGAATCCGGCCGCGACGGGGACGAAGGTGGGCGCCATCTGGAGTCGTACCGTGCCGGCGGGTGGCGAAATCGAGATGCGCCTCCGCCTGACCCGCCCCGGTGCGGCGGCACCCTTCCGCGACTTCGACGACGTCTTCGCGCGCCGGCAGCGCGAGGCGGACGACTTCTATGACGTGCTTCACGGAGGCATCACGAACCCGGATGTCCGTCGCGTGCAGCGCCAGGCCCTGGCCGGCATGCTGTGGAGCAAGCAGTTCTACTACTTCGACGTCCCGCAGTGGCTCGAGGGCGACCCCGGTCAGCCGGAACCGCCGCGCGAGCGGCTCACCGGCCGCAACCACGATTGGACGCACCTCAACAACGCCGACGTCATCTCCATGCCCGATAAGTGGGAATATCCCTGGTATGCGGCGTGGGATCTGGCGTTCCACTGCGTGCCGCTCGCCCAGGTCGACCCCGACTTCGCCAAGGACCAACTGCTCCTGCTCACCCGGGAGTGGTACATGCACCCCAATGGCCAGCTCCCGGCCTACGAGTGGGCGCTCGGCGACGTCAACCCGCCGGTGCACGCATGGGCGGCTTGGCGCGTGTTCGAGATGGACCGTGCCCGGCGTGGGGACGACGGCGACCTCGAGTTTCTCGAGCGCATCCTCCACAAGCTGCTGCTCAACTTCACCTGGTGGGTGAACCGCAAGGACCCCCACGGCCTCAACCTGTTCCAGGGCGGATTCCTAGGGCTGGACAACATCGGTGTCTTCGATCGCAGCGCGGCGCTCCCGGTAGACGGCCACATGGAACAGGCAGACGGCACCGCATGGATGGCGATGTACGCGCTGAACCTGCTGCGCATCTCGCTGGAGCTCGCGCAGCACCGCCCGGTGTACGAGGACATCGCGACCAAGTTCTTCGAACATTTTCTCTCCATCGCCGGCGCCATGCGCGATGTGGGCGGCCATGGGATCGACCTGTGGGACGACGACGACGGGTTCTTCTACGACGTGCTCCATTACGACGACCCGGGACGGAGCCGTTGCGAGTCGCGGCAACTCAAGATCCGGTCACTGGTGGGCTTGATTCCGCTGTTCGCGGTGGAGACGCTGCAACCCGAGCTCCTCGAGCGGGTGCCCGGCTTCCGCCGGCGCATGGATTGGTTCCTGCGATACCGGCCGGACCTGGCGTCGCTCATCTCACGCTGGCAGGAACCCGGCGAGGGAAGCCGCCACCTGCTGTCGCTGCTCCGCGGCCACCGCATGAAGCGGATTCTGCGGCGCATGCTGGACGAAACCGAGTTCCTGTCGGATTTCGGCGTTCGCGCCCTCTCCAAGCATCACCTCGAGCATCCGTACCGCGTCGAGTTGGGAGGGGTGGTGCGCACGGTGGGCTACCAACCGGCAGAATCGGACAGCGGCCTTTTCGGCGGCAATTCGAACTGGCGCGGTCCGGTCTGGATGCCGGTGAACTACCTGCTGATCGAGTCGTTGCGGAAGTTCCACGCGTACTACGGCGACGACTTCCGCGTGGAATGCCCGACCGGCTCCGGCAACCTGCTCAGCTTGCAGGAGGTGTCCGACGAGTTGTCGTCCCGCCTGTCGCGACTCTTCCTAGCCGACGCCGACGGGCGGCGTCCGAGTCTGGGCGACCACCCGACGTTGCTGCGGGATCCCGGGTTTCGCGATCTCTGTCTGTTTTACGAATACTTCCACGGCGACAACGGACGGGGCGTGGGTGCATCGCACCAGACCGGGTGGACGGGCCTCATCGCGACGCTGCTCACCGAAGCCGCATCGGTCAGGCGGGAGGAGTCATGATTCTCGCCTGCGATGTCGGGGGCACCAAGACCAACGTGGCGCTCTTCGAGCGCAACGATCGCGCGTGGCGCATGGTGCGGATGGATTCGTACCCCAGCCACGACCAGGGTTCGTTGCACGAGATCATCGCCGCCTTCGTCGGCGATGCGTCGCTCCAACTCGAGGCCGCCGGATTCGGCGTCGCGGGGTCCGTGTCGGGAGACCGGGCGGACACCACGAACCTGCCATGGGCGGTGGACGGGCGCCGCCTCGCCCGCGTGCTGGGGATCAACCGCGTTTCCCTGCTCAACGACGTCGAGATCCAGGCATGGTCGCTGCTCGCGCTCGAACCGACCGACCAGGTGACGCTGCAAGCCGGCCCGCGTGGCGCCGGCAATCTCGCCGTGATCGCGGCGGGCACCGGGCTCGGCATGTCGGCCCTCGTGCGCGGCACCGGCGCCACCCGCTCGCTCGCCAGCGAGGGCGGCCACGCCGACTTCGCACCGAGCGACGAGACTGACCTCGCCCTCCTACGGTATTTACGAAAGCGGTTCGGCCACGTGAGCGCCGAGCGCGTGCTCTCGGGCCCGGGACTCCACAACGTCTACGAGTTCTTTCGTGATCGGGACGGCGGCACGGAGCCGTCCTGGCTGGCCGCTGCGATCGCGGCGGGCGACCCCGCTGCGACGGTGGCCCACGCGGCCATGGACGGCAGCAGTGCCCTCGCGGAGCAGGCGGTCCTCCACTTCCTCGGTGCGTATGGCGCCGAGGCCGGCAACTGGGCATTGCGGACCATGGCGACCGGCGGCGTGTGGTTGGGCGGCGGCGTGGCGCGCAAGCTGCTCGTGGGGCCGGCGGGAACGCCCGACGCCTGGCAGGCGCGGGCCCGCGACGCCTTTCTGGCCCGGTTTCGCGACAAGGGACGGCTCAGCGGGATTCTCGACGCGATGGCCGTCCACGTGATCGTCTGCGATGAGGCGCCGCTGTTGGGGGCGGCCCACTTCGCGCTCTCGGAGATCGGCCGTTGAGGCCGTCACGGTCAACACCAGAGGAAGACAGGTATATGCAAATTGGAATGATCGGCCTCGGACGCATGGGTGCGAACATGGTACGCCGGTTGCGCCGGCGCGGACATGACGCGGTCGTGTTCGACCGCGCCCAACCGTCGGTGGAGGCCCTCGTCCGGGAAGGCGCCGAGGGCGCGACCTCCCTCGCCGACCTTGCGCGGCGGCTCGACGCGCCCCGGGTAGTGTGGCTGATGGTGCCGGCGGCGGTGGTTGACGCGACGATCGCCGAGTTGGCCCCGTTGCTGGCGCCCGGCGACATCATCGTGGACGGCGGGAACTCTTACTACGTCGACGACCTACGACGCGCGCACGACCTGGCCGCCCACGGCATTCACTATGTCGACGTTGGCACGAGCGGCGGCGTCTTCGGGTTGGAGCGCGGCTACTGCCAGATGATCGGCGGCGAAACCGACATTGTGCGGCACCTGGATCCCATCTTCGCCGCCCTGGCGCCACCGAAGGAATCGGCGCCGCCCACGCCGGGCCGCGAGGGAAGATCCGGCACCGCCGAATTGGGCTACCTGCACTGCGGGCCGTCCGGCGCCGGGCACTTCGTCAAGATGGTGCACAACGGCATCGAGTACGGCATCATGGCAGCGTATGCCGAGGGGCTGAGCATTCTGCGCCACGCCAACGTGGGACGCGCGCCACAGGAACACGACGCCGAGACGACGCCTCTCCGCAATCCGGAGCACTACCAGTACGACCTCGACGTCGGTGAGGTCGCCGAGGTGTGGCGGCGTGGCAGTGTCGTGTCATCCTGGCTTCTCGATCTGACGGCCGAAGCGCTGCTCGGCGCCCCCGATCTATCGAGTTACGCGGGCCGCGTCTCCGATTCGGGCGAAGGACGCTGGACAGTCAAGGCCGCCATCGATGAGGCGGTGCCAGCCCCCGTGCTCACCACCGCACTCTACCAACGGTTCTCCTCGCGCGGCGAAGCCGACTATGCCGACAAGATCCTGTCCGCCATGCGGGCCGCCTTCGGCGGCCACCGGGAGAAGCCATGACGCCGCCGCGGTCCGGAGCGCTGGTCTTCTACGGAGCGACCGGCGACCTCGCGTACAAGAAGATCTTCCCTGCCCTCCAGCGCATGGTGAAGGCCGGCGTCCTGGACGTGCCGGTGATCGGCGTGGCACGTCAGGGCTGGTCGCTCGACCAGCTCCAGGCCCGGGCCCGCGAGAGCGTCGTCCAACATGGCGGCGGCGTCGATCCGGTGGCGTTCCCCACGCTTATGCGCCTGCTCCGCTATGTGGAGGGCGACTACGCGGCGCCAGGGACCTTCGACCAACTGCGGCGTGAACTGGGCGACGCCACACACGCCCTGCACTACCTGGCCATCCCCCAGTCGCTGTTCGAGGTGGTGATCAGCCAGCTCAACCGCACCGGCTGCGACCAGAGCGCGCGCCTCGTCCTCGAAAAGCCGTTCGGCACCGACCTGGCCTCGGCCCGGCAACTCAATGGCATCCTGCACCGATGCTTCGACGAGTCCGCGATCTTCCGCATCGATCACTACCTGGGCAAGGAAGCCGTGCAGAATCTGGTCTTCTTCCGCTTCGCCAACACGTTTCTCGAGCCGATCTGGAACCGGCGTTACGTCGAGAACGTGCAGATCACCATGGCCGAGCCGTTCGGCATCAAGGGGCGCGGCGCGTTCTACGATCAGACGGGAGCGATCCGCGACGTCGTTCAGAATCATCTGCTCCAAGTGCTCTCCAACATCGCTATGGAACCGCCGCCGCGGAGCCACGACACCGAGACCCTGCGCGACGAGAAGGTCAAGGTGCTCAAAGCCATCGCGCCACTCGACCCCCGCCACGTGGTGCGCGGCCAGGTCCGCGGCTATCTCGACGAACCGGGCGTGGCGCCGGGGTCTCGCACCGAAACGTTCGCCGCGCTCCAACTCCGCATCGAGTCGTGGCGTTGGGACGGCGTGCCGTTCTTCATCCGCACGGGCAAGAGCCTGCCCGCGGCCTGCACCGAAGTCGTGGTCAAGCTGCGCCGCCCCCCGCCGGTCGCGGGCGTGCCCCTGGTCTCGAATCACGTGCGCTTTCAACTCGGTCCGGCGTTCCAGATCGGGCTCGGCGCGACCGTCCGCGAACCCGGGCTTCCGCAGGGCCACCCACTCGAACTGCTGGCCACGCACGACCACAAGGGCGCGGAGACCGATCCCTACGCCGAGTTGCTGGGCGACGCGATGCGTGGCGAGACGTTCCGCTTCGCGCGCCAGGACTATGTGGAGGAGGCGTGGCGCATCGTCGATCCGATTCTCGACGTCGCGACATCACCCATCATCTACGAACCCGGGTCGTGGGGCCCCGCCGAAGCGCTGAAGCTGGTGCCGGGCGGATGGGCGGAACTCCCGAGGAGATCATAGACCATGTCTGACGCGCACCCGACACTCTGGCTGTGCCGCCACGGCGAAACGCCCTGGACGGTGCTCGGCCGCCACACCGGCCGCACTGACGTCGCGCTCACCCCACGAGGCGAGCGGCAGGCGGTGGCGCTCGGCCGACGCCTCGCGTGTCGGCCATTCGCCCTCGTACTCACCAGTCCCCTCGTGCGCGCGCGCGACACCTGCCGGCTCGCGGGCTACGGCGACACGGCGGTGATCGAACCCGACCTGCAGGAGTGGGACTACGGCGCGTATGAGGGGCTGACCACCCAGGAGATTCGGGTCGAACAGCCGGCGTGGACCAACTGGAAGGACGGCGCTCCGCTCGGCGAGAGCCCCACCGACGTGGGGCGCCGGGCGGACCGCGTGATCGCGCGGGTGCGCGGCATCGACGGCGACGGGGCGGTGTTCGCCCACGGCCACCTGCTGCGCGTGCTCGCCGCCCGCTGGCTCGGCCTCCCGCCGAGCGCGGGCGCCCTGTACGCGCTCGACACGGCGTCGGTCAGCGTCATGGGTTTCGAGCGGGAGCAACGCGTGATCCACCACTGGAACGAGATCTGCCATCTGGAGGAGGCGTGATGCGCGAGGAAACCCTGCCGGACGCGGAATCCGTGGCGCACCGGGCCGCCCAGGTCATCGCGGAGGACGCGCGACGTGCCGTAGCGGCGCGTGGCCGGTTCCTGCTGGCCACGAGCGGCGGCACGACACCCTGGCGCATGCTGCGCCTGCTCGTCGACGAGGACGTGCCCTGGTCGCAGGTGCACCTGTTCCAGGTGGATGAGCGCGTCGCGCCGGAGGGCCACCCCGATCGCAACCTGACGCACCTGCGGGAGTCCCTGTTAGCGCACCTCCCGGTGCCGCCCGCCGGCATATATGCGATGCCGGTGAACGCGCCCGACCTCGAGCGTGCCGCGGCGGAGTACGCCGCAACGCTACACAATGAAGCGGGAAATCCACCGGTGCTGGACCTCGTGCACCTCGGCCTCGGCGAGGACGGTCACACCGCCTCCATCGTGCCGGGCGATGCCAGGCTCACCGCCGCGACCGCCGATGTCGCGGCCACAGCGACGTACGCGGGCTACCGGCGGTTGACACTCACCGTGCCGGCGATCAATCGCGCGCGAGCAATTCTGTGGGTCGTGACCGGCGCCGCGAAGGGGCCGGCACTCGCGCGCCTGCGCCACGCCGACCGGCTCGTCCCGGCCGGGCGCATCCGCCGCGACGGCGCCACCATTCTCAATGACGCGGCCGCCGATCTGGCGTCGCTCTCACGCTGACCGAGGCCCCATGCCGCTCCAGACCGATATCGACCAACTCTCCATCGCGACGATCCGCACACTCTGCATCGACGCCGTGCAGCAGGCGAACTCTGGCCATCCGGGCACCCCAATGGCCATGGCGCCGGTGGTCTATGCGCTCTGGCAGCGGGTGCTGCGATTCGACCCCGACGATCCGATCTGGCCCAATCGCGACCGCTTCGTGCTGTCCATGGGCCACGCGTCAACGCTGCTCTATAGCCTGCTCCATCTGACCGGCACCAGGGCGGTGGACAGCGACTACGAGCGACTCGGTCACGTCGCCGTGTCGCTCGACGACCTCCGGCGGTTCCGTCAACTCGAGAGCCGCTGTCCCGGGCATCCCGAGTATCACTGGACCTCTGGCGTGGAGACGACGACGGGGCCGCTCGGCCAGGGCGTGGCCACCAGCGTGGGCATGGCCATCGCCGAGCGCTGGATAGCCGCCAAGTTCAACCGCCCGGGGTTCGACCTCATCGACTACGACGTGTACGCGCTGGCCGGTGACGGCTGCATGATGGAAGGCGTATCCGGCGAGGCGGCGTCCCTCGCCGGTCATCTCGGGCTCGGCAACCTTTGCTGGATCTACGACAACAACCGGATCACCATCGAAGGGAGCACGTCGCTCGCCTTCTCCGAGGACGTCGCCACGCGATTCATCGCGTACGGGTGGAACGTCACGCGCGTCGGCGACGCGAACGATCTGGAGATGCTGTCGCGGGCCCTGGCCACGTTCAAACGCACCACGGGGCGGCCCACGCTCATCATCGTCGATAGCCACATCGGCTATGGTTCGCCCAACAAGCAGGATTCGCACTCGGCCCACGGCGAGCCGTTGGGCCAGGAGGAGGTGCGCCTCACCAAGCGCGCGTATGGATGGCCGGAAGACGCCCAGTTCATGGTGCCCGACGAGGTGCGCGCGCACTTCGCGCGCACCATCGGGGCCCGCGGAGCCGGCCTGCGCGCGGAATGGACCAAAGGGTTCGCACAGTACCGCGCGCAACACCCCGATCTCGCCGATGAGTTCGATCGCATGCAACACCGCCTGTTGCCGGACGGGTGGGATCGGAACGTACCCGAGTTCCCGGCCGACCCCAAAGGGGTCTCGGGGCGCGACGCGTCGGCGCAGGTGCTGAACGCCATCGCCGCGAATCTTCCGTGGCTGGTGGGCGGATCGTCGGACCTCGCACCCTCCACCAAGACGCGGTTGACGTTCGACGGCGCCGGTGACCTCTCGGCCGCGAATCCAGCCGGCCGGAACTTCCATTTCGGGGTGCGCGAGCACGCCATGGGCTCCATTCTCAACGGACTCGCGCTCTCCAAACTGCGGGCGTTTGGGTCGCAGTTCCTGATCTTCAGCGACTACTCGCGCCCCACGCTCCGGCTGTCGGCGCTCATGGAACTGCCGGTCATCTACATCTACACGCACGACTCCATCGGTGTCGGCGAGGACGGCCCCACCCACCAGCCCGTGGAGCAGATCGCGTCGCTCCGTGCCATTCCGGGCCTGCGCGTGTTCCGTCCAGGCGACGCCAATGAGGTGGTCGCCGCGTGGCGCGCCATCGTCCCGCTCCGGCATGAACCGGTGGCGCTCGTGCTCTCCCGGCAGGCATTGCCCACGCTCGATCGGTCGCGCTACGCGTCGGCCGACGGCGTGGCCCGCGGGGCGTACGTCCTCGCCACGGCGCCGGACGGCCCACCCCAGGTGCTGCTCCTCGGAACCGGCAGCGAGGTGTCCCTCTGTGTGGCCGCGCACGAGCGCCTCATCGCCGAGGGCATTCGCAGCCGCGTCGTCAGCATGCCGTGCTGGGAGCTGTTTGAGGAGCAGGACCAGGCGTACCGCGACGCCGTGCTCCCGCCCGGCGTCACGGCGCGCGTCGCCGTCGAACAGGCCTCGACCTTCGGCTGGGAACGCTACACCGGCCTCTCGGGGCGCGTCATCGGCATGCGATCGTTCGGGGCTTCGGCCCCCCTCAAGGAATTGCTCACGAAATTCGGATTCACGGTGGACGCCGTCGTGGCCGCCGCCAAGGAGATGCTGTGAACACCACGCAGTTATGGGATCGGTACCGGGAACGGCTGTGCATCGTGGACGCCCTTGGGCTGTCGCTGGACATCTCGCGCATGCGCTTCGACGACGGATTCCTGGAGCGGATGGCGGCGCCGATGGCGCGGGCGTTCCAGGCCATGGAGGCGCTCGAACAGGGCGCCGTGGCCAACCTCGACGAGCAGCGCCGCGTGGGACACTACTGGCTGCGCGCGCCCGAACTCGCGCCCGAGGCCGCCATCACCGACGCGATCGTCGCGGTCCAGCAGCAGGTGCGTGCGTTCGCCGCGGACGTGCACGCAGGCCGCGTGGCACCCGTCCGCGCGGAGCGTTTCCGCCACGTGCTCGTGATCGGCATCGGCGGCTCGGCCCTCGGGCCGCAGCTCGTGGGCGACGCGCTCGGCACCGCCAGCGATCCGCTGGCCGTACACTTCTTCGACAACACGGACGCTGACGGCATGGCGCGCACGCTGGCGCGCCTGGGCGACGGGCTGGCCAGCACGCTCACCCTGGTCATCTCCAAGTCCGGCGGCACCAAGGAAACCCGCAACGGCATGCTGATCGCCGCCAAGGCGTACGAGGGTCTGGGCCTCCCGTTCCCGCGCCACGCGGTGGTGGTTACGGGCGCCGACAGCGCCCTCGACCGTACGGCGCGGGCCGACGGGTGGCTGGCGCGGTTCCCGATGTGGGACTGGGTGGGCGGTCGCACGTCCGTGCTCTCGGCCGTGGGGCTGCTTCCCGCCGCGTTGCAGGGGTTCGACATCGACGCCATGCTGGGCGGCGCGCGCGACATGGACGTGGCCACGCGCCACCCCGCCGTGGCCCGCAATCCCGCCGCGTTGCTCGCGCTCATGTGGCACCACGCGGGCGGCGGCACCGGCGCCAAGGACATGGTGGTCCTGCCCTATCGGGATCGCCTGCTCCTGTTCTCGCGCTATCTCCAGCAGTTGGTCATGGAATCGCTCGGCAAGGAACGCAATCTCGCCGGCGAGATCGTACACCAGGGGATCGCGGTGTACGGGAACAAGGGCTCCACCGATCAACACGCGTATGTGCAGCAGCTGCGCGACGGCGTGGACAACTTCTTCGTCACGTTCATCCAGGTGCTGCACGACCAGGCCGGGACCCCGCAGGAAGTCGAGCCCGATACCACGTCGGGCGACTATCTGCTCGGATTCCTGCTCGGCACCCGCGAAGCCCTGTTCCAGAACGGCCGTGAGTCCGTCTCCATCACCGTCCCCGACGTCAGCGCCCGGACCCTCGGGGCGCTGATCGCGCTCTATGAACGGGCCGTCGGTCTCTATGCCTCGCTGGTCGGTATCAACGCCTACCATCAGCCAGGCGTGGAGGCCGGGAAGACGGCGGCGACCGCGGTGATCGCGCTGCAGCACGCTGTGCTCGGCGCGCTCCGCCGCACGCCGGGCACGTCGCGCACCGCCGCCCAGTGGGCAGCGGCGGCGGACGCGGCCGATCAGTCCGAGACGGTCCACAAAGTGCTCGAACACCTGGCGGCGAATGGTCGCGTCGTGCGCACGCCCGGCGGCCCCACCGATTCACGGTATGCACTGCCGCAGGTGCGCTGACCCACACCCCGCATACACGCCCAATCGGCCTCCTCACACACCGGATGTCCCATGTCGAATCCTCTCGTCACCTTGCAGCAACTCGGCCAGTCGCCGTGGCACGACAACATCCGCCGCGATCTCATCACGAGCGGGCAACTCGCGCGGATGATCGTCGACGGCGACATCACCGGCCTCACGTCGAACCCGACCATCTTCGAACAGGCCATCGCCAACACCGACGCCTACGACCACACCATCCGCACCCTGGCGGCGGAGGGCAGGAGCGCCGAACAGATCTTTGACGCCCTGGCCATCGCCGACATCCGCGACGCGGCGGACCTGTTCCTGCCGGTGTTCGAGCGCACCGAGGGGAGCGACGGCTATGTCAGCATCGAGGTGGCGCCCACGCTCGCCGACGACACGGCGGGCACGCTCGCCGAGGCCCGCCGCCTCTGGCGCGCCGTGGACCGCCCGAACCTGCTAGTCAAGATCCCGGCGACGCTGGCCGGACTCGGCGCCATTGAGGGCGCGATCGCCGAGGGCATCAGCGTCAACGTCACACTCATCTTCTCGCTCGAGCGATACGCGGCCGTGATGGCGGCGTACATCGCCGGCCTGCGAACGCGCACCAATGCCGGCAAGGGTCTCGGCACCATCTTCTCGGTCGCGAGCTTCTTCGTCAGCCGCGTCGACACGGCGGTGGACCGGCTGCTCGACGAGCGGATCGCGGCAGCCCCCGGCAACGCCGCGGGGCTTGCCGAACTGTGGGGCAAGGCCGGCATCGCCAACGCGAAGCTGGCGTACGCCGCCTGCCAACGGGTGTTCGGCGGCCCAGGATTTACGCACTTGGCCGCGCGCGGCGCCCGGCGTCAACGTCCGCTCTGGGCGAGCACGTCGTCCAAGAATCCGGCGTACCCCGACACCTACTATGTGGAGGCACTCATCGGCGCCGACACCGTCGACACCATGCCGCCCGCCACGATCGCCGCGTATCGCAACCACGGGGCGCCCGCGCTTCGAATCGGCGACGGCCTGGATGCCGCGGGCGAGACAATCGCCGCGCTCGGCGCCGCTGGCATCGACCTCACGGGTGTGCTCGGGCGCCTCGAAATCGAGGGGGTCGCGTCATTTGGCAAATCATATGATTCACTCCTCGCGGTGATCGCCGAGCGCGCGGCCGCGACGGGCCGCCTCGCCCGTACAATCGGGCGGGCGGGATGACCGCCATTCCCAGAATGTCCGACCAGGCCGCCGCCGAGCTGCCATGGCTCACCGTGACGCAGATGATCGAGGTGGATCGCGCCATGGTCGAGGACTATGGGATCGTCCTGCTGCAGATGATGGAGCTGGCGGGGCGGCACCTGGCGCACCTGGCCCGCGCGCGTTTCCTCGGCGATACGCCGGGCAGACGCCGGGTGGTCGTGCTCGCGGGGCCCGGCGGAAACGGCGGCGGCGCGCTGGTCTGCGCCCGGCGACTGGCCGGATGGGGCATGGATGTGTCGGTATTCGTGACCGCAGCGGCAGATCGTTTCTCCGAAGTGCCACGCCACCAGCTCGACATCGTCGCCCGACTGGGACTCGACGTGCACGACACCGACGATCCCTTGCCCGAACCACCTGACCTGGTCATCGATGGCATCATCGGCTACAGCCTGCGGGGTGCGCCTCGCGGACGCACCGCAGAGTTGATTCGCTGGGCCAACCGCGGCACCGCCCCCGTGCTGGCACTCGACGTCCCCTCTGGGCTGGATGCCACGACTGGCGCACCGACGGACCCATGCGTGCGCGCCACGGCGACGATGACCCTGGCCCTGCCCAAACAGGGGCTGGGCGCCGAACGCGCCACCGGGCCCGTAGGCCAACTGTATCTCGCCGATATCGGCGTCCCACCCGAGCTGTACGCGCGGCCACCACTCGGCGTACGGATTCCCGACGTCTTCGCGGGCAGCGACGTCGTGCGGTTGCGGTGATGGCGCCGACGCCGCTGAGCATCCGGTTCGGCCGCGACGCGTGCGGCACGCTCGAGCGCGCCGAGCGCCTCGAATGGCTGGTCACCAATGGCATCGGCGGCTACGCGTCGGGATCGGTCGCGGGCGTTCGCACACGCCGCTACCACGGGCTGCTGGTGGCTGCGCTCGACCCGCCCGGGGAGCGCACGGCTCTCGCGGCCGAGGTCCATGAGACCGTGGGTGCGGGCGAGGACGAGACGCCGCTGCACGCATCGCGCTGGCGGGACGGAACCGTGAACCCGCGCGGCTTCGAGCATACCGAGGCGTTCTGGCTCGAGGGTGGCGTCCCGGTGTGGCGCTTCTGCGTCGGCGACGTGTGTCTGGAGAAGCGCGTGGCGATGGCACGGGGAAGGAACGCGACGGTGGTGGCCTATCGCCTCGTGCGCGGCTCGGGCCCCGTGCGACTGGCCGTCAAGGTGCTGGCGCTCCATCGGAACTTTCACGGCAACACGCGGGCCGGCGCATTGCCAATGGACGTGACGGACGCCGGCGACGGCATCACGGTCACGCCATACCCCGGCGGCCGGCCGCTGTACGTGCGGAGTGCCTCCATGGCGCTCGCGCCGGACCACGGGTGGTACGACGGCTTCCTGTTCGACCGCGAACGCGAGCGCGGACTGGACGCCCTCGACGATGCACTGCACGTCGCGACCGCGACCGTTGAGCTGCAGCCCGGGGCGGAGGCCGCACTCGTCCTCGCCGCCGAGCCCGGCGACATCGATCCAGCCGGCGTGTTCGCCGAGGTCGAGCGCCACGAAGCGGACGTGGTAGCGCAGTATGACGCACGGCAGGGAACACGCGCCGACGCGGTAGGTGCCCGGCTCGCCCTCGCAGCCGATCAATTCATCGTGCAACGGGGCGTCGATGGTCACCAGGGGTGGGGCGTCATCGCGGGATACCATTGGTTCGGCGAGTGGGGCCGCGACACGATGATCGCGCTCCCCGGTCTCGCGCTCGTCACCGGCCGGTCCGACGTGGCACGGCATGTCCTGCTCACGTATGCGGCCTTCGTGGATCGTGGCATGCTCCCCAACCGGTTTCCCGACGCCGGGGGGCCGCCCGAGTACAACACCGTGGACGCCACGCTCTGGTACCTTGAAGCGATCCGCGCCTATACGGAAGCCACGGGCGACCTGGACGTCGCGCGCGAACTGTGGCCTGTCCTGGAGGGGATCATCGCCGCGCACGAGCAGGGCACGCGCTACGGGATCGGCGTGGATGTGCGGGACGGCCTGCTCCGATCCGGGGAAGACGGTGTGCAGCTGACGTGGATGGACGCCAAGCTCGGCGATTGGGTCGTCACGCCGCGACAGGGCAAATGCGTCGAGATCAATGCGCTCTGGTACAACGGGCTGGCCGCGATGTCCGAACTGGCCGGCCGGTTGGGTGGCGATGTCGCCCCCTGGCGTGCGCGCGCCGAACGCGCACGGGCGGGCATGCGGCGATTCTGGAATGCGGAACTGGGACATCTGGTCGATGTGCTCGATGGCCCGTCGGGAGACGACGGGAGCCTGCGGCCGAACCAGATCTTCGCCGTCTCCCTGCCCTTCAGCGCCTTCGATGCCGGGCAGCAGCGCGCGGTGGTCGATGCGTGCGCCCGGAATCTCGTGACGTCGCACGGCCTCCGCAGTCTGGCGCCGAGCCACGCGGACTACCGGCCGCAGTATGACGGCGATGTCGCGTCGCGCGACGGCGCGTACCACCAGGGCACCGTGTGGGCATGGCTGCTCGGGCCTTTCGCCCTCGCGCACTACCGCGTGTACCACGAGGCCGAGACGGCCCGCGCATTTCTCGATCCGCTCGTGGATCACCTGCACGCCGACGGGCTCGGCTCGATCGCGGAGATCTTCGACGGCGCCCCGCCCCACCGTCCGCGCGGGTGCATTGCGCAGGCGTGGTCGGTGGCAGAAACCCTGCGCGCGTGGACGGCGCTCCGCGATGACGCGCCCCGCTGATGGTCGTCGCCGGTCGCGAGACCGGCATCAACCGCACCCCCACTCGAGACTCCCATCCATGACCCAACTCACTGGCATCCGCGCCTGCGTATTCGACGCCTACGGCACCGTGTTCGACTTCGCGTCGGCCGCCGCGCACTGCCCGGATATCCCCGACGACCGGCGCGCCGCATTGAACGCGCTCTGGCGCGACAAGCAGCTCCAATACACCTGGCTCCGCGCGCTCCAGGGGCGTTACGTGGATTTCTGGCAGGTGACCGGCGACGCCCTGGACTACACCCTGGACAGCCTCGGGTTGAACACGCCGAATCTGCACGACCGGTTGATGGATCTCTATCGTACGCTGCCCGCCTTTCCCGAAGTGGCCGGCGTGCTTCGCGCACTGCACCAGGCCGGGTTCACCACCGCCATTCTCTCCAATGGATCGCCGGCGATGTTGGCGGCTGCTGTGGCCGGTGCGGGTCTCACCGGCCTGTTCGACGCGGTGCTCTCCGCCGATGCCGTCCGCGTCTACAAGACACATCCGAAAGTCTATCGGTACGCCGTTGGCACGCTCGGGGTGCCGGCCGGGTCAATCGCGTTCCAGTCGTCCAACGCCTGGGACGCGCACGCGGCCTCGGATTTCGGCATGCGGGTCGTGTGGTGCAATTGTTACGGCCAGCGTCCTGAGCGGTTGCCGGGGTCGCCGGACCGCGAGATCCGAACGCTTGCCGAGTTGCCGGGGCTGCTCGCGCCGATTGCGTGAGATGACGAGCAGAGCGCCCCGTGCTGGGGCGTACGTCAAGCTGGTATATAGCAGGATCAGGTGGCCCCGATTCCACCCCTTGACTCCGTACCATAGTACGGACCCTATACTGCAGTGAGAGGTGGGGCCGTGCAACCAATCGCGATCAGCGAAATGAGGACGCGTTCAATCCAATTCCGACGTCGTGGCAATCGCAATGTCGTCGCCCGAGGGGTGCTCGCGACTCTCCTGGCCGGGTGCGCGGCCGGGCCGAATTTCGTTCCGCCGGCACAACCGGTGGGTGCCGCGTACACTCCGAGGACAACGGCGCGGCAGTTGGCGGCCGGCGACAGCGAACCCTCCCAGCGTCTCGTCGTCAATCAAGCGATTCCGGCTACGTGGTGGACCCTATTCCGATCGCCGGCGTTGGACAGTCTGGTGCAGAGCGCCATTGCGAGCAGTCCGACCACCGAGGCAGCCAGAGCACGGCTCGCCGAAGCGCAAGAGGGGGTGATCGAAGAGCGAGGCGCCTTGTACCCTCAAATCGACGCCGGCGCCCTGGCCGAGCGACAAAAGGGACCTCCATTCGCCCTCGGGCTCCTGCGGCCACGGCCGGTTCCCACCTTCAATCTCTACGCCGTGGGCCCGACCGCGAGCTACGCGCCCGATGTGTTCGGCCTCACGGCACGCCGCGTGGAAGAGAAGCGCGCGTTGGCTGAGACGCAGGCCTACCAGTTCGTCGCGGCGCAACTTGCCGTCACCGGCAATGCGGTGACGGCGGCGCTGACGATCGCGTCGATTCGCCTTCAGATCGATGCGCTCGAGGACCTGACGGCCGACGACGAACGGAACCGCGCGCTTGTGCGGCAACGCCTATCGGCCGGCCGCGCCGCTCGCACCGACGAACTGATGGCCGCGGCCCAGTTGGCGAACGACCGCTTGCCATTGCCGCCGTTCCGGCAGCAGGTGGCTGTTGCCGAGAACGCCCTCGCCGTTCTGGTCGGCAGGTCCCCTGGGGAATGGACGCCGCCCGCCTTCACGCTGGCCGATTTCACTTTGCCGGCCGAGCTGCCGGTAAGTCTGCCGTCAGCCCTCGTCCACCAGCGGCCCGACATCCTGGCGGCGGAGGCAGAGCTTCACGCGAGCAGTGCCGCGATAGGCATCGCCACCGGACGGTTGTACCCCACGATCACCCTGTCCGGATCGCTCGAGCCCGCGGCGCTGGCCACAGGGGCGCTGTTCGACGGGTCGAGCGTGCTGTGGAATCTGGCCGCAGGCATCACGACGCCGATCTTCCACGGGGGCGTACTGGCGGCGCAGAAACGGGCCGCGATCGACGGATTTCACGCGTCGCTGGCCACGTATCAGCAGACCGTATTGGAGGCCTTCGGCCAGGTCGCGAACATTCTGCGCGCCCTCAGCCACGATGCCGACCTGCTAGCGGCCGAGCGACAGGCACTCGACGCCTCGCGCGCCGCGCTCGCGCTGCAACGCCTCCGCTACGCGGCGGGCAAGATCAACATGCTCGAGCTACTCGCTGCCGATCGCAGCTATCAGCAAGCACGTCTTGGGTACGCTCGGGCGGAGGGTCAACGCTTTCTGGACAGCGCGCAACTGGTCGTGGCCCTCGGGGGCGGATGGTGGGATGATCCGTCCCTGTGTGGGGATTGCCGCGCACGGTCCGACTCTGCGGGCAAAGGCGCCTCCGCGAGTCCGTTCCCTTCCCTGCACCCGTAGCCCATACTCATGAGATCGATCGTGAAGTATTTCCGTTCCGCGCCGCGCCCGACGGCGGCGACACCAGATGGGTCACCGCACGCGGGCCGCACCAGGCCGCCGTCAGACGCATGGCACCGTGTACGGCAGGGTGCCGGTGTCCTGTTCGTCGTGGCCGCGCTGGTCGTGGCCCTGCGATCGACGGTGATGCGGCCGCCGGTGGTTACCGTGGCGACCGTGACACGCGGGGACGTCGTGGCCGAGATCGAGGGGACTGGCACGGTAACGGCGGACGTTCTGGCGGATGTCAGTTCAAAGATCACCGGTCGGGTCGAGCAGGTCTTCGTCAACGAGGGCGATCGCGTACGGCGAGGCCAGGTCATCGCCGCCCTCGATCAGGCGGATCTCCGGTGGCAGGTCCAGGCCGCGCGCGCGACGCTGGCCGGAGCCCGGGAAGCGGCCGAGGAGCGCCAACGGGAATGGGCCCGCGAACAGACCTTGGTCGCCTCCGGGGCCGTGAGCACGGAAGATTGGCAACAATACCGCGAACGCAACGCCGTGGCGCAGAGCGCGCTGCACGCGGCCGAAGCGGACCTCGGATCTGCGGCGTACCGGCTGACTCTCACGCGAATCCCCTCGCTGGTCAGCGGGGTTGTGACCCAGCGATGGGTCGTGCCGGGCGCTTCGGTGGTGCCCGGCCAGCCGCTGTTTACCGTGGCCGACACCAGTGTGATCTACGTGAGCGCCTACATCGATCAGGACTTCACGGGGAAGATTCGCAAAGGCGAATCGGCGTCGGTCCTGCTTCGCGGCCGGGAGCGGGCCCCGTTGTCGGGATACGTCCTGCGCATGCGTCCGCGCGCGGACGCGGCCACGGAGGAGACCGTGGCGGAAGTCGCAGTTTCGCTTCCGCTCGAAGAATTCCAACTCGGGCAGTGGGCCAACGTCTACCTCCAGGTCGGGAAGGCGACCAATGCGCTGGTCATTCCCAGGGCCGCGCTCATGGCGATGGGCGACCGCGTCCTCGTGTTCGCGCTCGACGGACGAAACACGGTTCATCAGGTGCCGGTGACGGTCATCGCGAGCAGTCCGCGCGCCTCGGGGGTCGCGGTCACGGGGAATCTCCGCACGGGCGAGCGCGTCGTGCTGATGCCCATGGGCTTGCGCGACGGTCAGACGGTTCGTGCCGCCCGCGCGGACACGGGTCACGCGGCGATGACCGTGCGATGAATCTCGCCATCAGGGACGTCAGGCACTCCAGCTTCAAGTTCTTCAGCTCGACAATCGGCGTCTCGTTGCTGATCATGGTGGTCGTGGCGATCGGCGGGATCGTCCGAGGGGTGATCCTCGACTCGGCGACGATCGTCGACGAGACCGGCGCCGACCTCTGGGTGGTTCAGGCTCGCGGCACACGCCCCCACGACGGCACGCTGGGTCCGTTTGTGGAGATTTCCCGACTTCCAGAAAGCATCTACCACGCCATCGAGGCGATCCCCGGCGTGGCGCAGGCGAGTCCGCTAGCGACGGCTTGGGAACACGTGCAGACCATGCCCCACCCGACGCGGCTCATGAAATTCATGTACCTGAACACGTTGCTCAACACGGCGACGATGGTGAAGCCTGGATGGATGGCGATGCCTCAGACGCAGCGGTTCATCATCATCGGGTATCAGCGCGGAAAGATCGGCGGCCCGCCCACCCTCGTCGCCGGCCGCACCATCGACGCTAGCCATTACGAGGTCGTCGCCGACATCACGACCGGGTTCCAGGTCGGGCAACGCCTGCGGTTGGGCAACTTCGACTACACCGTGGTGGGCCTCACGAGGCACATGGTGGCCTTCACCGCCGATCCCGTGGTCTACACCACCCTGCAGGACGCCGAGCGCATCATCTTCCAGGCGGACCCCAATATGCTCCGCCGTGAACGACCACTCGTCGCGCAAGGCGTTGCGAACCTGGCCGCCGCGCAGCCCGGCCTGGTCGCGCCGTTGACAGGCCAGGTGCTGACATCGTTTCAGAATACGCTCTTCATCAACGCGGTGGCGGTCAAGGTGCGGCCGGGCGCGTCGGCGACGGCCATCGCGGCGCATATCGGTCAATGGCAACATCTCCAGGTCTATACCGCACCGGAAGCGATCAACATCCAACTGATGGGATCGAATCGGCTCATCCTGTTCCAGCTTGCCCTGTTTCGCGACATCCTCATTGTGATCGTCGGCGTCGTGATCGCGCTCATCATCTATACCTCCACCCTGGACAAGCTGCACGAGATCGCGATGCTCAAACTGCTCGGCGCGCCTGGCCGAGTCATCTACCAGATGATCCTGCAGGAAGCACTGTTCATGGGAATCGTCGGCACCTTGTTTGGGAGTGCGCTTGAGCTGCTGATCGAACCGTACTTTCCGAGAAGGGTCGTGGCGACCTATGGCGACATCGCGCAGATGCTCGTGGTGATGGTTGGCGTCGCCGCGCTGGCGAGCGCGCTCGCAGTGCGACGGGCCATGCGCGTCGATCCGCGCAGCGTTCTCGGAGCGGGGTAAGCATGGAGCGAGTGAACGACCCCCGATACGCCATCCTGGCCGAGCGACTCGTCAAGGTGTACGGCCAGGGCCGGACCCGCGTGGAAGCGCTCAGAGGAGTTGACCTCGCGGTGCGCCCTGGGGACTTGTGGGCCATCATGGGTCCGAGCGGGGGTGGCAAGACCACTCTTCTCACGATTCTCGGCCTGGTGACCGAACCAACCGAAGGACGCGTGCTGCTCGACGGGGAAGACATTTATGGAGGAGGGCGGGCCCCCGATGTGGCGCGTATCCGACGCGAGAGCATCGGCTTTGTCTTTCAGTCCCCCAACCTGATTCCGTTCCTGACCGCGAGAGAGAACGTACTGCTGCCGCTCAGCTTGGCCGGTGTCCGCGGCACGCCGGCCGAAGCCCGGACGGCGGAACTGCTCGAGTATCTGGAAATCGCGGACCGCGCGGCTCAGTACCCGAACCAACTCTCCGGCGGCGAGCAGCAGCGCGTCGCCATCGCGCGCGCGCTGGCCAACAATCCGAAGATCCTGCTCGCGGACGAGCCGACGGCGAGCCTCGATACCGACCGCGCACTCGCCGTGATGCGGCTGCTGCGCCAGGTCTCAACCACGTACCGCACGGCGGTGCTGGTGGTCACGCACGATCACCGTTTGATCGGGAAGGTCGACCGCGTGATTGAGATGCGGGATGGCCGGTTTGTCGAGGACGTCGCCAGCGGCGCGATGTCCGGACCTCCGTGAGGGAGCCGCCCGGCCAGTAACGGCGGCCGGGGCTGGGCCCGCCGCGCCCCGCCACGGCCGCGATTGCCACCGTACCACGGTACCGTGCTTATACTGCATCACCGAGGAGCCACCATGGGAGACCGTACAATTGGAAGGGCCGCCCGCGACGCGGGCGTCAGTGTCGAAACAATTCGCTTCTATGAACGCCGTGGGCTGATCGAACAGCCCTCGAGACCTTCGCCCGCCGGATTCCGATCATACGCGCCCGATCAGATCGAGCAGGTCAAATTCATTCGTCGCGCACAGCATATCGGGTTCTCACTGCGCGAGATCCAGGAGCTGTTGGCGCTCCGCGTCGACCCGTCTGCCGACTGTTCGACGGTCCGGGCACGGGCGACGGCGAAGCTCGTGGAGGTACAGCACAAAAGCGAGCAGCTATGTGAGATCGCGGCGGCACTGGAATCCCTCATCGCAGCCTGCCCTGGGCGCGGCGCACTCCGCTCGTGCACGATCCTCAACGCACTCGCCGCGCCCGGGCATGAGGCGTCGTCCCAGTCCGGGGCCGATCGCGCCTTCTCCAGCCCGCGATCCGAACACGGGCGGACTGAATCGCCCCGGATCTTCCGGAGACTGGTTTAGTTGGGTGCCCCGGCCGTTTTGGTGGCCCGGGCTTGGTGATACTGTGCTTCGTGCTCCGCGGGGGGCAAGTAGCCCAGCGGTTCCATCAGGCGCTGGCTGTTGTACCACGCCACCCATTCGCTTCGAGAAGTAGCGCTTCAGCTACGGGCGGAAGTGGCATGCGGAGCGCGTGCGGAGGTCGGCGATGAGCTCTTGTCAAGAAGTGTGTAAATGGCGTCAGGCGGCGCGCAGCTTTCGGGTGGGGGTGATGGTGCGGATGCCGTCGGGAAAGGCGACGCCATCCGACACGGCGGTACAGAGGTGCGGGGCATTCAGTTTCCGGAAGTGGTGCTCGACGACCAACAGCGTTTTCCAAACCAGTGCCGTGGCATTCTCGACGATCTTGAACCGCTTGGCCGCGGACGTGCGCAGGCGCACCGCCGCGAACGGAGACTCGATGACATTCGTCGTACGGAGATGCGTCCAGTGCTCCTGGGGAAACGCGTAGTAGGCGATCATCCGCTCCCAGTCGTGGGCCAGCCGCTCGACCGCCTTGGGGTGCGGCCGGCGATAGGTGCGGGTGAAGCGCTCGCGGAGCACGGTGGCCGCGTGGGCCGTGTCGGCACTCGCGATAGCCTGCAGCGCGGCCTTGACCTCGGCCTGGTGCTTCTTCGGCACCGTATCGAGCACGTTCCGGAGTTTGTGGTTCCAGCAGCGTTGCTCCGCACTCTCGGGATAGACCGCGGCGAGCCCGCTCCAGATTCCCAGATGCCCATCGGCGATCGTGAGCTTCGGCGCGCGCAATCCGCGCCGCTTGAGATCGCGCAGCACCGCCGCCCAACTCTCGGTGGACTCGCGCTGCCCGCTCGTGACCGCGAGCACCCGCTTCTGCCCCTCGGCATCCGCGCCGATCAGCACGAGCAGCGCGGCCTTGCTGGTCTCGAGCCCGGCCTTCACGTACACACCGTCGGCCCAGAGATAGATCAGGCGGCAGTCGGAGAGATCGCGCTGCTGCCAGGCGCTGTACTGCGCCTGCCACGTCGCTTTGAGGCGCAGGAGGGAGCTCGCACTCAGCGGCGCGGCATCGCCCAGCAGGCCCCGCAGCGCCAACTCGAAATCGCCGAGTGCGAGGCCGTGGAGGTAGAGCGCCGGCAACAGCGCCGCCACTTCCGGCGTCCGGCGTTGGAAGAGCGGGAGCAGCCGGCTCGCGAACCGCGCCTCCAGGTCGCGCACGCGCGGCCGCCGCACGGTGATCGTGCCATTCATCAACGCGAGCTGCCGCGGCTTCCCGTGCCCGTTGCGGGCCCCGGGCGGCGCATCGACCGCCCCGCGGCGCGCCGACTTCGTGCGGCCCAGCAACTCGGTCACTTCGTCCTCCAAGAGCTGCTGGAGGAAGCCCTGGATGTGCAGGCGGGCAAACGTCTCGAGGGTGTCCCAGGTCGGCCTTGACGCGGCGGCTTCTCGGTTCATCTTCTGCATCGGGCGGTGGCTCCTTTTCGTGGCCGGGCATTCGGCCCGGGGTGATTGATCTCACCCGAGAAGGTGTCACCGCCTTTCGCCTATTTCCACACTTTTAGAGAATAGCTCGCCACACGACGCTTTCGAGACGGCGGCGCGGTCGTGAGCTCGGACGTGATGTGGGCGACATCCTGGGCGCTAGAACGAGGGTCAGGCAGGTCAGGCACTTCTTCCCGTGTCGGCATTCGGACCGCTCCAACAAACAGGCACAAGGGGCCATGGGCTTCTGCGGCCCGACGGCAGGGTCGTGTGGCGTTCGCGTATCGCGCGCGCCGCGGGCATCGGGTGCCAGCGGGAGACAAGACCAGCGGCGGATCCGGTGAAATTGAAGTTCAGCCGACCAATGGAACAGTCCGGAAGTGATGCGATGCAGCTCCCCGCCATCTTTGCCGGCGCAACCGTGCCATGCCTGGCCCCCTCCTTGAGAGGTGGACCAGGTTGCTCGTCGGTCAGATGCTGGGCCAAATGCTTTCGATGTTCGTGCATGCCGCCTCGATGTCCCGAAGCGTTCGTGCTCCCGCTCGAGCGGCTTTGAATTCGCGGCCCCGGGTGACATCGAGGTACCTGATGGACGAGCTCCTGATGTCCGGGACGCGTCCTCTGGCGGCTTCGAGCATCACCTGCGACACAATCTTGACCGTTTCTTCTTTGGGCGCCTCCACGGCGAAGTCCAGCTTGATGAGCTCCGGCTTGTCGCGTTCGACGGCGTGAAGGTCTGGGGTCACGGTGATCACGACGTCTCCCACTGCCAATCGCAAGCGCAACTGGCGCTGGATTTCGAAATGCCGGTCAGCAAAGTGTCTCTCGTACGCGGCAAGGGCACGCGCGTTATGGCGGAGTCGGGTGCCGGCCCTACCCGGTGTCAAGCGCGCCAGATCTGTCAGGTCTGAGACCTTCGCGCGAAGCCACTCTCGGCCGTGAGACGATCCGTGATACGCACTGATTCGGTCCGTGGCGTCCTTGTAGTAGAGCCGCATTGCCGATGGCTCGTCTTCGTCCGGATACTTGTAGTCACGGAGGACCTTGCGCTGAGCCGCCGGCGATGAGGTCATGTATTTGGCCAATCCCCGGACACTGATCTTGATCATCATTTGCTCCCGCGCAGGAGTGGCATGCCGGCCACGACCCAACTATCGGCGCGCTAGCCAAACCGTGAGCCGGCCTGGGGTCGGCAATCTGCAGTGCGTCGCTCCGTATTCTGTGCTGCGTGCACCCAGACGAGCAAGGGATATCGGAAATCCACACTGCATTAGAAAAATTAGAACGAAGACAACACGCGTCCCCGGTGATGGATTGCTGCGCCCGTTGATGGTCATCGCCTGCGCCGTGACGCGTGCTACCGAGGGTAGATCCGGTGCTCGATCGGTGGCAGCCTTCAACGGGGAAAGAAGCGTCTGCTACGATAGGGATGCCCGGCAGGCGCCGACGGGGAACATGAAGAGACCGGCGATAACTCCAATCCCTCCGTCAATCCCGGCCTTGCGGCGGCCCCGCTCACGAGCATTGGCCCGGGTGCCGGCGGGGGGATCCCTCGCCGGCGCGGGTCGTGGATCGGGTAGGCTGAGCCCGAGAATGGAAGCTCTTGGGCGTTCCGCCCGACCCCGACCCTGGCGAGGGATCCCCGATGCCGCACGCCGCGCCCCTGCTCCACCTCGTCCGTGAATGCCCGATCGCCGCCCCCGGCGTCCCGCGGCCCCAGGGCCCCTGGTCCGCGGCGGCCGCCGCGTGGCCCGCCGTCGGGCCCAGCCCCGCGCTCGACCTGGCCGCCGATCTCTACACCGACGTCAGCGCGGCCACCGCGGACCGCTACGCGGCCGCGCTCCGCGGATTCGCCGCCTGGCTCGGCATCCCGGCCGAGGAGGTGCCGACCGCAGTCCTGGCCCACGGCCGCGGCCCCGCCGTGCAACTCGTGCGGCGGTACAAGCAGGCGCTCGTCGAGCGAGGGCGGGCGCCCGCCACCGTGAACGTCGCGCTCGCCGCATTGCGCAACGTCGTCACCGTGGCGCGGATGATCGGGCTCGTCGACTGGGCCCTCGAGGTCCGGGCGCTCCGCGTGGAAGCGCGCCGCGATACGCGGGGCCCCGGCTTGGACGCGGTGCGTCGCATGCTGGCGACCGCCGCCGCGGACCCCGACCGGCGCCGCGGCACCGCCAATGGGGCCCTCGTCCGGGTCCTCGTGGACCTCGGGCTCCGGCGCGCCGAGGCGGCGGGGCTCACCATCCAAGATCTTGAATGGACGCCCGACGTCGATCCGTCGGTCCCGACCGCACTCTGGGTCCTGGGGAAAGGCCATCGCGAGCGCCAGCGCCTCGACCTCCCGCCCGAAACCGCGACGGCGCTCGCCGCCTGGCTCACCGTGCGGGGGCAAGCGCCGGGCTCGGTCTTCGGCCTCCGGCCGCGCGGGCTCGCCCGGCGCATCGCGTCCCTCGGCCTACAGGCAAAAATTGGGCATGTGCGCGTGCACGCATTGCGAAGAATGTCCATCAACCTCGCCTTGGCGGCGACCAACGGCAACTGCGCGCTGGCCCGCACCCATAGCCGGCATGCACATATTCAAACGCTCATGGTGTACCGCGAGGCCGCCGTCGGGGAGGCCTTGAGCGTGGCCCGTCTCGTCGCCGCCCATCTCGAGGGGTAGGCGACGACAGGGGCGTGGCGGCCCCGCCCCTCGGCATTCGGCCCACACGAGACGACGGGCGGTGGGCCGCCCATGCGCCGGGCTCCGACGCAAAACGACCGGCCCACCGTTCCCGGTGGTCGACAGCAGCCGGCGCCCCCCCAACGCCTGGCCGAATTGGGAATTGTGGATTTGACGCACAGCCCTCCCTTCCCGGGCGGGGTGCGTAAATGAGCCCCTATTCGCTGGCGCGAGTTGTCTGCCTTAGCGTCACCTTAGTCCACGAGACCGCCGCCAAGCGGCGACCCTGTCAGTCGCAGGAGTTCGAGTGGCACCCCAACGCTATTGGGGTCGATGTCCCACAAGGGGACGGCCTCGTCCACTTCCGCGGGTCTGTCCATGCGGTGCATTTCTCGGACGAAGCCGGTGTGATGCAGCAGACCGTCGAGCGGCGATTCGTAGACCACGCAACCCGCAATGTGGGTGAAATGGCGCTCAAATCGTGGCCGGTTCGCGAACCAATCGCACCATCCAACCATGATGTCCGCCGGTATTTCTTTGTTCAGTCGAAATGTGGCCGGGTTCGAGTGCGGAAATACCGATATTCCCGGCGTCTTTGCGACGCGAGCTTCGGCTTCCAGCGACGCGACGATTCTTTGTTGCACTTGAAGCGGGTCCGTTTGTGGCGGCACGACTTCGTAGTCACACCGCACACGGATGGCCGGGACCCGACCGCTGTTTTCAAGGGCGACGCGAAGATAGACGCACCCGCCGTCGGCAACGAATGTCAGGGGCCAGTGTGGCTCGATTCCTACGCTGATCCATGGCCGGTGCTCGGCATCGAAGTCACGCCGCATCTCGGCGACTTGTGCGGCCAAAATCTCCCGCTGTTTGCCCATCTCTGTGAGCGTGTCCGACCCGGCTCGCCAGAGTTTGTTGGACGACAAGACGAGCATGAGCGTGAATGCTGCTACGGCCAGCGCGCTAAGGGCCGAGATCGCCTCCGAATGGCTGTCAAGGAAGGCCAAAATTCGTTCACGATTCGGCCCAAGCAAGAGAGCGAAGACGACGAGCCCGGCGAAGATCAACGCGTAGACAGCACGATTTCTTTCTTCGGGGTTCTCTTGATCGCAGGGATCACCGTCTGGCTCGGGCATAGGCTGCGACTCTGGTGGCGTGCTCAATCTCGGTGGGCTACCGGGGTTCGTTGCCCTGCCTGGGCTTCCCGCGCTTCATAGCGTGCCTCACGGCGTCCTTCCAGTCACCCTCGATCTTGAGGGTTTCTGGCTTCGGGCCCGGCTTCGCCTTCTTGGTAACCTTTTTCTTGCCCATATCGTATATTCCAGACGGTTCGAGTTCTATGCGGTCGGCGGGATTCGAACCCGCAGTCTCCGTCACGAGAAATAGCTTCCAAGGCTACCGCGTCTACCATTCCCGCCACGACCGCGCCCCTACGTCTCACGACGTGGGGGCTTTCCTTTTTGCTAGGCGCGTAGCCTCCGCCGAAGCGATAGCGAGATCACACCCTCGTCGTCAGCGACTGGTACAGTCGAACGCAGTCCAGTCACATCCTCAAACGTTTGAGGATTCCAGTGGAGATCGGCGGCGATTTGTTCTGCCCCCATCTTCTTCCGCTGCCATAGCGTCTGAACGGCCTTTCGGAAAAGTTCCGGCGACTCCTGGGCTGGTTCGTGTGGCTCGTCACGCACCCATCGTCGCGCGCTCATCGTCTTGTACGCGCGGCGGAACTCTACTGCGTCGATGAGATGAAGATCCAAGGCGCGGTACAAGATTGCTTGAGCACTCACCTTCCAGCGGGCCTTGAGCTGGAAGATGTGGTCCCAGTTGATGACGCCTCGGGTAAACCGGAACTCGCGCCGTGCCGCAACCTCGGGGAGCAGGAACGCGGCCGCGAATCGATCCGCGCGCTTCTCCCGCTCCTCATAGGTCAGCGTTGTGGTGTGATGGTCGAGCGCGAGATGGGCCAGTTCGTGGGCCATGTCGAACCTCGCCCGCGATGTACTCCCTTTCGCGGGATTCAGCACCACAAAACTCATTGCGCCAGCGTGGCCGCGCCGCGAGAACGCGTCAAGTTTCACGCCGTCATTTGGGCGCAGGCGCGTCAGCATTACTCCGGCGTTTTCGAGAACGCGTCCCATGTGCGTAATGGGACGATCTGCACCCAGGCGCCAATGCGCGCGGCACGCCTGCGCCGCGCGCTCGATTTCGGACGGCGTGGAGCCCTCCAACTCAGGCACGTCGTAGCCGGGCAGCTTCAATTCCACCTGCAGGTAGCCGACCAAATGGCCGAACAGGGTTGCTTGCGCGAGCACCCGTTTGCGGATGCGCTCCGCCGAACCGCTGCCCTTCCGGAAAAAGCAGTCGGACTCGGTGAACTCGTGCACGATTTGATCGTAGAAGAATTGTGGCTCCACCTTCAGCACGATGGCCAAGGCATCGCGAAGCGTGTCATCGGGCTCCCGGCCGTGCTCAAGCTGCCAAATGGCAGCCTCGGAGGCCGACACCGCCTTGGCCAATTCCAACTGCGTCATGTCCCGGAACACTCTCGCCAATCGGACATTGCTACCGTTAAATGCCATGCCTCAAGCACCCTCGCGGTTGTCTTTCCTCTTCTCGTCTTCCCCTGCCCGCTCTTCGTCTTCGGGGAGCGAGACATTCGGCTCCTCCAGCTCAACGCCTTCGGGCTGGGGGCCGTCGCTAATCGCGCGCACCGTCTCATCCGCCGTCCAGACAGGCCAGGTGTAGAGCACGGTCCCATCCAAGTCGAGTTGCGCGAGGATGACTGCGGTCACTCGGCCGCTGTCTGCCTTGTTCACGGCAAAGCGGATCGCCGGGTCGGCAGTCGGCGCGAGTTCCGGCCCCAACGCCTCTTGGACGGCCTGCAACCGCTCGTTGTCCTGCCGAAGCGTGCGCTCAGGCTGACCGGCGGCATCGGGCCGATACAGTTTGGCGCGGACGCCATCCTTGCCGCCGATCCGAAAATCCAGGTCGAGATTACCGACCTCGGATTCGACGAACAGCCAGTCCGCGTATTCGCCCTTGGCCGCCTTGTGCATGCGGTCAAGCACCCACGCATGGCAATCGCAGCCGATGTTCCAGTTCCAGTCACGTGGATCGCGCGCGTTGATCTTCGCATCGGTTTCTTCGCGGATGATCGCGGCGATGCCCGCGAGTCGGTCAGCGGCCATCGCCGGGTCGATGCGTTCCCACGGCGGCATGTCAGAGGTTTCCATGGTCCTCATCTTACCGGCCGTATCGGAAAAAAGCAAGTATTTCCCTACAAACTGCGAGCGCCCTACAATGCTGTAGGGAAACGATCAAAAAAATCCTTGGCATGGTCCTGTGCGTCTAGTATCATAATGGTGTCCTTCACCACGCAACTATGTCGAGAGTCGCCAGACCCCAGACCCCGCTTGAAGCCAGCATCCCAGTCGCCTGTGCGGATGAAGCCGCCGCTGTCGCCTTCCTCGAAGAACAGCGGTTCGGCGAGACGGGTGCCTACTGCCCCCGCTGTGGCGACACTGACGTGGCGAAGATGAAGGCCAAGGACGGCTCGCGCAACGCGCGGTTCCTCTGGCGCTGTCGGGGCTGCAAGCAGCAGTTCACGGTTCGGGTCGGCACGATCATGGAGGACTCGCCGATTCCGCTGCGCCACTGGTGCCTCGCGTTCTATCGGGCGTGCGCGTCCAAGAAGGGCGTTAGCGCTCTCCAGATTCAGCGTGAGACGGGACTGACGTACAAGTCCACCCTGTTCCTCATGCACCGCATCCGTTGGGCGATGGCACCAGCGGCCTGGGTCCCTGAAAAGTGGTCCAGCCAGGGTCACGTCAGTTGCGCACATCGGCGGAATCGCGCGCACGCACTGGCTACGTGGCAGGCGTGAGACGCCTTCACCTGAGCTTTTGTGAGACGCCCTGCAGGATCCTGCCCATCGCGGCCGCGGTCAACTCGGTACCGGCCCAGACCTCGATGAGCCGGCACCCCTGCTTTTCGCAGAGCGCCTTCTTCTTCGCGTCGCGTTGCTGCTGGCGTTCAAGCGCGGCGGCCCCCCCCCAGTGCTCGATCGGCTCGGAATGTTGTTCGCCTTGGTACTCGATGCCCACATTGAGCGCGGGGGCGTAGATGTCGAGCTCAAGTCCGTCGAGCCAATCCGGCCGGTGGTGCCGGATCAGCCTTTCATCAGGCCACAGCCCCTGCACGATGCGGAAGAGCATCGTTTCGGAGACCCATCCTTCACCGACCCGTTTGAAGCCGAATGCCACGCGCGCCTCGCTGGTAAAGAACCGCATCACGCGGCTTTTCACCGTCTGCATATTCCGGCGCAGGCCTTTGACGACGGTGGAATGCAGATCCATGCGCTCCGAGAAGACGCATCGGTGCCACTCCTCGTGGAGTGGGAGATAGTCAGCGAGGTCCGGGCGCACCTCTGGGGGGCACTCCGCCGGCAGGTGTCGCTCGATGTGCCACGGATCCACGCCGCCCTCAAGGGCCGCCGCGTACGGGAACCATCCATAGGCCTGTTTCCACGGGTCACCGTACATCTCGTGGCACCAGCGCTGGGCTGGCGGGATCCTGCTGCACCGGTGACAAACGCCCTCATGGAATTTCAAGCGGCCCAAATCCTGCAGCGTCCAGCCGATAGTCTCCTCCGCCGCCCGAACGGGGACGAACAGGCTGTCGAGCAGCGCCACGCGATGCGCCGCGGCGTTGCGCGGCACCGGAAATGCGTCGTTGAGTCTTGCCAAGTTGGTGAGCGCGTGCTGCGCGCATGCGCAGAATCGAAATGGTCCGTCACTGGTAGCGCTGAAGCGAAATAGTGTGCCGTAGTGCTGCGGATATTCGGTCCACGGAAAGGGGAGCGAAGCCTCCTCGACGACTCCACCGAGCGCCACCGGCGGCAGGGTGCTCCTACGATTACGTGGCATCGGGAGTGCCGGACGGGGGGCCTGCTGGAACGTTGCCCGCGCCACCTGCTGAAACGTCAGCGACCTGGCACCCGTGCATCAATACCGCCTGCCCCAGCGCTTCCGGTGGTGCCATTGAGTGGCGCGCGGCGCTTTCTGCGCGGCTACCGTGCGCTCTGCCGTCTTGCACTCAAGGCAGACGCGCCCGTGACCGCCGTTGCCGCCCCCCAACTGCGGGTCGTAGAACTGGTCGTGGGGTTTGATGGCGCCACACCGTGAGCACGGTTTGAGCTCCTTCTTCGTCAGCCCTTCCGCCTGCGCCTGCAAGATCTCCAACGTGTCCACCCCGGGCGACTGCAGCGTCTGCGCTACCAGCCGCGTGAGACGGTCGGACAGCGTGGCCACCGGATCGAGGCCCAGGTTGAACCGGTTCACGCGGAGGAACCGGTAGCCGTAGCTCTCCAGGATGAGCTGTCGCTCGACATCCTCCTCGCGGAGGTAGCGTTCGTGGTTGCCCACGTGGATGTCGTGGCCGCGCTGGAAGTGGTGCTCGAACCCATCGTACTCGATGATGACATGCACCCGTCCGGCCGGGGCGGAGACCGTCATCAGGAAGTCCACCCGGTACGCCTGGTGCTGGTACGTGGGGTCCAGCTGCCGCAGGTAATCTCCAATCGGGAACTGCGGGACGATCTCAATCTGGTCGGCGGCCTTCTGGTAGAACGGCGTCTCGGTCAGCCACCCGAGCAACTTCGCCTCCATCGGACTCTTCGGGTCGGTCTGCCGACTCGCGCCATCGCCGCGCTCCAAGATGCCCTGGTAATGGTGCAGCACCTTGGCGATGGCCCCGTGGTACTCGCTCGTCGGCTTAGACAGCACGAACCAAATCATCTCCTGGGCGCGGCTGAATGCCACGTTCAGGCGCTGCACCTTGAGCTTCTCCCCGACAAGCTGCTGCGCCTGCGCCAAATTCACGGGGAACACGTAGTTGAGGGCGTCGTGCTCCTTCGTGGCGACGAGAGAATAGAAGATGAGCTGGCGCTCCTCGCCCTGACAGCTGTCACAGGTCATCACCTTCAGGCGCAGTTTGTCTTGAAACTCGGTGCCCCGCGCATGGCCAAAGAGCACCCGGGTCAGCAGCGTTTGCTGCTCCCGGAATGGGGTGATGACCCCGACGGTCGGCGGTTCCTCGGCATCGACGAGTTCGAGCAACCGCTCCAGGATGAACTCGGCTTCGGCGGGGTTGGTCCCCCGGGTCACCCGGTGCCCCGTGGGGTTGACCTCGGAGAACTGGATCACCTCGTCCAGCGGGCACCCGCGAATCTTGATGGCCTGGAGCTGGCCGTTGTAGAACGTCTGCGAACTAAAGCTGATGAGTTCCTTGTACGACCGGAAATGCTTCTTGAGCATCACGTTGTAGTTCGCGCAGAGTTCCACAAACTCCAGCACGGAGCACTTCACGTCGAACCGCGACAGCCGGTGTAGGGCCTCCGCCTGGGCGGACACCGCGCGCTTGAAGTACTGCACCAGATCGGCGCGGTGCTTGTCGTTGAGCGCGATGCTCGCGTTACTGGACTTGGTGTTGCTGAACTGTTTGGAGTCGCCGAGCACAACGACTTGCTTCGCGCGCAAGAGCGCGGGGAAGGCCTGGGCGACCGACACCTGAGATGCCTCGTCAATCACCAACACGTCGAACAGGCCGGCCCTAAGGGGCATGAATTCCCCGAACTCTCGGATGCTCGCGATGATGATGGGGAACGATTCCTTGACGTCGCCGAACTTCTCCTCGGGAAACTTCTGCCGCTGCGTAATGAGCGACGCCAGCGTGCGCGCGTCGGCCCGGTGGTCGTTCATGAACCCGACCAGGCGGTTGTCCACCTCCGCGTTCATGACGGTCGTGTTCAGCTGTTCGAGCTGGGTCTTGGAACCGACGTAATCCATCCGGGGGGCCCCAGCGAACCGGTCATGGAGGCCCGACCAGATGGCCAGATACTCGAGGGCCAGCAACCAGCGTTGCGCCCAGTCATTCCCGGTCCCCACCGTGCCGCCCACGAACAAGGCGTCGAGATCGGGGTCCGGCCGCTCGGAGAGCAAGGTCAGGACCGTACCCCACGTGGCGGCCACGGGGAACGTGCGCCCCTTCGCGATTGCGCGATAGACCACGGGGAGGTCGGCAACCGCACACCCGTAGTCGGGGAGCGCTCGGCGGATGCGCTCTGCGGTGGCAGCCAGCAACCGCAGGATCGTCGCGTCGCGGCGCAGCAGGAGCGGCGCGCTCGAGCGGAGGGTGTTGTTGAGCGTCGCCTCCAGCGCACGTACTTGACTGCCGCGAAAGAGGTGGCCAAACACGGGCATTCGCAGTTGGTCAAAGGCGAGCAGGGTGGACTGGAGCTGTCGGAGCTGCTCGGGGTCGATGCTGTCGAGCAGCCCCATCGCACGTGCATTTCCCTCGCCGGCGAGCGCAGCGGCGGCGGTGTCCACCCGTACCTGCGCGCGCAGTGTTTGCGTCGATCCGGCGGCCCCGGTCGCGAACAGATGCCGGAGATAGATCTCGAGGCTCCTGTCGGTCCGGTCGAGGCGCCGGACCTCCGCGGAGAGTTCAGGTGACGCGGCGCGTTCAAGCGCGGCGGGGAGCGTCGCGGCTGTCTGTCCGAGGGTCGCTTCGAGACGGTACAGGTCCGCGACGTCGCGCAGGGCGACGCCGCCGAGCGCCGTGACCGTCTGCTGAATCTGCTGCTTCAAGACCTCACGCTTGTCCGTGAGGTCGGCCGCGACCTCCGTCGCATGCGCGTTGCTGGCCTTCGCGTAGGCCGTCACCTGCGACAGCGTCTGGTTCGAGGTCAGACTTCGGAAGTTGGCCGAGTCCTGGCCGAGTCGCAAAATAGGATTCGGGAATTTCTTATCGTGGCGCACTGCGTTCATCGCGTCGGACAGCTTCTGCTGGACGACGTCCAACGCCTCTTTCTTGTCCGAGAGAATGAGGCACGAGCGCTTCTTGAGCGCGCAGTCGGCGGCAATTGCCGTAATCGTGTGGGACTTGCCGGTGCCCGGCGGCCCCTCGACCAAAATGAATCGGCAGTCGGGCCGGTTCAGGGCCGCGAGCACCTTGCGCTGTTCTTCGTTCAGCGGAATCGGGGTGTCCGCGACTAGGCGGTCCACGAAGGGGAGCGCGTCCCATTCACCATCGATTTCTCGATGGGCGCTGACCGGGTTTTCGGTAAGCACGCCCTGCACGATCCGCTCAAAGAGTCCGATGACCCCGTCCTTGTTCAGGCGGGCCTGCTCAATCATCTCCTCGTAATCGTTGAGCAGCGCCTCGTCTGCACTGTCGAACGCGGCGAAATGGAGCGCCGTCGAGAGGGTGATGTCCGCTGTCGCCGCGCGATCTTCACGATCGGGCGTCAGCTCCAGCTGCCCCGCAAGGTTGAACGCGGTGGCGAGCTCCCGGAACATCGGCGCCGCCGCCGCCAACACCGACTGCCCCGGATCGAGGTAGGTGATGCGGTCACGAATCGGATTGGTCCACGCCCGCTGCTGGCGAGCCCCTAGTTCCTGGAGCACGAAATCGATGGCGCGTTTGTTGGCGTAAAGGTGCGGTCGGAGGGATACCTCGTAGCCCCGCCCATCGACGAGTCGCTCGATATCCACGGGCAGGAAGAACACTGGGAACGTCATGCCGGCGTACTTGATGGCGCCCAAGTAGAGGTACACCTGCATCCCCTCGCTCGTGGAGACGTACTGGTCGAGGTCGCGAAACTCGAGGAACGCGTCGGCGGTGGCATACGCGTCGAAGTACGTCGAGAGTGCCTCCTGAACTCCGTCCAGAGTGAGCAACGTGTCGCAGGCCGCCTGGAGCGGGGCCTCGTCGCCCGTCGCGATGAGGGCGCTCAGGGCCCCCGGCAATGCGGCGTCCAAGTCGGCGGCCACGCGCTCGACCAACTCAGTCTCCGCCGCGAAGAGACTGTCGGCCGCCGAATACGCCTGCTGGGTCAGCGGTCCGTCGAGGAGCGCGAGGAGCGGATGAATGACCTGGGTGCTGAGCTCGCTGGCGACGTGCGCGCGACGCTGGTCGACCCACGTCTCCGGATTCTTCAGCGCAGCCCCGCGCGTCTCGCGCGCCTGTTGCACGACCGAGGAACGGACCGCGGTCAGCGCGAACTCCGGCAGGGCCTGAATGTGCTGCCGCACGACGCTCGTGAGGGTGGTCGACATGGGACGAGTGAACGCCCCGCTTCGGAACGTAAAATGCGTCCCCTCGCCGCTCGGGCTCGCGAGGACATTCCACGCCTTCTGTTGCAGCACTGGATACGGGGCGACCTTCATGCCCGCACGGAATCCGGCGTCGGTCTGTAGAGTCAGTCGACGCCGCGGCGCCTGTTGGCGCTTGAAGTCCGATTCGAGGAAATCGAGAAAGTATTGTGACACGCGAATCGCGAGTTCACGCAGCGTACTGCCGTCCATGGTGTCCCTATGCAGGAGACGGGTGCAGCGAAGCTGGGCAAAGGTACCAACAATCGGGCGATTTGGCAGCGCACCGTGGTGCGGACCACGCCGGTACGGCTGCCGACGCAGGCGCCACCAGTTCGGTGTCCGCGCATCCGACGCACGACGTCATGGGGCGCGGCGCAGCGTGTGACCGTACAGTCGATGCGCCTGCTCGTCGTTGAATGCCTGCTGTGTGTGCTCTGTGTGCCGCGACTACCAACGTCGTCGCCTGGGCGTCGCCGCCGACCTCAGCGCCTAGCCACCGCCGGTACGGACGCGAGACACCCCAGAGTAACATCTGCGCTGCCGCGTGACGAATCGGCTCCGGGGCCGCGCACCCGTAGATGGACCGCAGCGCCACGACATCGCCGCGCAGGGCGCGCCACGCCCAATCGATGCCCACCCCGCGAGGCACGGCTTGATGTGCCTCGTACGCGGCCACCGCTCGCGCGGCGCCCTCGTAATCGCGCGCAGCGAGGTGCTGCTGCACCGTGGCTTCCGCGGCGGCGAGTTCTGGTGTTTTCGCTGGTTTGTTGGCGCGGGGCAAGGACGCGACTCGCGGTCGTAAGGTCTCGGGCGTGCGGTGCCCCGAAAAGCATAGGCCGGCTGAGGAACACCGCAAGGCCTAACGGCGCCGACCGACCGCGTCGCGACCTGGTTCGGCGCGACGAGCGGACGCCCGCTCCCAAGGCGCGGACTTTGTCTCACCCAAGGGTCGCGCGAATGGAGCGTAATCGGCTATCCTATCGGGGCGCTGGCGCCAAGCCTTCGGGCTCTCGAAGGCGCGCGAGCTGATGACGGCGTTCCTGTGTCTCTCGCGCGATCGTATCAAGCTGCAATACAAACTCGTCCCGGCGCCACAATCGCCTGACTGCGAGGAGCGCAGCACCGAAGGCGGGTAGGACTAGCGCAATTGCCGCTACGATAAACCACCCGTGCAGCGCCTCTGGAAGGTTGTCTCGTGTCCACGGTATGACCTTGCTCCCCGCCGCCGCTTCCGCAAGCGCGCCGGCCACGGCGGTAAGCACGTACGCCACACCTGTCTCGGCCCGGAGGTCGCCGATCATTTCCGTGAACGCCGTCCGCATCTTTCGATCAAACTGGAGCGTTCGTTCCAGGTGCTTCGAAAGATCATCGTTCAGCGCTTTGACGAAGTAATCCACCGCGAGAAGTACGGTGCCCGCCACGAACAGCAGGACAACCGTAACCACAGACGGCAGGTACTTGACGGTGATCAAGCCCAAGCCCACGCCCCCAAGACTCATCCATGCGAGCGCTAGGTAGTATTGCCGATTTCCGGAGCGACGATGATTGGTCATAGCGACCTGATCCGTTCTGTTCTGAGGAGTTCGTCCAGCCACGCTTTCATCTTTGCGCCAGCGTCCGCGAGCACAGGCTGTTCGCCGTTGTAGGCAATGGACCCCTTCTTAGCGACCCGAATCTGCCCGTCAGAAACCGTCCCGATTCCAGATATGTCTAGTTCGTACCGTGTTTCGGTATCGGATTGCAAGAGCGACGCTACGTGGTCGAGCAACGAGGTGTCCAATGGCCGGCGGCCATCGTACTTCAGTTGGATTGTTACACCGAGTTGCGCAAGGGATTGGGCGCGAGCGGCATTCATCCCCGCGTCAGTCAACCTAGAGATGCCGAACACTCCGTCAATGGCGTCCATCACGTCCCGCGTCCGCGACGTTGCGCCGTTCTCGGAGGGCACGCCTCCAGCTGGAGGCACGATCCTACTGTGGATCGTGATGCCTTTCACCTTACGCCAATCGCGCGTCCGAAGTTCCCGTTCCGGTTCGTCGGTTAGGGCGAAGCGCTCAGTCTCGGACAAAACACTTGTTTCATGCATAAGCCAGTTCGCATACCTCTCGAAGTCCCCTGCGCGGATGGCGGTGCTAGGGACGAGCACCACATGGTTCGCCATCACGCCGAACAACAGTGCGCTCTGAAGCACTTGAGTGCCGGACTCCAGCGCATTGATGGTCTCGACTCTGAGTTCGGTCGCTGCCGCGTCAAGGCGAAATATCGCCGGCAAGGCACCGTCCCTGTACTCGAAGAGAGATCCGTAGTAGTAGCCACCTCCGGCATTGTGCCACGAATTGAGTAGGTGATTCGTGGATTCGTGCTCAGCAACAAGCTGCTGCCGCTCAGCCGGATGGGATTTGCGCGAGACAGCCCCAGCCAGCGCCGTCGCCAAGTCCATCTCGCACGGAGCTCCATGAGCGCGCTTGTAGACGAATCGGCGATTCTTTGGGGGCGTGCTCGGTGGCATCGGGCTTCGTTGGAGTTCAATCCGCGCGCCGGCTCATTCGACGCCGGTGTCGTACTCGGTCGCCTTCGTTGCGTAAATCCTGCACCCCGGCGTCGAGTACGGCAAGTCCGGTACCCGGAGGCCCGATGTCGATTAGAACTCTCTAACGCTGAGGCGGCACGCCCACCGCCGGTCCCCTTCACCCAAGAACTGGTCTACTCTAGTCGCGGGTGGTGTGTACCCCAATTTCAGAGCCGCTTGGGCAGCACTCGGGACCTAGCGGAGGCAAGAGCCCAACTCTCTGTCCACGAAACCAGCCCAGCTCAAGCCACACGCTCCCCGCGCCGAAGCGATGATGTCGGTTGTCGTTGACTTCGGGTCGACTCGCTGGCAGGTTGGTGCGAGTGGAGCACTACCGAAGAGATGCCTTGTGCCCAGACACCGCCGGCCTCCACGCCGCTGTGACTGCCACGCCGCTTATCTCCCACACTCAGACGGGGTAGCCCTTGCCATGCCCGATCGAACTTGGCTGTGGTCCGGTGAGTATGCGAACCATCGATTTCGCGCCCGCCCTGCTGCCGGGCACGCGCACAATGGTCCTGAGTTGGCCCGCGAGAGTGACGACGCCAGCGAGATCGACGTGGACGGTACAACTGTGCACTTGGGCCCCATCATCCGGTTCGACGAGTGGGGTCACCCCAACCAAGTCCGCACGCGCGTCGAGGCTTGGTGGCGGGAAAGGATGAGCGTTAGGGATATTGGCACCTCGACGGCCCGGTAGTCCGGCGAGCAGTGCTGTGCTCCGCCGAGGCAGCGGTCAGATCAGGCAGTCGCGGCCTACGAGCAATACGTGGCGGCCTGTCACGGGGCGGCGTTCGGCGATCCGAGCATTCCGCCAGCCAACGGTGCATATTGAGCCGAACCCGGAACCACCGCCCCTCAGGACCGATGATCCAACAGCTCGACTCTGCCGACGTTGTTCGCCAACAGGTAACCCAGCAAGGTGACCGCGCCCGCCGGGCGTCCCTCGGCCAGTTCATGACGCCGCTTTCCGTGGCGCGCTTCATGGCGTCACTCTTTCCTGCCGAGGGTCCGCGCCATGCCCGGCTGCTCGACGCCGGGGCGGGCGTCGGGGCGCTCAGCTGCGCGTTCTTGGACCGGTGGGAGCGTCGGGAACTGCCCTTTGCCTCGGTCGAAGCCACGGCGTACGAACTTGACCCAGACCTGCGGACCCATCTCACGGAGCACCTCGCGGCGTACCAGCGGGCCACCGCTCGGGTCATTGCCGGCGATTTCATCTTCGTAGCGACGGAGCTGCCGGGCGACCCTGGGGGCTACACGCACGCCATCCTCAACCCGCCATACAAGAAGATCAACACCGGTTCGGCCCACCGGGCGGCTCTCCGGCACGCTGGGATCGAGACGGTCAACCTCTATACCGCCTTCGTAGCACTGGGGGTGGACCTCCTCGCGCCCGGCGGCCAGCTCGTCGCCATCATCCCGCGGAGCTTCTGCAACGGACCGTACTACCGCCCATTCCGCGAGTTCGTGCTGCGCCGCGCCGCCCTCCACCAGATTCACCTGTTCCACTCGCGGGAGGCCGCGTTCAGCGACGACGCCGTGCTTCAGGAAAACGTCATCATCCGCTTGGAGCGAGGGGCGAAGCAGGGGCGCGTGCGCGTCTCCATGTCGTCTGATGACACCTTCGCTAATCTTGAGAGTCGTTCATATCCTTTCAGCCGCATCGTCCACGCCGACGACCCGGAAGGATTCATCCACATTCCAACATCGGCCAAGCGCGTCCAGCTCGAGCGCGATCCCGCGCTGTGCTACACGCTGGCGGACCTGGACCTCAGCGTATCGACCGGGCCGGTCGTTGATTTCCGCCTGCGCCGGCACCTGAGGCACGAACCGACTGACGGAACCGTTCCCCTGCTCTATCCGGCCCATTTCACGGGACGACAGCTCGAATGGCCTAAGCCGGAGGGCAAGAAGCCGAGCGCGATCGCGGACAACGACGAGACCCGCCGGTGGCTCTATCCTGCCGGCACCTACTGCGTCGTTCGGCGGTTTTCCTCGAAGGAAGAGCGCCGACGCATCGTCGCGAGCATTGTGGACCCGGCGTCGCTGGGAACGGCAGAGGCAATCGGCTTCGAGAACCACCTCAATGTGTTTCACCACGGACGGCGCGGGCTGCCCGAAGACCTGGCGCACGGTCTCGCCGCGTACCTGAACACGCCGGCGGTGGACGAGGCGTTCCGCCAGTTCAACGGGCACACCCAAGTAAACGCGACCGACCTCAAGCAGATGCGCTACCCGAGCAGCCACGTGCTCGTCTCCCTCGGTCGATGGGCAAAGGGACATGTCGGTTACACCGACGTGATGGCGGCGGAACAGCTCGCCGCGCTCACCCGATGAGCAATGGCGATCCGCATCTCGCGGAGGCGGTCTCGACCCTCCGCGCGCTGGGGTTCCCTCGGGCTCAGTTGAATGAGCGTTCGGCGGTCTCGTTGCTTGCGCTCCTCGACCTCAGGCCCGGCGTGCCGTGGTCTTATGCGACCGACCCGCTCGTGGGCATCACGCCGATCATGGACTGGGCTCGCGAGCACTACGGTTTCGCCTACGCGCCGAACACGCGCGAGACCGTCCGCCGGCAGACGATGCACCAGTTCTGCGCCGCTGGGCTGGCGGTGTACAACCCCGACGAGCCGGGGCGGCCGACCAATAGCCCGAAAGCTGCGTACCAAATCGTGCCCGAGGCGCTGGCGCTGCTCCGCACGTTCGGGACCTCGGCCTGGACCTCGTCCCTGCGGGCGTACCTCGGCCAGCGCGAGACACTCGTGGCTCGCTACGCGAGGGTACGGGAACAAGAGCTCGTGCAGGTCAAGGTCCCAGCAGGCCGCACGGTCGCGCTCAGCCCCGGCGAGCATAGTGAGCTTATCAGAGCGATCGTCGAGCAGTTCGCGCCGCGATTTGCGCCCGGCAGCGAGTTGGTCTACGTGGGAGATACCGGCGAGAAGTGGGTTTATTTCGACCAAGCGTTGCTCGCCGGACTCGGAGTCACGGTGGATGCGCACGGCAAGATGCCCGACGTGGTGCTCTACTACCGCGACAAGAACTGGCTCTTGCTCGCGGAATCGGTAACGAGCCACGGTCCCGTCGACGGCAAGCGCCACGGAGAACTGGCCGCGTTGTTTGCGAGTTCGATCGCGGGGCTCGTGTTCGTGACCGCTTTCCCGACGCGAGCACTGATGGCCCACTATTTGGCGGAAATCGCTTGGGAGACGGAGGTGTGGGTCGCGGAAGCGCCATCGCACCTCATCCACTTCAACGGCGATCGTTTCCTAGGGCCGCGACTCCCGAGCGCGTGATGGTGGCCTATCTCCGTGCCGTGCTCCGCCATTGGACAGCAGGGCTGACCGGAGGCGTCGCCGCTGCGGTGCTCACGGCGTGGGCAGTGACCGGGAACGCGATCTCTCCCCTCGTTGGGATCATGTTCGTCGTGGGGGCCCTCCTCGCCGCGCCGTACCGCGCATGGCGCGAGTCGCAGATGGCCGTCGAGGCGCACCGCGCGCGCCTCACCGCTCTGCTGAACACCGCGCCGCGCATAAAGCTGATGCAGCTGGCCCTTGACCTAGGCACGCCTCGGCGTGGTGACGTGAAGGTGTCGATCGCGAATCCCGGCGAAACCACGTCCTTCCCCGACGGGTGGGGTGTCACAATCCGAGGCACGGACGGGAAAGCGACGACGCTCCTGACCGATCGGATGGTGCTTCACGGCCATGCCTCAAGCGTCGCCCCCGCCGGGCGAACGGAAGGCTACATCCCGATTCCGGAAAGCTCGGCGGTGCCCGGCCCATTGCCTGCGACCGGCGCGCACATCCGCGTCGCCACGCACGACATCCGGGGCTTCGAGGTCGCAGCTGAAGGCTTCCTCGGACCGCCGGAAGCCATGCCCGACGCGGAGGGCTTCTGGATATGGCCGATCTCGTGCTCCGTAGTCATCGAACCCGGGCCAGGGGTGCCTGAGCTGTACCGGAATCGGTGGAAATCATCCTAGGTACATTGCGGTCAACGAGGTGTCCGATGCAGGCCCGGCGGCGGTACAGGGGGGAGTGTGAGGTCGAGGCGGTGAAGCTGGTGCCCGAGCGCCCTTGAGAACAACTTCATAATCCCGGCTGTTCAATCCAACCTCCAGGGCCGCCAGAGTTGCTGAATACTTGCTACTCGTCGCCGGGTTCCAGCGGGTTTCGGCGGGTTTCAGCGGGTTGTTGCTTAGCAAGTCCAAACTCTCTTAGGCGCCGGGACCAATCGGACAGCACAAGCGCCGCAACGGCCTAAGCCGCTGCGGCGCTTGAACTTGTTGAGTCATTTTTGCCCGGCGGAGCCGGGTTAATGCAGTGGGCCTGAGAGGAGTTGAACCTCTGACCTCACGCTTATCAGGCGTGCGCTCTAACCAACTGAGCTACAGGCCCTGCATGGAGCCCTGAAACCTAGTCCACCCCCCTACCTCGGTCAACAATTCCACCCGCCGTTTTCCGCCCCTACCGGGCGCCCGTTCCCCGCCGTATATCAGCCCCCGGCAACTCATCCCCCCACCCCGCCCCTCCCCTCGCGCCACGGACTCCTCGCCATGCGTCGTCGCTCGCTCGCGCTCCTCGCCGCCATTCTCGCCGCCGTTTCCGCCTCGCCCGCCACCTCGGCGGCCCAGGCCAAACGCCCCATGACCTTCCAGGACATCATCGCGCTCAAATCGGTGTCCGACGCGCAGATCTCCCCCGACGGCAACTGGGTGGCCTACACGGTCGGCCACGCCGACACGATCGCCAACGCCACGATCACTCACATCTACATGGTCCCCGCCGCCGGCGGCTCCGCGTTCCAGTTCACCACCGGCGACAAATCGGACTCGCGACCCCGCTGGTCGCCCGACGGCAAATGGATTGCCTTCGTCTCCGACCGCGGCGAACACCCGGACCTCTACCTCATCTCGGCCACGGGCGGCGAAGCCCGCCAGCTCACCGACACCAAAACGGGCGTCAGCGCCTTCGACTGGTCGCCCGACGGCACGCGCATCGCCTACGTGGCCCAGCAGCCGCTCTCGGCCGCCGAGCAGAAACGGCACAAGGACAAGGACGACGCGGTGGTCGTCGACCACAACTTCCGCTTCAATCACATCTACACGATCGACGTCGCATCCAAGCAGGTGACGGGCGTCGTCACCGCCGACGTCCAGGCCAGCGACCCGGAATGGTCGCCCGACGGCAGCGCCATTGCCTACGTGGCCAACCCCACGCCCAACGCCGACGACAACCGCCTGAGCGACATCTACGTGGTGCCGAGCACGGGCGGCACACCCCGCCTGCTCGTTTCCAACGACGGCCCGGACAACGCCCCGCGCTGGTCGCCCGACGGCCGCTCCATTGCCTACCTCACGCGCATCGGCAAGCGCGACATCGTGGGCCAGGAACAGTTGGCCGTCATCCCCGCGGCGGGCGGCACGCCGCAGGTGATCACCGCGGGCTTCCTGTACCAGCCGGGCCCGGCCACCTGGAGCCCCGACGGCAAGACGCTCTACTTCACGGCCAACGTCCGCACCACGTCGCAGCTGTTCCGCGTGCCCGCCAACGGCGGCTCGCCCGACGCGCTCACCGACATCGCCGGCGTCATGTCGCCGGTGTCGTTCTCGCGCGACGCGCAGACCATTGCCTACACGCAGACCGACATGCAGCACCCGTCGGACGTCTACTCGGCCCGCGTGTCG